>WNFC01004433.1_pt1 | contig 15284 bp, 17 predicted proteins | sample 5400541 | NCBI WGS metagenome assembly WNFC01 (sample SAMN13153342, study PRJNA577476) | soil metagenome | isolation source: 120 cm saprolite under Douglas fir tree site 2 hole 2 replicate 1 | place: USA:California | collected 2015-04-18
TGATCCACCTCTTGTGGAGGAGCTGATTTTAGACGGCCAAGTATAAGGGCGCATGTTCGGCCCTGGCCAGGACTTTGCGTCGTGCTCACGACGTGAGCAGTGCAGGGGAACGCCTCAGGTGCGCACCCGGGCGGGTACTGACGTTGCTTTGTCGAGCAAGCATACTCGAGTACTCGATCCAGTAGCTTTCGCCTGTCGTGTAGCATTCAGCATATCCAGCCCGAGCAATACGCTAGATCAGATCGACTTGAAAAACGTGAGCATGTTTGATATCGGTGATTGCAGGCTCCCGGTACCAACACCAACTGAAGTACTGCACTCGTGGTCCATCGCAGCGTCCATCACCGCACCAGGACTCGGACCCTACCTGAGGTACCATAAGCGGACTATCGGCTTTCTGGCCGCCCATTGGGACGGGTCCGGTCACGGGGTATTCGAGAGGCGGCGCGCTTGACCGTCGGGGGCTCTTCTGGTGTCGTGCTCCATGATGACCGTCACCGCCATCACCCGGCTCCGCGGCGTCCTTCTCCTCCTCGCCACGCTCCTCGGAGCGCTCGGGTCGGCCTGCCAGCCGACGACCACAGCCAGGCCCGCAGCGACACCCGTCGCCGGGGACAGCTACATCCGTTGGCTGGTGGAGCGCTCAATGCTCCACCAGGCGGAGGTGACGGCGCGGCGCTACTCGGGCCACGGTGAGCTCTGGCAGCACCCCTACGCCATCCCGCAGCCGCGCGCCGCGTCGGCGCTGGCCTCCGTCTGGTTCACCGCCTACCCGCCCGCCCAGATCACGCGGCCGGGCGAGTCGGTGCTGCAGAGTCTGGGTGACCCGGAGCTCTGGAGCATCTTCCGCGACATCGGCATCAAGGGGATGCACACCGGGCCCATGAAGCGCGCCGGGGGCATCCGTGGGCACGAGTACACCCCTACCGTCGACGGCAACTTCGATCGTATCAGCAGCGAGATCGACCCCGGCTTCGGCACCGAAGAGGAGTACAAGGCCATGGTCCGGAGCGCTGGTGAGAACGGCGCCGTGATCATCGGCGACATCATCCCCGGCCACAGCGGCAAGGGGGCCGACTTCCGTCTCGCGGAGCGCCGCTACGGCGACTACCCGGGCCTCTATTACATGGTGGAGATCCAGCCGAAGGACTGGAGCCTGCTCCCACCGGTCGCAGCCGGCAAGGACTCGATCAACCTCAAGCCCGAGGCGGTCGACGAGCTCAAGGCGCGCGGCTACATCGTCGGGCGGCTCCCGCGCACCATCTTCTACGAGAAGGGTGTCAAGGAGACCGACTGGTCGGCCACCGACGGGGTCGCCGGCGCCGACGGCAAGACCCGCCGCTGGGTGTACCTGCACTACTTCAAGGAAGGTCAGCCCACCTTCAACTGGCTGGATCCCACCTTCGCCGCGCAGCGGCTGGTCGCGGGCGATGCCCTCCACTCCCTGGGCACGCTCGGCGAGCGCATGCTGCGGCTCGACGCCAACGGCTTCCTCGGCATCGAGATCGGCCCGAGCGACGGGCCCGCTTGGTCCGAGGGCCATCCGCTCTCGGTCACCTCCAACCAGCTCATCGCCGGCCTGGTGCGCAAGATCGGTGGCTTCACCTTCCAGGAGCTCAACCTCACCCTCGAGGACATCAAGGCGATGTCGCAGGGGGGCGCGGATCTCTCCTACGACTTCGTGACCCGCCCGGCCTACCACCACGCCCTCGTCACCGGCGATGCCGAGTTCCTGCGCCTCATGCTCGGGCTGCAGAAGACCTACCAGATCGATCCGGCGACCCTCATCCACGCGCTGCAGAACCACGACGAGCTCACCCTCGAGCTGGTGCACTTCTGGACCCGTCACAAGGACGCCATCTTCACGTTCCGCGGCAAGAAGATGAAAGGAAGCGAGCTGCGCCAGATCATCCGGGCCGAGCTGCACGGCCGCCTCATGGGCCGGGCCGCGCCCTACAACCTCGAGGCCGCCAACGGCGTCTCCTGCACCACCGCCACCGTTGCGGTCGCCGCCCTCGGCATCCGCGACATCAGCCATCTCACCGATGCGCAGCGGCGGGACATCCAGCGCGCCCACCTCCTCCTGGCCATGTACAACGCGATGCAGCCGGGCGTGTTTGCCCTCTCCGGCTGGGACCTCGTGGGCGCCCTGACCCTGCCCGCGGAGTCCGTGAAGACCCTGCTCGCCGACGGTGACACCCGCTGGATCAACCGGGGTGCCTACGACCTGCTCGGCAAGAATCCCGGCGCCGCGAAGTCGGGCACGAATCTGCCGCGTACGCAGGCGCTCTACGGGCCGCTGCCCGAGCAACTCAAGAGTCCCGGCTCGTTCGCCTCGCAGCTACAGAAGATGCTGCGCGTGCGCGCCAAATACCGCATCAACGAGAGCGAGCAGGTCGACCTGCCGCCGGCGAAGGCCAGGGGCCTCGTCGTCATGGTCCACCGCCTGCCCGCCGGCAAGGGGACGCAGGTCACCGCCATCAACTTCGGCCGCGCGGCCGTCCAGGAGACGATGACCATCAAGACCGCCCCGCCGGGCGGCCCGGTCACGGATCTCCTGGAGGAGAAAGCGGTCGGCAAACTCGACGCGGGCCGGCGGCTGTCGCTCGCGCTCGGTCCCCACGAGGGACGGGTGCTGCTCATTAAGTGATGATCAAGTGATGATCGCAACCTCGCGACCGCCCCTGAGCTTCTGGCAGATCTGGAACATGTGCTTCGGCTTCCTGGGCATCCAGTTCGGCTGGGCGCTGCAGATGGCCAACATGAGCGCCATCTACGAGTACCTCGGCGCCGATGCGCACCAGATCCCCATCCTCTGGCTCGCGGCGCCACTCACCGGGCTGTTCGTGCAGCCCATCATCGGCCACATGAGCGACCGCACCTGGAACCGGCTGGGCCGGCGCCGCCCTTACTTCCTCGTGGGCGCGCTGTTCGCCTCCGTCGCGCTCATCGCCATGCCGAGCTCGGGGATGTTGTGGATGGCGGCCGGGCTGCTCTGGGTGATGGACGCTTCCATCAACATCAGCATGGAGCCCTTCCGCGCCTTCGTCGCCGATCTCCTGCCGCCCGAGCAGCGCACGCGCGGCTACGCCATGCAGGCCTTCTTCATCGGCTTGGGCGCGGTCATCGCCTCCATGCTTCCCTGGCTGCTGTACAACGTCTTCCCCGTCGGGAGTGACGGGGGGACGGCCGGCAAGGCCATTCCCTTCGCGGTGAAGCTCTCCTTCTACGTCGGCGCGTTCTCCTTCCTCGCCGCCGTGCTGTGGACCATCTTCACGACCAGGGAGTACCCACCCGACGACCTGAAGGCCTTCCGAGAGGCGAAGGGCGAGAAGGCCGGCATCGGCGCCGCCGTCTCCGAGATCTTCCACGACATGCTGGCCATGCCGCCGACCATGCGGCGCCTTGCGCCGGTGCAGATCTTCACCTGGCTGGGGCTCTTCTGCATGTGGCTCTACTTCGGCGTGGCCGTGGCCCGCAACATGTTCGGCGGCGCGCCCGGCACTACGGGCTACGCGCACGGGATCGCCTGGGCCGGCAACTGCTTCGCCATGTACTCGGCGGTCTGCTTCGCCTTCTCGTTCGCGCTTCCGACGGTGGCCGAGCGGCTGGGACGTAGGCTCACCCATGGCCTGTGCCTGCTCATGGGGTCGATCGGCTTGCTCTCGGTGGCCTTCATCAGCAGCAAGTACCTCCTGCTCTTGTCCATGGTGGGCGTGGGCATCGCCTGGGCCAGCGTCCTGTCCATGCCCTACTCCATCCTGGTCGGCGCCCTTCCACCTGGGAAGACCGGTATCTACATGGGCATCTTCAACTTCTTCATCGTCATTCCCGAGATCCTCGCCGCGCTCGTCTTCGGCAAGATCATGGAGAAGGTCCTCACCGATGAGAGCGTGCTGGTGCAGCTCGTGGGCGGGGACAACCGGCTCACCGCCGTGGTCATCGGCGGCCTCTCCCTCGCGGTGGCCGCGGCGCTCTGCGCCACCGTCACCGAGGCCGACGCGGCCGCTCCCGACCGGCGGCAGACTGCCACCATGACCCGCGCGCGCCAGGATGCCTCGGGGTGACGTTCGCCACCCCTGAGCCTCGGGAAGTAGCTCCCGGGCGGGCAGGTTTCCCGCGTATCGGGCACGTCGCCCGCCCCGGGCATCGCAGCGACTTCGTCCAAACTCAAAGATCCGCGGACTTGTGTGCGACCGGCCTCTGGCATCCTCATTGCGTACTGCTCGCACGAGACAGGACGGAGGAGGGCACGGCGATGGCTAGAATCATGGGCGCGCTGATCACAATCATCTTCGTCGCGGTTACTCTCCTCGGCTGGGTAACGATGCGCATGTGATGGCTCGCAGAATTCGGTGCTGAAGTCTCTCTGCGATAACCGATCGCCCAGAGTCGCGCCGCCCTCGGCGAGTCAGCTACAGATACTGGCCGGGCCTCGGGCCCTCGCCGGGGGGCCCTTCCGGCGCACCCGGGGACAGGCCGCGACGCCGCATCTCGTCGAGCTGCGCACGCGCCTGCATGTGCTGGGCCCAGAGCGCCGCCTGGATGCCGTGAAACAGACCCTCCAGCCAGCCGACCAGCTGTGCCTGCGCGAGGCGGATCTCGGACTCACTCGGCGTGCCCTCGAGCGGAATCGTCAGCGTCTCCAGTTCCTTTTGTAAGTCTTCCGAGAGGCCGTCTTTCAGTGCGCCGAGCGCCTTGCCATAGATCGTGCGCAGGCGCTTGCGTCCGGCCTCGTCCGGGGAAGACTTGCGCACCTCCTCCAGAAGCTCGCGGATCATCGCGGTAATTCGGAGGAGCTTCGCCGGTTGCGAGACGAACTCTCCGGCCTCTCGCGCGCTGGCTTCGGATGGCATCAGAATTTCGGGCTCTCGGTCGCTCATTGTTTTCTCCTGCAGGGTGGGTCGGAGCTAGCTCGGCGCCAAGCGTACCACGACGATTGGAGGTCGACCTGCGCTATCATGCGGCGAGAGAATCGAAAGGGCCGGAAAGGGAGAAGTGCGTTCTCATCGCTTCAGTGACGACGGCGCTCGAGGACTGAACCAGGATGGCTCGTAGCGTGTTCCGCGCCGTCGGGCGTCGTCTGCTCTTCTCGGTCGTGATCGCGCTCGCCGTGGTGGGTGGCGGTCCGGCCGCGGCGCAGACGCCCCTGCGCGTCACCCACAGCGTTGACAAGACCGGACCGACGCACACCGAGCTGTCGGGCCGGGTTTTCAACGACGGGGCGGTCGACGTGATCGACGTCTACGTGAACGCCGCCGCGATCGACGGGTCGGGCAAGGTCCTCGCGCAGGGGATCCCGTACGTCGGCTCCGTGCCCGCGCGCAGCAGCATTCCGTTCAAGGCGCGGGTGCCGAGCGTGCCGGGGGCGACGGGCTACCGCGTCGGGATCAACAGCTTTCGCTTCGTGATGGGACGCACCGAGTCGCCCTGAGTCCCGAGACCCTCTCCGGGGGTATAATCCGGACATCCGTCGAACGGGTCGGTTCAGCCACCCAGAAAGGAGAGGGTGATGACCGCTCAGACCGGCGCGACCACCGAGCCCGCTTCCCGCATCGAGGAGGCTCCCCGAGCATCGCGCGACGTCACCAGGCTCCACCAGGAGGGCCTGATCGCTGGCCTTGTCGGCGCGGCGACCGTCGCGCTCTGGTTCCTCGTCATCGACTCGATCCAGGGCCGGCCGCTCTACACGCCGACCGTCCTCGGCACGGCGCTCTTCGGCCGCGGCGCTGGGTTGCCGTGGCCTGACGTTGGGCCCAATCTCGGGATGGTGCTGATGTTCACCTGGGTGCACGGGCTCGCCTTCGTCGTCGTCGGGGGCGTCGTCGCGCGCCTCCTGGCGCTCGCCGAGCGGCAGCCGAGCGTGGGCTTCGGGATCGTGATGCTCTTCGTGTTCTTCGAGTTCGGGTTCATCGCGGCCGCGATGCTGTTCGCGGCGCCCGTCCTGCACGCGCTCGCCTGGCCCGCGATCCTCGTGGCCAACTTGCTGGCGGCAGCGGCGATGGGCGGCTACTTCTGGCTGCGTCATCCGAACCTCAGCGTTCAACCGTAGGTCGGGTATACTGGCGATCGCTGACCCCGTCGTCTAGCCTGGCCCAGGACGCGACCCTTTCAAGGTCGAGATCGCGGGTTCGAATCCCGCCGGGGTCACCAACGCTTTAGGTACGCCAAGTGTGTGTTCGAGAAGAGGTTCGATTAGGCCGGATCGTCGGCGTCGCCTGCTTGGCCGCGAGAGTTGCGGGCGTGCCCCAGGTCACGATGATGTTCACGTTGAGCCGAACGAGCTCGGACGCGAGAGCCGAGAATCGCTCGTTTCGCCCCTGAGAGCTTCGCTCCTCGAGCGCAAAGCTCTTTCCTTCCACGTAGCCGAGATCACGAAGCCCCAGCCGGAGAGGCTCCCAAGACGTCGAGTCGGCGAGCAGCCCGATCCGTGGGATCGTCGTTGACGGCTGCGCCTCGCCAGCGGCCGACGCGAGCGTGAGGCTGGAAGCGAGAATGACGAGCCCGATCAGCCGCATGGGCACCTCGGTGGAGGACGACTGCCGGGGAGTCTAGCCGAACGCCACGAGGCGCACCAGCACGGCGCCGCACGAGCACGTCATCCAGACGCGATCATCCTCGACGCCGCTCTCCAGCTCGCCGCAGCGGCCGTGCTCCTGAATGAAGGCCTCGAGGGCGAGGAGCGCGGCGATCATGAATACATCCCGGGAAAGTTTGATGATTCTCCGGTAGCGATCATCCAACGTCTGTTTGCTTGCCTCGGAACCATTCAATGAGCCGGTTCCGGTAGTAGTACAGCGGCACCGCCACCGCCACGACCAAGGCTGTGAGCAATACTACCTGGCGATAGTCGCCGGCGGCTGCGTGAGCGCCTTGCGCTGACAAGACCCACGTATCAGGGATGCGGCCGAGCGTGGAGACCACCCCGAAGACCCAGAACGGCATGGGACTCAGACCAAAGAGGTAGCACGCCATGTCCTTTGGGAGGCCGGGAATCAGGAAGATGACAAAGCACAGGATGGCACCCTCTGCTTCCACAATGAAGCCCATCTTGCGCCAGATGTCCGGGCTCACCAGCGAGCGAATGTATCGGGTGCCCAGCCACCGGCCAACGGCAAAGGCCGCCACTGATCCCAGCGTCAGCCCAATCGTCGAGTAGAACAGCCCCACCCATTCGCCGAACAGATAGCCGCCAAGGATTCCAGTTAATTCGCCTGGGATCGGGGAAATGATGACCTGCAACGCCTGGAGGCCGATGAAAATGACGGGCGCCAGCACGCCCCACTCTCGAAGCGTGTGCTTGAGGAAGCGCTTGTCCACGTAGAGGCGGACGAGGAACTGGTACGCCGGAGCATTCGTCAGCACGAGCCAGCCGCAGGAGGCGACGAGCGTGGCGATGATTGCCCCGCCGATGATCCAGCGCACCTTCGTCTTCACCCGTCTCCTCGGGCGATCATCAGGTGCCGGGGCCACGCCTCATGTGCGGCCTTGGGTCACCGCTGTCCCGCAGCGCGGGCAGTGGGTCCAGTCGGGGGCGAGCGCGCTCTTGCACTGCCCGCAGGTTCGCTCTCCGGACGGCCGCTCAGCACTCGGAGGGCTGACGCTGGCCTCCTTCGCCTGGCCCTCGTCGATGCCCTTCTTGAACTCCTTCAGACTCGACCCAAGCGATCGAGCGAGTTGCGGGAGTCGGTTCGCGCCGAACAGGACCAGCACGATGACCAGGATCACGAGCAGCTCTTGAGACCCAAGGCCAAACATCGTGAAACTCCTCCGCGAAAGCTCTCAGCATTTACTCTACTCTTCTACGGCTTATGAGAGCGACCAGGAGTGATGAGGCGAGTAGTATCCGTCTGAGCAGTCCCGAGTGATAGAGCCAAGCGGCTGTTTTCATTCCCTTAGCCTCGACCGTCCACCGGTTTGAGCGCGAGCGGCGGCGCTGGTGCGCGTCGTAGCGTTCGGCTAGACTCCCCGACAGCCGTCCCCTACCGAGGTGCCCCATGCGAGTGATCGGGCTTGCGGTCGCTCTCACTGTCAGCCTCGCTCTTGCGCCGCTCGGCGGTGAGGCGCAGAAGTCAGAGAAGATGCCGCACGTGGGAATTCTTGGCATCGGTCCTGCCCCGAGCCCACAAGAGCTGGCGAAGTCCGTCGCGACAAACCCGTTATGGCGGTCGATGAGACAGCTCGGCTGGGTCGATGGCCAAAATATGGTCGTCGAGCGACGGTTCGGCGAATCAGCCGATCAGCTTCGCGCAGGCGCCGCTGAACTAGTACGCCTCAAGGTCGACGTACTGTTCGTTAGAAACGCGGGCCTGGCAAAGATCCTCCAACTGGAAACGAAAACCATCCCCATCGTGGTCGGTGGCGCCGAAGGTGATCTCGTTGCCGGAGGACTCGTCGACAGCCTCGCAAGGCCGGGGGGCAATATCACAGGTTCACAGATTCTTAGCGATGAGCTGACCGCAAAGCGCCTCGAACTTCTCAAAGCGCTTGTACCGACTCTTTCGAAGGTCGCGTTCCTTCAGGAGGACGTCACACTCTCGGCAGTCCCCCAGATGCGCGCTCGGTATGATCAACAGGCCGCTCTCGCGGCTCGGACCCTCGGCGTAGAACTTCATTTGTTCATCGTGCGCCGATCGGAGGAACTCGCTGCCGCTTTCCGCGGCATGAGGAAGAATCACGACCAGGGTGTATTGGTGGCGCCGTCGGCTTTTATGTTCGTGCATAGACAGGCGATCGTCGATCTTGCAGCCGCGCACCGGATTCCTGCAATCTATGAGATCCATTATTTCGTCGAGCTAGGTGGCCTCATGTCCTATGGAGTAAATACTGCGGAGATGGAACGACGTGCTGCAGTCTACGTTGACAGAATCCTGAGGGGCGCCAAGCCTGCAGACCTGCCCGTGGAGCAGCCGACAAAGTTCGACTTCGTCATCAATTTGAAGACCGCGAAGGTACTCAGGCTGACGATTCCTCAGTCGTTGCTCGTGCGCGCGGACCAAGTGATCGAATAGCCGCGTGCTCGACCATCGCGGCGAGCTCCTCCGGACGTTGACAGCGGCTGTCGTCGGGTCATGCAGGTTCGCCCTCTTCCTGGGGGCGTGCGCCATCACGAACACGCCTCAGCAAGACCTGGCCTATGCGCGGTGGGCTAAGTGTAATGCGCCGTACGTTTCGCTTGAGCGGGTCGATCTCGACGGCCGGATCACGTTCAAGATCTCCAGCGAGGGGAGCCGGCAAGAGATCCTGCAATGCCTCGCCGAAGCCGGCCGCAAGGGGCCACCGCTTCCCGAGCCCGTGGGCGTCTACCCGCTGGGAGGCCCGTGAGCGATCCGCGCGGCCGGCTGCTCATGGTGGCGCTCGGATTCGCCGGGCTTCCTAGACCCTCGTATGACCGCGCGGTCTGGGCGCTGAGGTTCTGGCTGGACTCCTGGCGCGGTATCGGCGACGTCGAGCGCGGTATGGAGCGCCAGGGGTTCGATCTCCAACTCACCCGGTACGACGAGAAGGGCTGGCGGGCGACCTTCTACACGACGGGGATCGAGCACTCGATCACGAGCGCCACGGCTTTAGTGTGGGAGCGGACGCCGTGGCGTGCCATCCAGGTCGCTGCGCGAGACGCGCAGCGAAAGGCCGAGGAGAGCAACCGATGATGGACTCGCGCGAAGGGCCCCTGCTCGTCGCGTTCTACTACCTGCCTTTGCCGTGACCCTTTCCGCGACCCTCTCCGCGATCCTCTCCGTGGCCCTTCCCGCGATCATCGTCGCGATCATCGTCGCGACCCTTCCAGGCCCTCTTGTCCGCCCATTCGCGTCCCCACTCCTGCTCCCATCGAGGCGCCGCTTGGTGATCCCACTGCTGCCAGTGTCCGGGAGGCACGGAATAGTACCTCGCTGGCACGAACAGGAGGGGCCGAGGCACGAACTGGGGAGCAACGAGAATCCACGGACCGTCGTGGTGACGGCTCACGTGCCAATCGCCATTGACGAAGACCCAATATTGGTCACCGTACACGAAGAAGTTGGCCGGTTCGGCAGGAGCAGGAGCGTACTGCACCGCCGGGACGCCCGGCACAATCACAAGTTGCGGAGGCGCAGGCAGGTGGATCCCGATATCCACGTGCACCTGAGCGGCGGCTGGCCCCGCCAGGATGAGGGCGAGCAACGCAACGAGAGCGTAGGGCATGAGCATGAGCGATCCTCCTCTCACCGGTTTTAGCTTCGAGCCCCTCGCCGACCTGAAGTGCAAAAACGCTGCCGGGTTACGCAGGGCCGGCGTCCGCGCTCGCACGGCCGTGGCGCGGGACGAACTGCGAAAGGCCAGCCGCGATGCCTAGACGGGCCGCGAAAAAGCGCGAGCCGGCGCCGGCGGGCACCATCCGAGTCCTACCGCCTCCGCTGAGTGCGCGTGGGTGCTGTGGACGGAGCGGCCGACTCGCTCAGATCAGTGGAGCCTCAGCGGGACCCGCCGCGTGTTCGAGACGAAAAAGGAATGTGACCAAGCCGCGAGAATTGGAAATGAGGTGGAAGCGAAGGCGCTCGGCGCGGCCCAGAAGCAGAGGCGGACGCCGGTGCACCGTGTCGAAGTCAAGGACGAGCGGGTCAACAGTTTTACGGGCGTATCCCCGTTGGCTCTTGGGACGCGGCCTTCCCCCGCTCTAGAGGAAAGACACGCTACCCCACCCGCGCGGCGACGTCAGGACTTGAGGAACGTCTCGAGGATCTGCTGATCGACCGGGTCGATGGATGTCAGGCGGATCCGCGTGACCGGCGTTCCCTCGTGCTGCTCGGTCCCGATGACCTTGCCGTAGAGATCGCCCGAATCGTAGCCGAGCCTGGGGTAGTTGAGCCGGAAGCGCAGGTTGGTCAGCAGAGGCAGGGTGCCGTCGAGCCGGACGTCGACACGCCGGCGCCCCAGCCGGACAACGGTACCGGATGTCTCGTCTTTGCCGAGGATCTTGCCCTCGAACACTCGACAGACGAACGGCAGCCACACGGGCACCTGCTCATCGTCGCTCGCCATCTCGGGAAGCCGCTGCGCGAAGTGGCCGCTAATCGCCCGCAGCTCGTAGAGCAGGAGCGGCTCGGCAACACCCTTGACTTCAACTGGGAACGGCTCGCCGACCTCGACAAGGTCGCGAACGCGCGCGTAGGTGTGGGGGCTCAAGAAGATCTGCCCGCCGACCGTGCACCCCTCGACACGGGCGGCGAGGTTGACGGCGGCACCGACCACCGCGTACTTGGCGCGCTGCTCGGAGCCGATGTTCCCGACGACGGCCTCGCCCGTGTTGATGCCGACGCCCATCTCGAAACGCGGCAGTCCGCGCTGCGCGTGCGCCTCGTTCACGTCTGCCATCGCGCGCTGCATAGCGATGGCGGCCGCCGCGGCGCGCTCGGCATGATCGGGATGGGCGAGCGGCGCGCCGAAGATCGCGAAGATCGCATCGCCGATGAATTCGTTGATCGTGCCGCCATGGGCGATGATGACGTCCGTCATTCGCGCCAGGACTTCGTTAAGCACCGCCATGACAGCCTCGGCATCGCCGAGCTCCGCGAACCGTGTGTAGCCGCGGAGATCCGACATCAGCACCGTGACCTCGCGTTTCTCGCCCCCGAGCCGCTGTGCCTCGGGGGAGGCGAGCAGCGCCTGCGCGACTTCTGGAGAGACGTACCGGCCGAACGTGCTGCGGATGAAGTCGCGCTGCCGCAGGCCTTCGATCATCTCGTTGAAGGCGCGCGTCAGCCGTCCGACCTCGTCGCGGGAACGGACGGGCAGCGCGACACTGAGGTCGCCCGCCTGGACGCGTGCGGCGGTCTCGGTAAGGGCCGTGATCGGACCTGCCACCCGGCGGGCGACGATCACTCCGAGGATCAGCGCGGCCAGGGCTCCCAGAAGCGAGGCGCCAACGATGGTGTTTCGTACCGCGGCGAGCCGCACCAGATAGACCGTCACAGGATAGTCCACGTCCAGCACGGCGATGGGCGGCCCAGGCCCGTTCCTGATGGGCGCGAACGCGGTGATCCACGTCCCGCTCTGGTTATGGTAGACGGCCGTGTGCGTGGCGACGTTATCGCGGAACGCGCGCCCGAGTGGTTCCAGGAGCGCTGGGACCAGCGGGTAGGGTTCCCCCGGCACGCCCGGGCCTCGGCTCGTGACCATGAAGCGCGCCTGCTGCTTCTCGGCGTCGTAGTCGGTCAGGGTATACACGGGGGTCTCGATCCTGTTTTCATCCTGCACGATCGAAAGCGCTTGGCGCACCCGGAAGTACGCGCTCGTTTCCTGAGTCAGCGTCCGCTGGACCACCATGTGCAGGTCGGGATCGATGAGGTACGCCCCCGTGCGCGCGATGTTGAGCAGCAGGGCCCCGAGCGTCGCCTCCGTCTCACGCTTCTGCCGCTCGTACAGCACCTCGCCGACGAGGCCGACGGCAAGCAGCGTGACGGCGACGAAGAGCCCGGCAACGCGGACGCTGAGGCGCTGCCAGGGGCGGAGCGGGGGGAGCTGGGCGCCGGATGCCGGTGGCACGCCGGTATGATAGCCCGTGAATTGATGCGCGTTCGCCAGGGGCGCGTTCGCCGCCGCGTCCTTCTTCATCCCCTCCTTGATTTGCCGCGCCGCGTGGACGGCATGGCGGGGCCGTGTAGCATTCTGCATTTCCAGCGCGCGATTTGAACCAGCTACAGGCTGAATTTCGCGGAAGTTCCGGCTGCGTGTTTTAGTCGCGTCGCTTCATTGCACGCATGCTGTTGTACAAATACTCGATGGCGTTGGCGAAAACGTGATCGCGACTCAAACACGGGTTCGAATCCCGTTCGGGATACGACCGAAGCCATAACGGGACGATTCGCGTACTCGACGGCGAGCCCCAGTCCGCCCGTGGCGCGGTTTCTGGAGGAATCTGCCACACATCTCCGATCGCGGGTAAACCGGATAATCACGCTAGAACCCATCCCCATCACATAAATCGGATTCGGGCACCTCTGGTAAGTTCGCTACCGGATAGCTTCCGGTACCTCGTCATCCCCCCGGAACCACATTGCCTAAGCGCCGCTTCATCGGTAAACACAAGCCGACTTGATCTTTACTAATTCGGGCGCCCTTGTACCCACTACACGTCCAAAATCACGACCTTGACTTCCAGAAGCCCGTCTCTGGAGCACTGTCGCCAGCGTTTCGCATCGAATTGATCAAACGCGTCAATTCGTTCGCCGCATAGGGTCGAAGCAAGAATCCATCTTCGATAGACATATATTGGGGAGAACGTATATCAACGGCTGGCCATGCCGCTTCCCAAGCGACGCTTGGGACTCCTGTTCTTGCAAATGCAGTCCATGCAGATTGCATGGCATCGGCAATTACTTGATCCGTTTCGTCATATTGGCCGTCGGTGGTGAGATTTCCGAACACGTACCGGATCTCTCCAGTGTGCCTAGCCAGGTCTCTGCTGCTCCGTGCTCCGGGCGAGACTCGAGCAAAGTTATAGCAATAGAAGGGGCGATGGAGCGCGGCAAAACGGTGTGCTGTCTGGAGTGCAGGTTCCCTGAAGACGATCTCGGTAATCAACCAGTCGAGGCATTCATAGGGTGCCTTACCGGACCGGCAGAGAATATCCATAACCTGCGGACCATGCGCGCCAGAGAGCGAAGTTATAATCTTTTTGACAACCTTCCAGCTATAAATTCCACCAGGCTTGAGGAAGTTGAGGACCGCTATGACTATATTTTTTGGAAAGGGCAGTTGCGGTCCACCGGGTCTGATGAAATAGCGCGCTTCATTCTCCGTGCATCCAAACATGAGGGGCACCTCATCGGCCCAGCCAGAAAAGCCCTCTGCATCCACAAGTTCGTCTGGCACTGAGACCCACATCAGGTCGGCGGGTGTATGAACCCCACCTCCACTGACACCGCACAAAGCGTGCGATGCCTTGCGCATGACATCTGTGGGGACTTTTCGCAGATCGTCCATCGTCCTGGCGCCGACCATTTGCATCAGGCGCTCCGTCGCCGCCTGCGTCCGCGCAAAAGTCCACGATGGAGCGATGGCGCTCGGCTCAGAACCTCCGCTCTGCATGATGCCACGATGGAAGAGTCCACGCGCGCGGCGCGTCGAAAGCAATGTACGGACGGCCTGCGCTCCAGCAGATTGCCCGAAGATCGTGACATTGTCCGGATTACCGCCAAAAGCTCTGATGTTCTGCGCGATCCATTCGAGAACCGCAAGGAAATCCCGCACAGCAAAATTCGCGCCGGCGTCGGGATGTGCGAGAAAGCCGAACACCCCCAAGCGGTAGTTGAGCGTCACGACGGTGACGCCCAGTCGTGCGAGACTAGCGCCATCATAGGCATCCTCTGATCCCGCACCACCTAGATTGCCTCCGCCATGTATCCATAGCATGACTGGCTGGAAGGCTTCGCGATCCAGTGAAGCGGTCCAAATGTTCAAAGAGAGACAATCTTCACTTTGCCTCGTCTCGCGCAAGGTGAAACAGGCGCCCGTTGTCTGTATAGCGATCGGCCCGAACTGCTTCGCGGGCTGCACTCCTTCCCATCGCTCAGGCGGCTCGGGAGCGTGCCAGCGCAACGGACCGACGGGAGGTTTCGCATAAGGAATGCCGAGGAAGGTGTGGATGCCGTTAATGTTCAAGCCCTCCAAGCGCCCTGGTTGGATCGTGGCTAGTGAGTCCATATTGGAATCCTCCATCAATCGCTACCGTCGACCGTAGGCTTTCAAGAAATTGGTCGTCGGCAGTCTAACTAACTTGCGCGAATCAGTACCGGTAAACGCGCATGTATTGACTGGTCTGGCCAACTTCCGGGTGGTCGACTCGGAAACTATCGTGGGCCTGCAGGCTTACGGGGTTGGAAGCGTTCCGAGGACGTACAAACCAGATTTCCTCTGATGCTGGCAAGTGACCGAGCAGTTTACGTCACGCCCGCTGGCCCTTCCTTTTTCCCCCTTTTACGTTTGAGGGCTCTGCTAATGTTTCGCCGATGACTTCTTTGCCTCTCTTCATCGCCTTCGTTGAGCCGTCGCCATTTTTCTACGGGCAGATGGAGAGGGCAGACTGCCCAAGTAGACCGCATCATGTGGCCTGCGTGCGGCATTGTGAGAATAAGAATCCGAGTCTGCGGCGAGATTCTTCGAATCTTCGCGCGCCTCAAGCTAGCGTCGAAGACGGCTCCGGTCTTACGAATCGTGCGATGCCTCGAAGCGCGCTTCTACCGAATCGAGTTCGTGTTCGAATTTGTGCATTACCTCATCGTTGATTTCATTTTCATTTCGCAGGT
>WNFC01004434.1_pt1 | contig 15284 bp, 11 predicted proteins | sample 5400541 | NCBI WGS metagenome assembly WNFC01 (sample SAMN13153342, study PRJNA577476) | soil metagenome | isolation source: 120 cm saprolite under Douglas fir tree site 2 hole 2 replicate 1 | place: USA:California | collected 2015-04-18
TGCGGCGTCTTTTCCGGCGGCTTTAGCGCCGCGGCGGCTGACGCTGTCTGCGGGCCGGACACGTTGAGCGTCCTTGCCCAGCTGGTGGCCAAGAGCCTCGTTCGCAGCTCAGACGACACGGGCCCAGAGCCGCGGTTCTGGATGCTGGAAACGATCCGCAAGTACGCGCTCGACCAGCTCCAGGTGGTCGACGAGCTGGCCGAGGTGCGCGCGAGGCACGCGGGCTACTTCATCGAATGCGCCGAACAGTTGCAAGCCGCGCTGCGCGGACCAGACATGGCGGCGACGCTGGACGCGCTGGCGCGCGACTACGGCAACTTTCGGGCAGTATTTCAGTGGGCTCTGGAAACCGATGAGCTCACCTCTGGACTGCGCCTGGCCAACGCGCTGTATCGATTCTGGGTCGCCCGTGGGCATCTAAGCGAGGCACGCGGCTGGCTCGAGAGCGCCCTGGCGCGCAGCCAAGCCGTTCCTGCGGCGACTCGTGCAGCGGCGCTCAGTGCAGGCGGCGTGATGGCTGCGATGCAGCACGACCACGAACGGGCGATCGGCTCCTTCCGTGAGAGTCTGGAGCTGTGGGAAACCCTCGGCGATCAGGGCCGTGTGGCGGGCGCCCTGCTGAATTTGGGGATCGAGGCACATATCACCGGTCGCGTGGACCAGGCGCAGCGACATCTAGAGCGGGCGCAGGAGCTGTTCGTCGCTGTCGGCGATCGGAGTGGGCAAGCACGGGCCGTGGCGAGTCGAGCGCGGATCGCCCGCGAGCAGGGCGACCTCACGCGGGCGCGACAGCTCGCGGAAGAGTCGCTTGGGCTGTTTCAGGCGGTCGGAGACCTTTTTGGCAGCGCGCAGCAGTTCGCCAATGTGGGGCATGTCAGGCTGGCCCTCGCGGATCGGCCGGCCGCGGCCGAGGCGTTTCGACAGGCGCTGGTGACCTGGCGGTCAATCGGCAACACGCTGGACGTGGCCGAGTGTTTAGAGGGGGTAGCGGCGGTGCTGGCGAACGGACAGGCGCGCCGGGCGGCGCAGCTCCTGGGTGCAGCGGAAGCACTGCGCGAGACATCAGGCGCGCTTGTGGCGGCGGTTGATTTGAGTCGGTACGCGGCGCTCGTAACACGGGTACAGGGTTTGTTGCGCGACGATACCTTCGCGGCGGCGTGGCGTGGGGGAAGAGAAATGGCGATTGACGAGGCGATGGACCTGGCGCTACGAGACGACGCGGTTGCCGCGCCTGCTGATGTAGATGGGGTTGGCTCGCTCAGCCCACGCGAGGTCGACGTAGCCAAGCTCATCGCCAATGGCAGCTCGAACCGCGACATTGCCGATGTGCTGGTGGTCTCGGTGAAGACGGTCGAGACGCACATTCAGCACATCTTTCGCAAGCTCAACGTAAAAGCACGCTCAGAAGTAGCGGTGTGGGCCGCGCGCAACGGGCTGATCTAGCGTGTGGGCAATTCGCCTCTCCCAGAAGGAGAGGGAGCCGCTCTCATTGCGAATGCGTGCGCAGCCACGTGACGTATTCGGCCAGCCCCTTTTCGACGCCCATAGTCGGTCTGTAGCCAACCTCTTCCGTTGTCCTTGAAAGATCCATGTAGCGATTCTGCGAGTCGCCACCAGGCGGCAAGTCGGCCTCGAATTCGGGGATGACCTCGCGGATCGCCTCGACCAGCTCGGCGTTGCGCGTGGCCTTGCCATTGCCGACGTTGTAGATACGGTGCGCGAGCTTGGGCGCGGCGTGGATCAGCTGGATCCCGGCGGCGACGTCCTTGACGTAACACGCGTCGCTGCCGTCGTCGGCTTGCGGTGGACCGTAGCGCATACCCGAAAAATCTGGCGCACGGCCGTGCGCGGCAGCGTGGGCCAGCCGGCTGGGCAGGTTAGCCATCGAGTGGTACATCGGACCGAAAATGCCCGCCACCCGGAGCATGACCACCTCCAGACCCGTCTTCTGCCCAAAGAACAGCCCGAGCACTTCGAGGGCTTTCTTGTAGGCCTCGGTCGGGTTGGTCGACTCGGCCGGGAAGTGGACGTCCTCGCGCCATGGCCGTTCACTGACGTTGCTGTAAATAGCCAGGGAGCTGGTAACGCTCAGGCGCCGAACGCTCGCGGCCCGGCACGCTTCCAGGACATTGAGGTAGCCGGCGGTGTTGGTCTGGAACTCTTCAGCCGGCGAGACACCACTGAGCGCCGGTACGGCCAGGTACACCACGCTGTCCACCCCGTGCGTTTTGATGACGTCGGCCACACGGGCGGCATCGAGCACGTCGAGCTGCTCGACTCTGGCCCGCTTGCCCAAATCAGGTGTGAGAAAGTCGGGCTCGCGCCGATTCTGGTGGTAGGTCACGACGACGTCGTCGCCCGTGTCGAGGAACCGCCGCGCGGTATGCAGGCCGATAAAGCCCATCCCGCCGATCAGAAGGGTGGGACCGGGCATCAGAGGTCCAGGGTACTCGGCGCGAAGATCTCCTCCATGCGCATCACTCGGGGAGTGAGGCCCTGTTCGTGGGAGTACTCCGCGACCGTTTCGAGCACCTTCTGGTTCGACTTGACCCCGTACGGATAGGGGTCAACTGCCAGTGCTTTGCGCGCCTCGGGTCCGAGAAGGCCGAGCTCCAGGTGGGTCGAAGCCAGCTCGCGCAGCCGCGCCGCGGCGCGATCCCTGGCCTGGCGGAAGGCGTTGAAAATGTTCAGCGCCACCCACGGGTGCTTTTCGTAGATCGACCGGCGCACGACCATGCCGTGGTTGATCGGGTAGATGCCGGTCTTCTGGAAGTAGCGCTGGCCTTCGGCGGCGGGGTTGGGGAAGAGCAGGCGGAAGTCCGGATTGCCTTCGAGCGTGATGCGGCTGCGGTCGACCAGGTTGTTGTCGGTGAGATAGAGCAGGGTAGCGTCGAGCTTGCCGTCGACAAGCAAGGTGCCGATGCTCTGGTCGCCGGGAATCCGATTGAAGCGCACACCCTTTGGCGGCTGGAAGCCGGTGGCGCCGCCATGGCTGCGCTCTTCGGTGCGCTCCATCCACCAGTCGATGTCTTCGGGCTCGACGCCGAACTCGTGCTTGAGCACGCCGCGCGACCACAGGGCGGCGGTTTGCTGGTATTCCGGCACGCCGACGCGCTTGCCCTTCAGGTCCTGCGGCTTCTCGATGCCGCTATCCGCACGCACCCAGGACCAGGTGTGGAAGAAACGCCGCGAGGTGAATATGGGCAGCGCGACCCAATCGCGGTTGCCGTTGGCCATGGCCATCAGCAGCGACGAGAGGGACATCTCCGAGACGTCGAACTCCTGAAAGTGAAGCTGGCGCCAGAAGATCTCCGACGGATGCGCGGCAGTACACGTGAGCTCGATCCCGTCTGGCTTGATCGAGCCGTCCAGCACGGGACGAGACCGATCGTTGGACCCCATAATCAGACTCAGTTGCAAGTCGGCCATTGGCCCTCCCCGCTTGTTTTGACCTTGACCCGATAGAGAGCCACCAGAATAATGCAGATTGGAATGCGAGGGCTTGGACATGTCGCCTGAGGAATACCTGGCTATCCCATACGTGCTCGTGGTCGAGTCGGTTGAAGGTCCGGACGGGCAGTGGTTCCGGCGGGCCATGTATCCCGAGCTGGGTATTTCAGGTGAAGCGCTCTCGCCGCTCGATGCGATTGCCAAGCTCGAAGAAGCGCGCGTCTCTACGATTCTGGGCAAACTCGAAAGAGGCGAGCCCGTCCCTGTCCCACGCCCGCCACTGCGCGAGGAGATCGGCGGCTTGGACGCGCAGAAGCTCGGCTTCGCCAAGTGGCTGGTAGACCAGAAGAGGGTCGCTGAGAACTAGAACGACATAAGCCGGGAGACGATTTGGGGGCGTGGACACGTCATGAACCGCTTTCGCGAGCGAATACGACGACCCCATTGGCCGGAATGACGATCGGGCATGATGCCGCGAAGCCGTGCAGCTGGCCGCCGAATGCCTGGACCGCGCCGCCATTGCCAGCGACCCGCGGGTTAACCCGTTGATCGTAGACGTCACTGTTGAAGACCTCGAGCCACGTGCCCGCCGATGGGAAACCGAGCTGGTACGCATACCACGTCGTCTCGGCCAGATTGGCCACCACGACCACGTCGCGGCCGATACCTTCCAGCCAGCGGTGAAACGCAATGACCCGGTTGAGATTGTGGACGTGGAAAACGCGGACAGACTCTCCGCGCAGCGCAGGCTGCCGCCAGCGCAGCCGGATCACGTCCTGGGCAAATCGGAGATAGTCGACCATCGCCCGATCGGCGCCCGCCTCAAGACCGACCCAAAAGATCAAGTTCGGCCCGGCCGGGTTGTCACTCCACTGCTTGTCCTCGAGGAACTCCTGGCCCATAAATATCTGCGGAATGCCTGGCGCGGTCATCAGCAGCGCCATGGCCACCCGTGCCCGGCTGCGCGCGTACCACGAGCGCCGGTTGGACCCATCGGCCAGAGTGGGAATCCGCGGACCGTTGCCAACCTTGACGATGTCGTGGTTCTCGACGCACGTGACAGCCTGCCAGCCATGCGGAAAGCCCGGTGGATAGAGTTGTTGTGCGACCGCATCGAGGTCGACCAGCGCGGCCTGGCCGGCCGAGGCCTGGGCGATCGCCCCGCGAATCGATTCGCGTAGGCCGTCGTGCTGCAAAACGTCGAAGCCAGCTCCACCGCCGGCTGTCGACTTCACCACGGCTGGATCGACCGGCCAGTGCTCTGCGTTCCGGATGGCGCGTGGCTTGGTAGCCCGAACGGCGTTGGTGAGATCGCGCGAAAAGCCCCAGCCTGAGTCACCATTGAGCGCCAGAAGCGCACTGATCTCGTCGTACCGAAATCCGTCGACGTGGAACTCGTTCAGATAGAAGTTGGCGCTATTGATCAGGAACTGGCGCACATCGGCGTTCCAGAGGGCGAACGAAAGCCCGCCTGCCCAGCCTTTGTCGGTGAAATAGAGGCTCTGGTTGTTATTGCCGTTGGGCGCGCGATCCCAGAAATACAAGCTGTGATCGTCACCTGAAAATCCACCGGCGTGGTTGTAGACAACGTCGAATACCACGGCGATCCCGTACACGTGACACAGATCGATCAGGACCTTGAGCTGCGCCGGGCCACTGTTAATGTCGTCAATCGTCAGGGGGGCAAACCCATTGGCGGCGAGCAGCTTATTGATTGTCGCGAGGTACCCACGCAGCGCCGCTAGGTCATCGATGCTGTACGGCAGATCTGGAGAAAAGTAGTCCGAGCCATTGTAGCCAAGCGACGGGGACGTCTCGAGCTCATCGATCGGCAGTAGCTGCAGGACATTGATGCCGAGCGCGGCGAGGTACTGAATTTTGCCGACCACGTCGAGGAACGTTGAGGCCACGCCCGGCGCGGCGGGTGCATACGTACCGACATGTAGCTGGTAGACGATCATGTTCGAAAAGTCGGGCGTTACGAACGCGCCATCATGCCAGCGGTACGCCGATCCGGAGCGGATCAGGCAACTGCAATTCGGAAACGCCGCATCGCGGGCCATCTCGCGTGCGTACGGGTCGCGCTTGAAGCCGTTCGACCCTTTGCCTACGACGTCGAACTGATACGTGTCACCGTCGCGAGCACCGGCGACAAAGCCCGTCCAGTAACCGTTGGCGCCCCGCGCCATCAGCAAATCGTCAATTCGCCCGGCCTTTGGAATGCCGCTGAAAGTTCCGTGAACATAGACTTCAAGCGCCCGCGGCGCCCACACCCGAAAGGTTGCGCCGCCGTCGACGAGGGTCGCGCCCATCGGTGTGTCGGGGGTAATGTGCGTCTGAGAAATCATCGCCCAAACCTTACACGCGTCCCTGCTGTCCGATTGCTCTGGTCTGGTCCGCGTGACCATCTACCCGGTTACCCGAAAACAATCGTCTTGGTGCCGTGTAAAAGTACCCGATCTTCGACGTGCCAGCCGACGGCGCGCGCCAGAACGACGCGTTCGATGTAGCGGCCGAGCCGGCGTAAGTCGTCGGTATCGTGGCGGTGATCGATGCGCATGACGTCCTGCTCGATGATCGGCCCGGCGTCGAGGTCCTCGGTGACGTAGTGGGCGGTCGCGCCGATGAGCTTGACGCCGCGATCGTACGCGGCCTGGTAGGGATTGGCGCCCATGAACGCCGGCAGAAAGCCGTGGTGGATGTTGATGATGCGCGCCGGGTACTGGCTCAGAAAATTCGAGCTGAGGACTTGCATATAGCGGGCGAGCACTATGGTGTCGACCTGGCGGTCAGCGAGAATTCGTAGCTCCTCCTGTTCGCTCTGCAGCTTCGTTTCGGGCGTGATGGGGATGTGGAAGAACGGGATGCCCTGGCGCTGCGCCAGGTCGGCGTTGTTGCTGTGATTCGAGATCACCACGACGATGTCGGCGGCCAGATCGCCGGCCTGGTGTTGCCACAGCAGCTCGAGCAGGGCGTGGTCGGCGCGTGAGACGAAGACCGCCAGGCGCTTCGGTTTGGCGGCGTAGGCGAGGCGCCAGTCCATGCCGAAGCGGCCGGCGATTGGTTTGAAGGCGTTCTCTATGTCCTCGTTGAGCAGGTTCTCGAGCCTGAACTCCGTGCGCATGAAGAACGTGCCGCCGCCGTGCTCGGTCGAGTGCTGGTCGGAGTGGATGATGTTCGCGCCGCGATCGAACAGAAAGTGTGAGACAGCGGCCACCACCCCGGGCCTGTCCGGACAGGAGATCAGGAGGCGGCCGATGTCATCGTTCATAGCGGGCGACGATGTACCCCAAAGGGGAGATCAGGCGTCAGCGACTCGCGGCGGCGGCTCCCACGGCAGCTTTGAGCTTGTCGGCGTGCTCGGTGCGCTCCCACGGCACGTCGAGGTCCGTGCGGCCAAAGTGGCCGTAGGCAGCGGTCTGCTCGAAGATCGGCCGGCGCAGGTCGAGCGCTTTGATGATGCCCGATGGGCGCAAGTCAAAGGTCTCGGTAATGGCGCGCTCGATCTGCTCGATCGGCACCTGCTCGGTGCCAAATGTCTCGACCGCCACGCTCACCGGGCGGGCCACGCCGATGGCGTAGGCCAGGTTCACCTCACAACGCTTGGCCAGGCCCGCGGCCACGACGTTCTTGGCCACCCAACGCGCGGCGTACGCTGCTGAGCGGTCAACCTTCGACGGGTCCTTGCCCGAGAACGCCCCGCCGCCATGGCGGGCCATGCCGCCGTACGTGTCGACGATGATCTTGCGCCCCGTCAGGCCCGAGTCGCCGAAGGGTCCGCCGACCACGAACCGACCGGTCGGGTTGATGAAGTATTTGGTCTCTTCGTCGAGCAGGTGTTTTTCGATCACCGGCTCGATGACATGTTTTTTGATCGCGCGTGAGATCTCCTCCTGGTCAACCTCCGGGGCATGCTGTGTGGAGATGACGACGGCGTCGACCCGGGCGGGCACGCCGAAGCGGTACTCGACGGTTACCTGGCTCTTGCCGTCGGGCCGCAGCCACGGCAGCGTGCCGTCCTTGCGGACCTGAGCCAGGCGGCGGGTCAGCCGGTGAGCCAATGCGATAGGCAGCGGCATCAGCTCGGGTGACTCGTCGCAGGCGTAGCCGAACATCATGCCCTGATCGCCGGCGCCGGTATCCAGGTCATCCTGCACATCGCCTTGCTTGGCTTCGAGCGAATGGTCGACGCCCATGGCGATATCGCCCGACTGGCGCGACAGCACCGACACGATCTCGGCATTCGCCAGGTCAAAGCCCGTGTCCTTGGTGGTGTAGCCAATACGGGTGATCACCCGGCGGACGATCTCATCTACGACGTCGTCCGGCACCGCGGGCGTCACTTCGCCGAACACCGCCACCCAACTGCGCGTCTCGTCGCTCTTGATGCCCGATTCGCAGGCCACACGCGCCGCGGGCGTCTTGGCTAAAGCCCAATCGAGGATGGCGTCCGAGATCTGATCGCACATCTTGTCCGGGTGACCCTCGGTGACGCTCTCGCTGCTGAACAGGAGGTGCGCGTGCGTGGAGAAAGTGGTGCTCAAGGTTGGGCTCCTTCTAACAATTTGGGAGTTGATGTGCCGAGTACTTCGGCTCGGACGAGGGCGCTCCCCTCGCTCATAGCGCGCAGTTTGGCCCGCGCGATGTCGGCTGGTAAGTGGCGCAGGCCGCAATCAGGGTTGATCATCAGCCGATCGGGTGGCAACACCTGCAGCGCCTGGTGGACGCGTGCGGCGATCACCTCAGTCTGCTCGACAACGGGGTTCTTGACGTCGATCACGCCCAGGCCAAGCGTCAGCGACTGGGTCGGATACTTCTTGAACAATTCGAGATCCTGGTAGCCCTTGCGGGCGAATTCCAGTACCAGCTGATCCACGTTCGCGTCGAGGATAGTCGGGAACAGGAACTCGTAATGACCTTCCCAGACCGGCCGCGCATAGCGGTTGCCGTAGCAGACGTGCACCGCGCGCGTTGGGCCGGTGACCCCGTCGTACACGATGTTGATGGCTTTGACCGCGAGGCCGACCTCCTCGGGGTAGCCGGCCAGGAACGGCTCGTCGATCTGCAGGACCGCCGCGCCGGCCTTGGCTAGCGCCTTAACTTCGCGATTGAGGACCCGCGCAAACGCCAGCACCAGGTCGTCGATGCTCCCGTATGCCTCGTTGCGCACGCGCCGAGCGAGCGAAAACGGGCCGGTGAACGAGAACTTGACCGGGCGATCGGTGTAGTCGAGTGTGAAGCGCAGGTCGTCGACCAGGCCGAGCGTGGCGCTCTCGTCGTCGACCGGGATCGTGTGACGGACATAGGCGTCGTAGTAGTCGTAGTAGAAGGTCTTGGCGATGTGCGGGATCTCGACGCCGGGCATGCGCACCAGAAAATAATCGACGTCGTTGTCGCGGCGAAGCTCGCCGTCTGAGACGATGTCGACGCCGGCGCGCTCCTGGTCCTTCAGCGCGGCCTTGATCGCGACGTCGTGAATGTCGTCGATGTACTGACCGCTGATGCGGCGCTGGTAGAAGTCGGTTTTCAGCCGCTCCAGCCACTCGGGCACCGAGTACGAGCCGACGACCGACGTCGGCAGGATGCGTTGTTCCAAGTTAGTCGCGGGCATGCGCGGTCATGGTCATGACGTTGGCGCCGGTGCGATGGGCGAAGGGCGCGAAGGACACGTCGAAGCCGCGGCGCGAGCCGATGGCGGCCAGGAGTCGCCCGTTGACCCAGTTGACCACCGAGCCGTCGTACTTGCCCGGGCCTCTGAAACCATTCAGATACTGGCGCAGGTCGGTCACGAACAGGTCGTGGCACTGCAGCACGCCATGCGGGTGCAACAGTTGCAGAGTATCGGCAAAGCTCGCCGCCGCCCCATTGCTGATATGCATGCGCAGGTCGCCGGCGGCCAGCGCGATGGGCCGCAGCAACTCGCCGCCGACTTCGGGCGCGATCTCGTACGTGTCCAGCTCGACCATCGGCACGTAGCGCTCGTCCAGGCGCAGTCCGTCCCAGGCGGTGCGCCAAAAGGCAACTGCATCGCCCGCGGTTGGGAACTGTTTGGGCAGCACTTCGGATAGTAGCTCCGGGCCGAGGCGCAGCAGGCGGGCGATCAGCTCCGGCAGCTCCTCAGGTTGGGCGTTGACGCTCGCGGCCAGGCGTTCGGCGTCGGCCTGTGACAGGAACGCGCGCGTCTCGACCTGGAACATGTGGCCGCCGATGCGCACGATCTCGTCGGTCGGCAAGTTGTCGTAGACGTTCGAGATGTAGACCAGGAACGCCTTGTAGCGCAGGAAGCCGAGCGTTTCGCTCGGCCGAAGTGCGTCGAGCACCAGGCTGCTCACGTTCTCGGCATGGTGCGCGACGTTCTTGCGCGCCAACTCGAGCACGTGCGGCGAATAGTCGCCCATCAGGTAGTGCAAACGGCGGTAGTAGTCACCCCGACCGCGCTCGCGATCGAGTCGACGCAGCTCGTCGAGGAACACCCGTGCCTGGTTGCCGTTGCCGACGCCCAACTCCAGCACGTACAGCTCTTCCGGCAGCGCCCGCCGCGCCGCCAGGCTGTCCCATAGGGCAAAGAGCTTCTGGATCAGGTCGCGCGCCGCCTCGACGTTGCGCGCGTCGCTTTCGCCGCCAGGGAGGGCTGATTCGTAACCTTTGCCGGTGGCCTGCTCCCAGAGTGACAGTGCTTTCCAGTACAGGCTGTTAAAACCCCAGATCAGGCTGCGCCGACCTGGCCCCCAGCTCTCCAGCGCCACCCGCCCGCAGTCGTCCTGGCCGTCGGCAGCTTGCGCCAACGACGACTTGATCGCGGTATCGACCAGGTCTGCCTTGGCCCGCCGCAGGTCGATGGCTACCTCCCAGCTCTCGCCGTCGGTTTCCGGTGCGCCCGGATCGATCGCCCAGGGTCGCACGCGGCGGAGCACGACGGGCTCGCGGAAATTCTGGCGGTACTGGATGTAGTCGCAGACGACGCGCAAGCGCGACAGGTCAACCGGACTATCGGTGGCCGCCTTGAGGGCGGCGGTCAGGATCGGCGCGGCCTCGACCGCTTTGGGTCCGCGGAGACGATCATCGGCGGCGCGCAGCTCGATCAGCATCGGTTATTTGCTGCTCCGCAGCGCCAGCTCGGAGGTGCCCTGACGTGGAATTCCGGCGCGCTCCAGGATCTCCGGGATGGCCTCTTCCCAATTGAACGCCATGACGTGGGTGCCGGCGACGCCAGGGATCGTCTTCACCTGAGCAATGATCTCACTGCACACTGCTAGACCCTCCGCCGCGACGCGGTCGTCGGGCACGCCCCGCAGGCGGCGCACTACTTCGTCGGGAACGTACATGCCGGGGACCTCGCGGCGCATGTGCTCGAGCGCGCGCAGCGACTTGATCGGACCGACGCCGGCCAGGATGAAGCAGCGTTTTTCCAGGCCGAGATCGCGCACGTGCTGCATGAATTTGGTGAAGATTGGCACGTCGAAGATGAACTGCGTCTGGAAAAACTGCGCACCGGCGGCGATCTTCTTGCCCAGGCGTTCGGCGCGCCACTTCAGCGGCGGCGCAAACGGGTTTTCCACAGCGCCGATGAACCAATCGGGGGCTGGCTTCAGGTCACGCCCGGAGAGCAACTTGCGCTGTTCGCGCATGGTTCTCGCGGTCCAGATCAGCTGGATTGAATCGAGGTCGAAGACGGCTTTGGCGTCGGGGTGGTCGCCGAAGCGGGGATGATCGCCGGTCAACAGCAACACGTTTGGAATGCCCAATGCCGCTGCGCCCAGCAGGTCGCTTTGCAGGGCGATGCGGTTTTTGTCGCGACACTGGATCTGCATGACGGGTTCGACGCCCTCTTGCATGGCGACGAGGCAGCCGGCCCAGCTCGGCAGCCGCACTACGGCGCTCTGGCTGTCGGTCACGTTGGCGGCGTCGACCCAGTCGCGCAGCAATCTCGCTTTGCGCCGAATCGGGGCCACATTGGCGCCGCGCGGCGGGCCGATTTCGGCGGTGACGGCGAAACGGCCGCGCTGCAGGACGGCCTGCAGATGGCTGTGGGCCGCATGGTAGGTCTCCGCCGGCGGCGGGACGATGCCGTTGGGGCTGTCGGTCACCCCTTTGGGAACCCCGTCGCGGAAGCCAGGTGTCCAGTATCACCCCCACGGAGTGGCCCCCTTCGGGGATGAATGGCTGTCACTTTTCAACCCCCAGGGGGGACCCCTTCGGGGAAGATGGATTGCCGCGGCCGCCGGAGGCAGAAGTGAGGAGCAGCGGCGCGTGTTCGATGTCGGTCTCGTCGGTCCACAAGCCGTCGTCTTCGCCGAGCCAGTAGTTGACCCACGAGCTCTGGCCCCACTTGCGCTGGTCGATCGGACGCTGCAGGCGGCGCAGGTCGCCGACGCGGCCCTCGGCGTCGGCGCGCTCGTAGGCGATCAGCCAGACGCAGCGCATACCTGGGTAGACTTCGCAACTGCCGTCGGGGCTGACCCCACCGCATGGGCCGTTGCGCAATTGCTTGGGGCAGGTCATCGGGCAGGCATAGGCGGTAACGGGCAGGGCGCACTGGCCGCACATGCGGCAGGCGAACAGACTTTGCTTGACCAGCCTCTCCACGAGCGTGAAGGCGCGGTAGAGCGGCGGTGTCTTTAACAGGAAGAGCGCCAAGGCATGCCAGAGGGGGTTGCGCTCGAGGACGCGATGCAGCGCATTCATGGCCGACGCATCGACGCGTGGCTTGAACGGACGCGGCAGGTCAGTCGTCGGCGCGACGGCGGGCATACGTGTTCTAGAGGTTGCCATCGCTGAAGGACTCGCCGCATCGGCTTTGGGCCACAAAGTTTGTCCGCCTGCTTTGTGGGATCACCACGAATGATACTTCTGACCAGTTGAGATCTGTCGACCGCTTCGCTCCTTATCGAGTGTTATCCAGAGGAATATGCGACTTTGCTGAGGGCCAGGTCATTTGTGGTGTTACCACTGTAAGCGCACTGGCGATGTGCTACGCTGCCAGCCATCATGCGCGCAGTCCGCGGCCGGAAGAACACGGCTCCGAGCGGTCTGGACGTCCGCCAGCGGCTGGCGACTGAGGTGCTCGTCTGCGACGGCGCCATGGGCACCATGCTCCACGCGGGCGGCGTCTCGCTCGACCGCTCGCTGCCCGAGCTGAATGTCTCGCACGCCGAATTGGTGCGCTCGATCCATCGGGCGTACATCGCCGCCGGTGCCGACGTCATCGAGACCAACACGTTCGGCGCCAGCCGGCCGCGGTTGGCTCGGTTCGGTCTGGAAGCGCGTACGGCCGAGCTGAATCGAGCCGGGGTGCGCCTCGCGCGCGAAGCGCTGAGCCAGGCGGGCAACGCGGCGCTGCTGGTGGCCGGCTCGGTCAGTCCGGCCACGCCCGCGGGACTGGGCCACCGCCTGGCGGTGCGCGACTTACGAGACGCCTTTCGCGAGCAGATCGAAGCCCTGTTCGACGGCGGCATCGACCTGTTGCTGTTCGAGACATTCGGCAGCTTGACCGAGCTGGTCGAAGCCATCGGCGTTGCGCACACCCTGGGCCCGCTGCCCGTGGTGGCGCAGATGACGTTCGTCGAGGACGGTCGCACGCTCGGCGGCGACAGTCCCGAGGAAGTCGCCATCACACTCTCTGACTTAGGGGTGGCAGCGCTGGGCGCGAACTGCACGCTCGGTCCACAAGGCTTGCTGGACGTACTCAGCGAGCTGGCGCGATACACCGAATTGCCGCTGACGGCGCAGCCCAACGCCGGGCCGCCCACACTGGTTGACGGCCACTTCCAGTACACCGCCGCGGACCCCGGGTACTTTGGCAGACACGCCCGCCGTTTCGTGGAGCTTGGGGCGACCCTGGTCGGCGGCTGCTGCGGCACGACTCCGGCGCACATCGAGGCGGTCGCCGCGGCGGTGGCGGGCAAGGAACCAGCGCCGCGGCGCCGGCCAAACGGCGCCACGACGCGCTTTGCAGCTACATCCATTGCGGCCGAGCAAGCTGAGGCGGCCAGCGCGGCGAACCCGCTGCTCGATCGAGTCGCCACTGGCGAGCTGGTAGTGGCGTGCGAGCTGCCGCCGCCAGCCGGCGCCGAAGCGGACCGGGCGGTGGCCGACGCGGCGCTATTGAAGGCGGCGGGCTGCCACGCGGTGATCGTCGGACCGGTCGGAAGTACGCGCGCCCATGTGAGTCCGGCCAGCCTGGCCTTGCTGGTGCAGCAGCGCGTGCCCGGGCTCGACGTCATCCTGACTGCGACGACGTGGGAAAAGAGCTTGATGGTGCTTCAGGCTGACCTGCTCGGGACGTATGCATTTGGCATTCGCCACGTCTTGTGCCGCACCGGCACGCCGCCGCTGCATGGCGACTATCCCAACGCCGCCGGCGTGTGGGAGGTCGACTCGCTCGGGTTGATCGACGTCTTGCACGGACTGAACGAAGGCCGCGACTACAACGGCATTCCGGTCGGCCGCCCGACGACGTTTGTGATCGGCGCGCGGGTGAATCCGGCGGCCAGCGATTTCGACCACGAGGTGCTGACGGCACGCCGCAAACTGGTCGCGGGCGCCGACTTTCTGGTGACACCGCCGGTCTATGACCTCGATGCGCTCGAGCGGCTGCTGGAAGCGATCGAGCCACCCGACGGCATCCCCCTGCTCCTGGGGCTGATGCCGCTCCAGGACCTGCGCCACGCCGAGTACCTGCAGCACGAAGTGCCGGAGATGGCCGTGCCGCGCCGCGTGCTGGATCGCATGTGCCAGGCGGGCGAAGCGGGTCCGTCCGTAGGCCGTGACATTGCGCGCGAGTTCTTGTCGGCGGCGCGACAGCGGGTGAAAGTTGGTGGCGTGGTGCTCAGCTCAGCTGCGGGTTCGGCCGCCGAGCTGGCGGAGCTGCTACCGACGCTGCTCGCCTGAGCATGTCTTTCGCCAGGCTTTGATGGTTTCGGGCAGCGAGCCGAACGAGCTGCCAGCGCTGCAGGCCACGGTCAGCGCGCTGCAAATGCAAAACGCGGCGCTGCGGCAGCTGGTGGTGATTCACGATCGCCTGGGTGCGCTGGTGCTGCAAGGCGCGGACGTCTCGGCCATCACGCGGATGATGGCCGACCTGGTCGGCCGACGGATCCTCCTGCTGGACGCCTTGCTGCAGGTGGTGGCGATGGCCGTACCCACGGGCTTTTCGGTGGATGGCTTTGAGTGGGCGCCTGGCCAGGAGTATGTGCGCGCCGTGCTGGCGACGCTGGCCCGCGAAAGGCGACCGCTGCGCGTACCGCCGATGGTCGACTTCGGCGTCGACGCCAGTTGCGTACTCGCGCCTGTGGCAGTTGGCGAGGCTATCCTCGGCTATCTAGCGATCCTGGCGTCCGGCGAAGAAGCGGGTGGAGAGGATCTTGATCTGCAGATCGTCCAGCACGCGGCGACGGTGTATGCGCTGTCGATGATGCGCGAGCGCACCGCGGCTGACGTTGCGCGGCAGGTCGAAGACGAGCTCTTTGAGGGCTTGCTGCTGGGTCGGACCCAGGATGAGCAGGTCGCCCGCGAGCGGGCGATGCGGCTGGGGTACAACCCGCAGGTCAGCTACCGCGTGCTGGTGCTCACCGCCAGCGAGTCATCGGCGCAGTTTGCGCAGGCGTGGCCCGCCACTGATGGCCGCTCTGACGATCGTCCCGAGACCAGCGCGCAGCGCCGACGGCTACTGGAAACACTGGCTGAATTGTGTACACGGCGGTCTGCTGAGGTATTTGCCGCTGTGCGCGCGGACGAGCTCGTCGCGCTGGTCCCCGAAACTGCAGCTCCGCGTGAGTTGGGCCGCACGTTGCTGCGCCAGGCTACAGCCCTACTGCCTGCCTGGCAGGTCACCG
>WNFC01008598.1_pt1 | contig 15282 bp, 16 predicted proteins | sample 5400541 | NCBI WGS metagenome assembly WNFC01 (sample SAMN13153342, study PRJNA577476) | soil metagenome | isolation source: 120 cm saprolite under Douglas fir tree site 2 hole 2 replicate 1 | place: USA:California | collected 2015-04-18
AGACCGGCGAAGACATCACCCGCTCGGTGCTGACCCAAATCATCGTCGAGCAGGAGCAGAAAGGCGGGCAGAACCTGCTGCCGATCAGCTTTCTGCGGCAGCTGATCAGCTTTTACGGCGACAGCATGCAATTCCTGGTGCCCGGCTATCTGGAACAGGCGATGATCGCCTTCACTGGCAATCAGGCGCAGATGCGCGACAGCCTGCGCGCCACCTTCGGCATCTTTCCGTTCGGCCAATTCGAGGAGATGGGAAAGCAGAACATCGCGCTGTTCGAACGCGCCTTGAAGATGCTGTCCCCCTACCCAAGCGGCGCAAAATCAGCCGCGGGCGGCACGCCCCAGCCCAGCGAGACGGCAGGCGAGACAAAAGAGGCCGAGGATCCCCGCCTCCACCGCCTCGAGACCCAGATCGAGGCGCTGCGGCAACAGCTCGAAGCGCTCGGCCGCGATCGGCAGAAAGGCTGAAACGGGGCTCGTCATTCCCGCGCAAGCGCAGGGCTGTCCGGGGAACGGAAACCGGTTGTGCTGGGGATTTTCATAACAACCATAGACACCCCGTGGCCGGGCTTGACTAGGCCACCCACGTCTTCGTCCGCCACGAAGTTTGCTCCGGCAAAGACGTGGATGCCCGGGACAAGCCGGGGCAAGGGGGTTTTTTTGTTGCAACGGCGATGCAAGGGCGACGAAACGGCACCCTTGGAATTTCCCCGGACAGCCCTGCGCGAAAGCGGGAATCCGGGGCAACCGCTGTGCCGCTGGCCCTGGCCCCCCGCCTTCGCGGGGGTGACGGGGGTGGGATGCTTCAATCCAACGCGATGAGGCGCTAGACGACGGCGACTCGGCCGCCGTCGACGGCCTCGACCACGGAGGTTGGGGCAGGATTGAGCCAGGGGCGCTCGAGCGACGGGCGGCCGAAATAATGGCCCTGCATCAGGCCGACGCCTTCGCGCCGCAGGATCGCGGCGTCTTCCTCGGTGGCGACGCATTCGGCCACGGTGGCGAAGCCAAACCCCTTCGCGAGTCCGAGGAGATGGCGCAGGAAAACCTGGTTTTCCGGGTTGCCGGCGAGATTGTGAATGAACGAGCCGTCGATCTTGACGGTATCGACGGCCAGGCTCTGCAGGTGGCGCAGCGACGTATGGCCGGCACCAAAATCGTCGAGAGCGACGCTGCAACCGGCCTGACGTAGCGCGGCGACAAACCGGGCTGATTCCTCGATATCGTAGAGCGCGGCGGTCTCGGTGATCTCGACGATCAGGCGAGAGGCGATGTCGGGCCGGTTGCGCAACTGCATGACAAGCGCGCGCAGCCACGGCCGATCGGCCGCCGTCAGCCCAGAAATGTTGAACCCGAGCCTGACCTCGGGATGAAGGGACAGCTCCTCCACCACCTTGTCCAGGACATACCGATCGATCAATCGGATAAAGCCGAGCTGCTCGATGACCGGCACGAATTCGCTGGCCGGGACGATCCGCCCGTTCGGGGTGCGCATGCGCAGCAAGCACTCGTAATGGTCGACTTCCTCGGTCTCGGCCACGACCACCGGCTGGAAGGCAAACAGCACGCGCTCTTCGCGCAGCGCGGCTCGGACCTGTTCGCTGATCGTCAGGCTGCGGCGCTGGCGCTCGCGCTGCTCGCCGGTCATGCGGTAGTGGCTGTGGCAGTCACGCCCGGCGCGCTTGGCTTCGCCGAGCGCACTCTCGGCCCGGGTGATCACGTCGTAGGAGGTAAGGCCCTGATCGGGAAACGTGGCGCTGCCGATCGACACCGTCACATAGATCGGCCCTCTTGTGGTCATCACCGGCATCGCGCTCGCCGCGGCCAGGATCTTCTCGGCGGCCGCGCCGATATTCTCCTCGGAACAATGCTGCAAGACGGTGCCGAAACGGTCGCCGCCGAGCCGGCCGATCGGATCGCAGACGCGCAGGCAGCTGTCGAGCCGACGGCCCATTTCGATCAGCACGGTATCGGCCGCCTCGTGGCCGAACATGTCGTTGATCATCGTCATGTTGTCGATGCCGACCGACAGGAACGCGGCCGGGCTGCCGGTGCGCTGATTGGCCGCGATGATCTGGTCGACCGCTTCGCGCAGCCGGCTCTTGTTGAAGTGACCGGTCAGCTCGTCGAAATTCGCCAGCCTCTCGAGGCGCGTCTGCTGCGCCTTGCGATCGCCGATCCCGCGGATGACGCCGAGCATGAACAGCGGACGACCCACGCTGTCGCGCGTCGCCTGGCCGCGCTCGTGCACCCAGACAAACCCGCCGGCAGCGTCACGCAGGCGGTATTCGCAGTCGAACGCAGCCTCGTCGTCGAAATGCTCGGCGAGCGCGAGCTGCCGCTGGACCAGATCTTCGGGATGGATGCGGTTGGCGAAGCTGCGTCCGGTCGTGAGCTCGGACGCAAAATCGAACTCCGCGGCCGCAAGGCGCCCCGACCAATCCAGCCGATCACCATCAAGGTCCCATGAATAGGCGACGTCGCCTGCTGCCTCGAGGGCGGTCGAGAACCGGACGGCGAGTTCGTCGGCGCTAACGGACATTACCTACAACCTCGATCGGATTTCGCGGCTCGCCAGACGGCTCGCCCCATGGGGAGCCACGCCAACCGTAACCCGCAGATATTGAGGAACCTTTAAATGCCGTCGCTTTGTGCACCCGTCGCGACAGGTGCGTGCGATTGCCTATCCGGGGGTGTGAGAGGAGAGGAACGGCAGGACCGCCTGCGTGAACTCGCGTGCCCGGACCTGGGTGAAGGCATGCCCGCCGCGCGGGAAGATCTTGATTTCCGCCCCCGGGATCAGCCGCGCCAGCTCTTCGGAAAAGTAGGCTGGCGTGACGATGTCGTCCTCGGCGCCGACGACCAGGGTCGGCGTCTTGATGCGCAAGAGGCTCTCGGTGCGATCGAAGGCGAGGATCGCGTCGATCCGGCTGGCCGCGATCTCGGTCGGCGGAAAGACGGCAAGGTGTTGCGCCTCCTGTTGCCGCAGGCGCTCGTTGTTGCGTGCCACCCACCAGCTTGGATAGAGGAACAGCGTGTTGGCCTGGACATAGGCGCTCGGGCCGAGACGCAAGAGGATGTCCTTGCGCAATCCGAACAGGCGGCGGAAATAGGCGTCGGGCTTGGTCCACGTCGCCGACAGAACCACGCTGGCGAGCCGTTTGGGCTGCTCGACCGCGAGAATTTGCGCGATCGCCCCGCCGGTCGAATGCCCGACGATATGGGCGCGCTCGATCTCCAGCGCATCCATCAGCCCGATGACGTCGGCGGCCATGCGGTCGACGGTGAACCCGCTCCGCGTCAGGTCGCTCTGGCCGATCCCGCGATGGTCGTGGGTGATGACGTCGAAATGCTTGGCGAAAGCGACGGCCTGGTCGTGCCAGAACGAGGCAAATCCGGCCAGCCCCGACACGAACATGACGGGGAATCCGACACCTTGCCGCTCATAATAGAGCGCGCCGTCGCCGATTACGATCCGCGGCATTTGGTCCGCCATTGCAAGAGGAGCGTCGGTATCACCGCGATCGAGACCTGTCAAACGGGAACGAAGCGGGGGCGCCATGCAAGCGCGACGGAGCGGTCGGCGGGCACGGCGGCGGCGAAACGCTGCCTAAAATTTGCCACATGAGCCCCGTCCAATCGCAGATCCAGCAGTTGAGGGGAAGCGGCGCAGCTAACCGGTCGCGGTCTGGCGTTCAACGGCTGCGGCAAACCGACCCTGCACGTAATACGCTGAAATCGCCATCGCCGCTCGCCATATATGCCGGACGGACGGACCGAGAACCCGAAAATATAACCTTATCGAGTGGACCCAGATGACCCAACAGGACCCCAGCATCAAGGCGCGGCGGGAAGTCGGCAAGAATGGCGAACCGGCCTACCGCGCCGCGGCGTCGCGCCGCTCAACCGGGCGCACGCAGGATATCGATCGCCACGTCGGCGCGCGGGTCCGCGAGCGTCGGATCATGCTCGGCCTGACCCAGCAACAGCTGGCCGACCTGATCGGCGTCACCTATCAGCAGGCCCACAAATATGAGCGCGGGATCAATCGCGTTTCAGCCGGCCGGTTGTACGAGATCGCGCAGGTTCTGAGCGTGCCGATCGGCTATTTCTTCGACGGGCTGGATGGGCAAGGAACGCGCTCGGTCAGCCCGCGCGAGCGGATGTGCCTCGAACTCGCGCGCAACTTCGCGCAGATCCCCAACGAGCGTCACCAGGAGGCGCTGAGCCAGCTCGCCCGCGTCCTCGCGGCCGATTAGGCCGCGTGGCGGGGACGATCCGGGCCCCGATCACCGGATGCGGCAAGGGGCGTGCGCCTGATCAGCAGGCTATCGGCAGCGCCCTCCGGCCCGTCCTCGGCATCGTCGGCCGGATCGCGCGCGTGCGGCCGGTGCCTGGCCGAACCCATGACCAGCGCGACCACGAAAGCAATAACGAAGACCAAGAACAGTGTTTCGGCGATTCCCGCCGCCGTCGAAGCCATGCCGCCGAGTCCGCGAAGACTGGCGATGATCGCGGTCGCCAGAAAGACAAAAACCCAGCAGAGCATGGTCTTCCCCGCTCGCGGCTCCGCCCGCGGATGCCGTCGCCGGCGCTCGGCCCGCCCTTTTGGCTAACGGGCCGCGACCCTAGGGGTTCCGGCTGCGCTTGTGGGAAACTTGGCGCCACGTTTAACTGTCATCCCGGCGAAGGCCCGGATCCAACCGTGAGATTCCGGCCGTCAGTCAGATTGCAGGCGGTGGTCGCCGGCTCATCACGCCCATCACGAGGCTGACGACAAAAATGATCAGGAAGATGAAGAACAGGACCTGGGCAATGCCCGCGGCGGTTGAAGCCACGCCACCAAAGCCGAGGAGCCCGGCAACCAACGCAACCACTAGAAAAACAAAAGCCCAATAAAGCATGGCTTTCTCCGTCCGCGGCCCCTGTCCGAGAAACCAGTCCCAGATGCTGGGCCGATCTTCTTCTCTAACAGGCTACGATCGGAGTGGGTTCCTGGCGGGCCTCAGAACCGAACGCCGAAGCGCACGCCGACGTCGTTGATGCTCTGGTTCTGTTTGGCGAGGCCGCCGTTCGAGACGTGGTCGGCAAATCCGGAGATCTGGTAGATCGGGGTAATGCGATAGCCCAGCTCCAGCGCTTCGCGAAACAGGACATGGGCGCCCAGGCTCTTGCGGTTGGGCGCTTTCCCGATGATGTCGCCATCGTTGAAGGCGGGCCCGAAAAAATAGCTCAAGGCAATGCCATCATCCGGCCGCAGCAGGTTGCTCGCCAATTGCCACGTCCAGGTCGCCCCGAAATAGGCCTGATCGGTAAAGCCCGAGGTGTTGATCTCGCCGCCGACCGTCGGGCGGGGCTGGGCCATCCAATAGAGATACCAGGGCAGGCCGGCGGCCCAGGCATCGGAGAATGGCGATTGCAGGATGATCTCGGGATTGATGTCGACGCCGTGTTCCTTGCCGCCGAGAAAATGCACATCGTGCGCGAGGACGCCGAATTTCACCTCGCTGTAGGTCAGGTTCTGCGCCTTCGCGGCCGGCACCACAGAAGCGGCGACCGCCAGACACAGCGCCGCCAGCCATCCGCAGTCGCGCCGCGCATTTGGTCTCGGGCAGCCAGCCCCACTCGCGACCATTTCCCGCCCCACAGAAATCCCGCGCAAATCTACTCGGCTGCGCCGCAGAACCAAAGCGTTGAAGCGAGCCTCCGCCGAGCGCAACCGCATGCTGTGGCAAAAACTCAACACGCGCCGCCTCACGGCCGGACCAATTGCAGAGCCTGCTCGGCTATCGCGATCCGCACCGGCAAGCGCGCGACGATCTCGCCATCGGCCTGCACCGGGACCAATTCGGCGGCCGACACGAGCGCCTCGCGCGCACGCACGATGGTAATGTCTCGGCGCCGCGGCAGCCTGCCGAGCAGCAGCGCGCCGAGGTAGCGCGACACGGCAAGCCGCCCGGAGCGCTGAAATAGCACGAAATCGAGCATCGGCTCGGCAAGATTGGCCCGCGGGGCGATCAGGTAAGGGCCGGCGTAGAACCGGCCCTTCGCGGCAATCACCGTGGCCGCGCGGTGATCGACGCCATCGATGCGGACACGCAGCTCGCAAGTGCGGTACCGCCACAAGCACACCAGAATCGCCCAGGCGAAGGCGAGGCGCCCGGCATGGCGTTTGAGCCGGGGATTTACCGCGGCGACGGTCTCAGCGTCGAACCCGCTGCTCGCCATCATCAGGAACAGCCGATCTCCGACCCGGCCAGGCCAGATCGGGCGCGCCGGCCCGATGGCGATCAATTCGGCCAATCGTTCGGGGTCGCGCGGCAACCCGATCTCGCGCGCCAGCACGTTGGCGGTGCCAAACGGCAACAGCGCGACCGCCCGGGGGGCGCTTTCCATCCCGTTCGCCACCGCGTTGAGCGTGCCGTCGCCGCCGGCCGCGACGATAATGTCGAATTCCGCCTCGGCCTCGCGCGCCAGGCGCTCGGCGTCGCCGCTGGCCGGTCCGGCGCGGCGCAAGACGACCGCGCAGCCGCGCCGTTCGAGCGCCGCGACGACCCGGTCGAGCCGGCACCGCGAAAATCGCCATCGACCCGCCGCCGGGTTGACGATAATCAGCGCCCGGCGACGCAGCACAGGGGTGGTTTGTTCGGGGCTAGGCCGCAGGGCGGTACGATTGGCTGGCCGCCGCGCCGTCGATCCACGTGCGGAACCACAATTCGAGCATCAGGAGGGCCCATAGCCGTGTGTGGTGATTGGCCCGGTAGGCGCAATGCTCATTCAGCAGCCGCTCGACGTACTCGGGCCGCATCAGGCCGCGTTCGCGCGCCGCCGGCGCCAGCAGGGTGTCGTGGGCAAGATCCTTCAGCTCGCGCCGCAGCCATTGGTCGATCGGGCAGCCGAACCCCATTTTCTTGCGGCGCAGGATCTCGGGGGGCAGGTAGGGCGCCATCGCCGCCTTGAAGAGCGCCTTTGTCCGCCCTCCGGTCATCTTGACCTCGGGCGGGATCCGCGCGGCCCATTCGAGGAGGACATGGTCGAGCAGCGGCGAGCGGGTCTCGAGGCCATGCGCCATGCTGGCGACATCGACCTTCACCATCAGATCGTCGGGCAGATAGGTATGAAAATCGGCCCAATTGGCGCCGGCGACCAGGCTGTCGGCCCTTGCGAAATAAGGCGCCAGCAGATCCAGCGCCGAATGCGCCAGCTGCGCCCGCATCGCCTCGCCATAGCCGGCCGCCTTGTCAGAATCGCCAAAGAACGCGATCGTCCCGGCATAACGGCGCTCGGGGTGGTCGACTGGGGCGTCGAGAATGTCGCCGATCTGGGAGAGGCGCAGCCGCCGTCCGATCGTCGGCGGCGCCAGCGCGCAGAGCCGCGCCAGAGCGCTTCGCCCGGCGGACGGCAAGCGGTCGAGGCGATCGAGGTGGCGCATCGCCCGGTAGCGGGCATAGCCGAGAAACGCCTCGTCGCCGCCATCGCCATTGAGCGCGACGGTGACGTGGCGGCGCGCCATCTGCGACACGTAATAGGTCGGGATCGCCGATGGATCGGCAAACGGTTCGCCATAATGCCAGACCAGTTTCGGCAGGATCGCGACCGCATCCGGCTCGACGATGAATTCCTCGTGCTCGGTGCCATAGCGCTCGGCGACCATACGGGCATAGCGGGTCTCGTCGTATTCCTTCGCGGGAAAGCCGATCGAGAACGTCTTGACCGGGCCGGCGCCGGCCCGCGCCATCATCGCCACGACCGCGCTCGAATCGACCCCGCCCGAGAGAAACGCGCCGAGCGGAACATCGGCGATCATGCGCAACCGCACCGCCTCTTCGAGGTGGGCGACAAGCTCGCGCTGCAGCTCGGCGAGGTCGGGCGGGGCGCGTGCGCCTTGCGGCTCGGGCAGCTTCCAATAGCGCACCAGCGCGGGTTCGAGCCAGCGTCCCTCGGCATCGGCGCCGACCACCATGTAATGCGCCGGCGGCAGGCGCTTAATTCCGGCAAAGGCGGTCATCGGCGCCGGCACGTATTGCAAGGTCAGGTAATGGTCGATCGCGCCCAGATCGGGGAGGCGCGCCAGCCCGGGCCAGGCAAGCAGCGCCTTGATCTCCGAGCCGAACAGAAAGGCCTGCCCGTTGGTGCTCGCAGGCGGCGCGTAATAGAGCGGCTTTTTTCCGATGCGGTCGCGCGCCAGAACGAGTCGGCGCGAGCGCCGGTCCCATAAAGCGAGCGCGAACATCCCGCGCAGGCGCGGGAACAGCCGAGGCCCCCAGGCGTGCCAGCCATTGGCAATCACCTCGCTGTCGGTGCGGCTGCGAAATACATAACCTATTGCGATAAGTTCATCGCGTACTTCATTGAAATTGTATACCTCACCATTGTAGGTCAGCCACACCTCGCCGCCGGCGCTCGGCATTGGCTGGTGGCCGGCTTGCGACAGATCGATGATCGACAGCCGGGCATGAGCCAGCGCCCCCAGCCCGTCGGTCCACACGCCCTCGTCATCCGGCCCGCGGTGCCGCAGCGTCCCGATCATCGCCCACAGCCGCGCCTCGATCTCGGCGCGCGCCAGCCCCGGCTGCGGCAAGATGAACCCGGCAATGCCGCACATCGCTAGCTGTCAGCGCTAAATTCCCCTCTCCGCCCTTCAGCGGGGAGAGGGAGGGGCCCAGCGCGGAGCGCTGGGAGGGTGAGGTGGGTTACTCTGCCGAGTGCACTGGAATCCCCCACCTCACCCCTGCCCTCTCCGCCCCCGGGGGCGGAGAGGGAGTGAGCCGTACCCGCCGCGCCCGTCACGCCTTAACCACACGCCCGCCGGCGAGCCCACGGCGGGCGCAGGCGTTGCGGGTGTCGATGATTAGCGGGCAGTGCTCGACCAGGAGCCGGTAATCGACGGCGTCGTGGTCGGTGCAGATGATCGCGGCATCGACGGAGGCCGCGGCCTCCTCGCTCAGCACGATCGAGCGGCGGCCGGCGAATTGTGCGTGCTCGCGGGTCAGCGGGATCTCGGCGAGATGGGGGTCGTGGAACGACACCAGGGCCCCCTCGCGCTCGAGCGCCTCCATGATGGTCAGTGCCGGGCTCTCCCGCGTGTCGTCGATGTTCTTCTTGTAGGCGATTCCGATGACCAGGATCTGCGCGCCGTTGGGCGCACGGCCGGAGCGCTCGCGCAATACCCCAAGCGTTCTCTCGACGACGCGCTGCGGCATTGCGGTATTGATCTCGCCGGCGAGTTCGATGAACCGGGTCGCGATGGCGAATTCGCGCGCCTTCCAGGTCAGATAGAACGGGTCGATCGGGATGCAGTGCCCGCCGAGCCCCGGGCCGGGGTAGAACGGCATATAGCCGAACGGCTTGGTCTTGGCCGCCTCGATCACCTCCCAGATGTCGACGCCCATCGCCTCGAACACGATCTTCAGCTCGTTGACGAGGGCGATATTGACAGCGCGGAAGATGTTCTCGGTCAGCTTTACCGCCTCGGCCGTGTCGAGCGAGCTGACTGGGACTGTCCGCCCCACCACGGCATCATAGAGCGCCTTGGCGAGGCGGAGCGCGTCCGCCCCGTCGCCGGCGACCACCTTGGGGATGTCGCCGGTGGCGAAATCGGCATTCCCGGGATCGGCACGCTCGGGCGAGTAGGCGAGAAAGAAATCGTGTCCCGAGCGCAGCCCCGAGCGTTCCAGGATCGGCCGCATGATCTCGCGCGTGGTTCCGGGATAGCTCGTCGATTCGAGCACGATCAGCTGCCCGCGCCGCAGGCGAGAGGCCACGATTTCCGTCGTCGACACGATGAACCCGAGGTCCGGCTCGCGCTGCCGGGTCAGCGGCGTCGGCACGCACAGGATGACCGCATCGACCTCGCCCAGTCGGGAGAAATCGTCGGTCGCGGCGAGATGGCCGCTATGGCGCAGCGTGGCGATGCTGTCGGCGCTGATATGGCAGAGATACGAGCCGCCGGCATCGAGCAGCGCCACCTTGGCGCGATCGATGTCGAAGCCCAGCGCCGCAAACCCGCGCTCGGCCGCTGCCCGCAGCAGCGGCAACCCGACATAGCCGAGCCCGATGATCCCGATCCTTGCGGTGCGGCCGCGGAAGGCGGCGGCGAGCGCCTCGACATCGAGCGGTTCGCCCGCAGCACCGCCATGCGAGCGCGGCGCGACGGCCACGCTGTCGTTCATCGTCTGCTATTGCCGGGGCTCATGCGATTGCGCCGCCGCCTTGACCATTTCGAGGAATTGGTGGCGCGTTCGCTGGTCGGCGATCGCATAGTAGGCGCGGATCAATTCGATCGTTTCCGGGCGCTGCAGGCGCTCGCGCGCCTCGCGGTCGGTCGCGCTCGGCTCGGCGCCGTCGGGATCGAGATCGCTGAAGAAATGGGAAATCGGCACGCCGAGGATCTCGGCGATCTGCGACAGCCGCGAGGCGCTGACCCGATTGGCGCCGCCCTCATATTTCTGAACCTGCTGAAAGGTGAGCCCGAGCGCCCGGGCGAGCGTCTCCTGGTTCATTCCGATCAACAGCCGTCGTGTGCGGATCCGGGCGCCGACATGGATATCGACCGGATCGGGCACTCCCGTCCCGCGGCCGTACCCCGTGACGTCAGGAGAGTTTGCTGATTTTTTCAAGGCGGCCGTCCGTTGCGGTTTGTGGCGCCTATCATGCGGCCGGGCGTGGGCCGCATGCAACAGTTCCGCCGACACAACCGGTGGTGGCAATCCTAGCCGGCGACCGCGGGCTCCTTCGCCAGCAGCGCGGCAAGGTCGGCCTCGTCGAGGGTTTCGTGCTCGAGCAAGAGGTGGGCGCCGCGTTCGAGGATGTCGCGCTTCTCGCGCAACAGGGTGACCGTCCGGCGGAATGCCGCGTCGATGATCGCCTTGACCGCGGCGTCGATCTCGCGCGCGGTTGCCTCGCTGTAGCTGCGCTCGAACGGGGTCTGCGGTGGCTCGCCGCCGAGAAAGCTGTGCGGGCTTTTCTCGTACACCACCAACCCGAGCTCGTCGGTCATGCCATAGCGGGTGACCAGGCTGCGCGCGATGTCGGTCACCTTGGCGAGATCGTCGGAGGCGCCGGTCGACAGCTCGCCGAAGACGATGGTCTCGGACGCCCTTCCGCCGAGCAGCACCGCCATCTTGTTTTCGAGCTCCTGGCGCGTCATCAGGTAGCGGTCTTCGGTCGGGCGCTGGATCGTGTAGCCGAGCGAGCCGATGCCGCGCGGGATGATCGACACCTTGTGAACCTTGTCGGTACCCGGCAACGACAGGGCAACCAGCGTGTTCACCGCCGCCACGGTTTCGAGGTCGACATCGGCCGCCATGCGGACCTTTCTGACATGGACCTGGAGGATCTGCACCCGGCCGATCTTGTCCGGGCGATCGACCAGCACCTGGCGGTCGAAGCGGCCGGCGCGCAGCAAGGCCGGATCGAGGATCTCGGGGCGGTTGGTCGCCGCCAAGAGGACCATGCCGGCACGCGTGTCGAAGCCGTCGAGCTCTGAGAGCAGCTGGTTGAGCGTCTGTTCCTTCTCGTCATGGCCCCCACCATAGGGAGACGCGGCGCGGGCGCGGCCAAGCGCGTCGAGCTCGTCGATGAAGATGATGCAGGGCGCCTTCTGGTGCGCCTGCTCGAACAGGTCGCGCACCCGCGCCGCGCCGACCCCGACAAACATCTCGACAAATTCCGAGCCGTTGATCGAGAAGAACGGCACGTTGGCTTCGCCCGCCACCGCGCGCGCCAGCAGCGTCTTGCCGGTGCCCGGCGGCCCGACCAAGAGCACCCCTTTCGGCACCCGTCCGCCGAGCCGGCCGTAGCTCGCCGGGTCCTTCAGAAAGGCGACGATTTCCTGTAGTTCGGCCTTGGCCTCGTCGACCCCGGCGACATCGGAAAAGGTCGTCTTGGTGTCGGTCTCAACATAGACCTTGGCCTTGCTGCGGCCCACCGACATCAGCCCGCCAAACCCCTGCTGGCTGGCGAAGCGGCGGTACATGAACATCCACACGCCGGCGAACAGCGCGACCGGAACCACCCAGGACAAGAGATCGCGCAGAAACGTGCTCTCGATCGCCCCGGCGAATTTGACGTTGTATTTTTCAAGCTCCTGCGCGATCTCAGTATCGACGCGGGTCGTGATGAACTCGCTGCGGCCCTGCTGGTCGGGGACTGTTAATTTTCCTTGGATATAGTTGCCGCTGACCCGGACCTCGGTGATCTTGCCCGCCTTAAGGTCGTTCTGGAATTCGCTATAGGGGATCTGGGCGATCTGGGTATAGGAGGCGAAGATCACCTGGATCGTCATGACGGCAACCATCGCGGCGATCCAATACCACGCGTGATATTGCGTCTCTTTGTTTGTCGGCATTAGGGATCCCCGCTGCGCTCGGGTCGGACCGCGCGGCGATCAGATTCGCCCGCGATCAAAGCTTAAGTGGTACATCGCCGCCGGCGATCAACGGCGATCGTCCGGCTCATCATAGCCGCTGCGGCTGCTGATAAAGACCAGTGCCATCAGCCCGAACCCCAAGGCCAGGGCGACCAGCACGCCGAGCACCAGGGCGATCCAGCCGCCGGTGCTGATCTCGGCATCGCCGATCGCCGCCCACATGCTCGCGACGAGCGCCAGCACCGCGCCGACCACGATTACGCCGACCAGCACCGCGATCCAGTTGGATCTGGTCATGGCGAGCGCAGCACCTCGGCGAGGTCTTCGATAAACCTTACCGTCTCGCGGTGGCGCGTCTCCTCGTCGAGCGCCCGCAACAGCGAGGAGGGGTGGACCGTGGCCAGCGCATGAGGCGCCCAGTGCGACGTGATCAACCACCCGCGATCGCGGGTGACGCGAAAAGCCTTGCCGAAGAGGGCCTGCGCTGCGGTCGCGCCGAGCGCGACGAGGCTGCGCTCATCACGTGCCAGAGCTCCTGGGACCGGCTGCTTCGGAACTTTCTTTTTGGTCATAGCTCGCTTTTTGGTCATAGCTCGCCCCTTGATCAGCAAACGCAGGGGAGCGCGAGCTGCGTTCCACACGCGCCGAATGCGGTTTCAGCCGGCGTTCCAGCGTGGCAGGATCCGGTTCCCTTGATCCGCTGGCAAATTCTAGCAATGCGGAGTGAATGTCCGCCATGCAAGACGGCGAGCGGGATAGTTGTTCCGGTCGGCACGATCGCCTATCGCCCGCTGGACACTCTGCCGCCGAGAGCGATGGAGCATGGGATAGCCGGTCCGCACTACAACCTCTACAAAGCAAATCAAGCACCTCGAAATGCACCGCAACCGTGCAAATGTTTCTGGCAGCGGGTGGGCGCCGTTCCACCTGCCGAGCTGCCGCGCGATGCGATTCCGATCGAACCCTTCGTCTAATGAACTGCCATTGGAAGGAAATGATGAAATATCCGGATGGACAGGAGGTCAAGCTCGGAGATCGGGTGAAGCTTGGGCGCAACGAGCAAGGCATCGTCGTGGCGTCGATCGATACCAATGAATACAGCCCCGAGCATCTCGCGGCTCAATGGAGCTATCTAAAGAAGGGTGTGATGATCGAGTTTTCCGGCACGTATGGCCTGATCCACTACGAAGAGCCGGACGCCGATCTGCAGCTGATCGCGAGGGCGCCAGCTGCGACCGGCGGTCGAATGAGGTCACGGGCGAGATAGAATCCGATCGCTTCGGCCGCCGAACATATTTTTCGACCAGCCATTTCGCCTTACGCCGGCGAGCCGCTCATGGCAGAGTGGCCGCAATCGAGCCTCGCAGGGAGACCCCTATGGCGACAGAAAGCAAGCATCCCGAAACCATCGTGCTGCATGCCGGCTATCGCAGCGATCCGGCGACCAATGCGGTCGCCGTGCCAATCTACCAGACGACGAGTTATCAGTTCCGCGATACCGAGCACGCGTCCAATTTGTTCGCGCTCAAGGAACTCGGCAACATCTACACCCGCATCATGAACCCGACCGGCGACGTGCTCGAACAGCGGGTCGCCGCGCTGGAGGGCGGGGTCGCGGGATTGGCGCTCGGCTCAGGCCAGGCGGCCTCGATGTTCTGCGTCAACAACATCGCCCAGGCCGGTGACAATTTCGTCAGCTCGACCGACCTTTACGGCGGCACCTGGAACCTCTTCCTGCACACGATGCAGCGGACGATGGGGATCGAGGTGCGCTTTGTCGATCCGGCCGATCCCGAGAATTTCCGCCGTGCCACCGACGCCAAGACGCGCTGCTACTACGCCGAGACATTGCCCAACCCGAAGCTCGAAGTGTTTCCGATCGGCGAAGTCGCCCGGATCGGGCGCGAGCTCGGCGTGCCGCTGATCGTCGACAACACCGCCGCGCCGGTGCTGTGCCGGCCGCTCGATCACGGCGCCGCGGTAGTGATGCATTCGACAACCAAATATATCGGCGGCCACGGCACCTCGATCGGCGGCATCGTCGTCGATGGCGGCAATTTCGATTGGGAAAAGCATGCCGACCGCTTTCCGCTCTTGAACCAGCCCGACCCGGCCTATCACGGCGCGGTCTGGACGCAGGCGGTGAAGCCCATGGGGCCGGTTGCCTATATCATCAAGATGCGGGTGACCCTCTTGCGCGACCTTGGCGCCGCGGCGAGCCCGTTCAATTCCTTCCTGCACATCCAGGGGCTCGAAACATTGCCGCTCAGGATGCGGGCGCATTGCGCCAATGCCGCGGCGGTCGCCCGCTTCATCAAGGGTCATCCGAAAATCGTCAAGGTAATCTACCCCAGCCTGATGGAAGGGGAGCCGCGCCGCCGCGCCGACGCCTATATGAAGGGCGGCTACGGCGGGCTTTTGGGTTTCGAGTTGAAGGGCGGCAAGGACGCCGGCCGCCGCTTCATCGACGCGCTCCAGATGTTCTACCACGTCGCCAATATCGGCGATGCGCGTTCGCTCGCGATCCATCCGGCGAGCACGACGCACTCACAACTGACGCCCGAGGAACAGCTGCAGACCGGCGTCACCGACGGCTATGTCCGCCTCTCGCTCGGCATCGAGCACGAGGACGACATCCTCGCCGACCTCAAGCAGGCGTTCGACAAGGTGTGACCAGCCGGGAAAAGCCCGCTCCCCGGCAATCAGAGAACCCTCTCCCGCGGGGTTTTGCACGGAACTCATAAAATACCCTGTCATTCCGGGGCGTCGCGAAAAGCGGCGAGCCCGGAACCCATACACACCGGCCTCTGGAATATGTTGGGGTGGACGGCCCCCGACGGCATCGATAGTGCCAGCTGTGATTATGCAATCCAGCAAGGGAGCCGTCCGATGACCATTATCAGAATTGGCCTG
>WNFC01014385.1_pt1 | contig 15280 bp, 18 predicted proteins | sample 5400541 | NCBI WGS metagenome assembly WNFC01 (sample SAMN13153342, study PRJNA577476) | soil metagenome | isolation source: 120 cm saprolite under Douglas fir tree site 2 hole 2 replicate 1 | place: USA:California | collected 2015-04-18
GCAAGATCGCGCGCGGCCTGCCGGTCAGCCGCCCGGCGGTGTCGCAGCATCTCAAGGTGCTCAAGGAGGCGGGTCTCGTGACGGACCGGCCGGAGGGAACGCGCCGCGTCTATTACATCGATCCCGAAGGGCTCGGCGCGCTGCGCGCCTGGCTCGACCGGTTCTGGGACGAGGCGCTCGCGGCGTTCCAAGCGCAAGTGGAGACCGAAGCCCGAGATCGGAAGGAGACGAAACGATGACGACTACCAACACGATCACGATCGCGCCGGTGCGCAAGAGCCTCCGCGTCAACGCCGGCCAGGCGCACGCGTTCGAAGTCTTCACGTCCGGGCTCGACCGCTGGTGGCCGCGCAAGGCTTCGCCGATGCAGGTCTCGGTGCTGGAGCCGCGTCTCAACGGGCGCTGGTACCAGCTCGGCGAGGACGGCTCGCGCGCCGACGTCGGAAAAATCCTGGTGTGGGAGCCGCCGCACCGCTTCGTGATGAGCTGGGACATCAACAGCCAGGGGAAGCCGGACGCGAACGTGAGCTCCGAAGTCGAGGTGCGGTTTCTGCCCGACGGGGAGAACGCGACGCGGGTCGAGCTCGAGCACCGCAAGTTCGAGCAGATGGGCGAGGAAGCCGGCGCCAAAATGCGCAACGACGTCGACGGCGGCTGGCCCGCTCTGCTGGAGCGGTTCAAGCACGCGGCAGAGGCGTGAACGGGCCATGGCATTTTGACTCCGAGCCGGCCGCAAACGCCTCCCTCCCCTTGAAAAGGGGAGGGATGGGGTGGGGATCGCGACCCCCTCCCGACCGCTGTGCGGTCGACCTCCCCCTTTCAGGGGGAGGTGATCCGAGCGAGCCGATCGGGCCGTGCTAGGGTGAACCGTGGCAACCGAGGGAGCCTCGCATGACCATCGAGCTTTACGTGTTTCCGCCGAGCCCGCGCGCCTTCAAGGTGATGGCGCTCGCCAATCATCTCGGCCTCGACTGCGCGTTGCGCATGATCGACCTGCGCAAGGGCGAGCAGAAGACGCGGCGTTGCGGCGGCCGGACAGCAGCGTGTTTCCCGCGGACGAGCGCGCGCGGCTCGACGTGACGCGCTGGCAGTTCTGGGAGCTCGCGCACTGGGACCCGGCCTGCGCGGTGTTCGCCTTCGAATATGTGGCGAAACCCCTGCTGTTCGGAAAGAGCGAGCCGGACCCGGCGGCGCTCGCCAAGGGCACCGAGGCGTTCCATCGCGCCGCCAAGGTGCTGGACGGGCAGCTCGCCGGCAGGAAATTCGTGACCGGCGACAATCTCACGCTCGCCGATTTCTCGCTCGGCGCGGCGCTCAACCTCGCCGAGATCGCACATTTTCCGATCGAGCCCTATGGCGAGATCCAGCGCTGGCACGGGACTTTGCGCGCGCTGCCGGCCTGGCAGAAGACGCTGGCGCAATGCGCGCTGCCGGCCGCCGCCGCGGCGTGAGCGCAGGCGCGTAGGGTGGGCTGACCGGGCGGGGTCCCCGTCGCGCCTTTGCGCGATGGGGTGCCCGAAGCCCACCGGGCCTAAAACTATTCGGCCGTCTCGATCAGCTCGATGTCCTTCTTCAGGAGCGCATTGACGAGCTCGCTCAGCGAGACGCCGCGGGCTTCGGCGCGTGCGGTGAGAAACGCCAGCACCTCGGCTTCGAGATGGACCGGAGGCGTGAGAACCGCATCGGAGCGGTGAAACCTCCCGCGTTCGGCCTTCGAGAAATCGTACTCGTCCTTCATGGCAAGGAATCCTCGCATGGCGCTGTAGCTTATCCGAGCTGCGGCAGGTTCGAAATTCACCGCATCTCTCATGACGGCGAGCTTGCTCGGGTGCCCTCTCCCAGCCAAACCCGGGTGTTCCCGGGTTTGGCCATTCCATGAGTTGATCCAAGTCGGAAACATCCGACTTGGACGTGGGAGAGGGTTCCCGAGCGAGCGTCGCGCTCCGGACCTGAGCAGGCCAATCAAACCCGCGCCTCGATCAGGTGCGCGGTCGGGACGACTTCGAGGCCGTCCACGGCTCGCCGATCGCGGCATGGCGCTCGATCAGCGCTTGGTATCGCGGGCGGATCGATGCATCGACCGATGCTGGCGGCCGCACGTAGTCGAAAACGACTTTCGTGCCGGGGCCCGCGCCGCGCGCGATCGCTGCGAGCGTTGCGAGCACGCCCGCGCGGTCGAGATACATGGTTACGCCGAGCCAGGAGAACAACGCGGGATCCTGCCGCCGGAATTTCGCGGCTTCGAGCGCCGCGAGGAGCGATTCCCGCTCGAAATCGACCGGCACGAAGGTGAGCGACGGCGGCACGTCGATACGGGCGGCCGCAAGCTGCGCGCGCTTGAACGCCTGGGTCGCGGGATGGTCGAGTTCGAACACGGCAAGCCGCGAGCCGTACGGATTGCGATAGGCGAACGTGTCGAGCCCGGCGCCCAGCACGACGAACTGGCCGATGCCGTTGCGCACGGCCTCGGCCAGCGCCTCCTCGGTGAATCGGCTGCGCGCGGCGATGAACGCCCGCATCCGGCGCCAGGTCTGGGCTTGCTCCGGGTCGAGCTGCCGCTCGAGCGCCGCGGCGCCGTCGCCGCCCAGAATGCGGATCGCCAGCGGATCCGCGAACACGACCGGCCTATCGAGGACCTGATGCGCGGCCCGGTACGCGGCGGCACCCAGTGCCGTGCGGCTCGGTTCGGTGTTGTCCAAATAATATCCTAAGCCCGCATCCCACTCCGCCGGTACTCCGCCATCACCAGGTGCTCGTCCGAGCCCGGGTGCGGGTCGAAGCTCTTGGCGGTCGCTAGCGGCCAGTAATATTCGTAGACCGCGTGCGCCTTGGGGTTGGCCAAGAGCTCGCCGGGTTTGAGGAACTTGTAGAGATTGGCGACGAGGCGGATCTCGTGGCCGGAGATGCGCCGCACGATGTGGCGCGGCTCGATCTCGCCCGGATGCTTGAGCCCGGCGGCGCCGGTGAGCTCGGCCAGCGCGAACAGCGTGTTGCGGTGGAAATTGTAGACGCGCGTGCCCTTGTCCTCGGGCACGAGCGCGCGCTGGCGCCGCGCATCCTGGGTCGTCACCCCGGTCGGGCAATGGCCGGTGTGGCACGATTGCGACTGGATGCAGCCGAGCGCGAACATGAAGCCGCGCGCCGCATTGCACCAGTCGGCGCCGAGCGCCATCGTGCGCGCGAGGTCGAAGGCGGTGATGATCTTGCCGCTGGCGCCGATGCGAATGCGGTCGCGCAGGTTGAGCCCGACCAGCGTGTTGTGCACCAGCAGCAGCGCCTCCTGCAGCGGCGTGCCGATGTGGTCGGTGAACTCCATCGGGGCGGCGCCGGTGCCGCCCTCGCCGCCGTCGACCACGATGAAATCCGGAACCACGCCGGTCTCCAGCATCGCCTTGCAGATGCCGAAGAACTCCCACGGATGCCCGAGCGAGAACTTGAAGCCGATCGGCTTGCCGCCGGAGAGCTCGCGCAGCCGCACGATGAAATCCAACAGCTCGAGCGGGGTGTCGAACGCCGAATGCCGCGCCGGCGAGAGGCAATCCACCCCGACCGGCACGCCGCGCGCCTCGGCGATCTCCGGCGTCACCTTGGCGCCCGGCAGCACGCCGCCGTGGCCGGGCTTGGCGCCCTGCGAGATCTTGATCTCGACCATCTTGACCTGGGGGGTGCGCGCCTGCTCGGCGAACTTTTCCGGATCGAACTTGCCGTCGGGAGTGCGGCAGCCGAAATAGCCGCTGCCGACCTCCCAGATCAGGTCGCCGCCGTTCTCGCGGTGATAGCGGCTGATCGAGCCCTCGCCGGTGTCGTGGGCGAAGCCGCCGAGCTTGGCGCCCTTGTTGAGCGCGCGCACGGCGTTGGCCGAGAGCGCGCCGAAGCTCATCGCCGAAATGTTGAACACCGAGCAGGAATACGGCTGCTTGCACTCCTTGCCGCCGACCATCACCCGGAAGTTGGTGTCTGCGATGTGCACCGGGCGCAGCGAATGATTGATCCATTCGTAGCCGCCGAGATACACGTCCTTGCCGGTGCCGAACGGCTGGCGGTCCTCGACGTTCTTGGCGCGCTGGTAGACCAGCGAGCGCTGCGCGCGCGAGAACGGCACCGCCTCGTTGTCGCCCTCGAGCAGGTACTGGCGGATCTCCGGCCGGATGGTCTCGAAGAAGAAGCGAAAATGCGCGAGGATCGGATAGTTGCGCAGGATCGCGTGGTGCTTCTGCAGGAGATCGTGGAGGCCGACCGCGCTCACCACGCCCGCGGCGCCGGCGAGCAACAGCCAGCGCGGATCGAGGAGCGCCGCGGCGAACGCGATCAGCGTGACGGCGATCGCCCCGACCAAGGCGTAATAGCGCGACGGCACGAGTTCCGAGACGGACATTGGCGTTTCCTTGAGCAACACGCGGCCGGCTTGATTCGCGAGGCGGCCTTCGGGCGCCTTATTTAGCAGCATATTCCCGCCAGTGCTCCCGGAACCTTTCGGTGCGATGCAGCAAAAAGCCGCATCCAAATACCGGCGAGGTCCGCTCAGCGCCGAGGTTTGACAGGGCGACGCGAAGCGGCGAGTTTTCGCGCGTGCCGGACATGATGCTTCGCGCCGCCTCGCTCGAGGCGCCAAACATCCGCCATGCCTTCTTCACCCGGCACGGCGGCGCGTCCGGCGGACTCTATGCCAGCCTCAACGGCGGGATCGGCTCGCGCGACGCGCCGGAAAACGTGCGCGAGAACCGCGCGCGCATGGCCCGCATGCTCGGCGCCGAGCATCTCGTCACCGCCTATCAGGTGCATTCGCCCCACGTCGTGGTCGCGGACCAGGCTTGGACGCGGGAGAACGCGCCGCGCGCCGACGCCGTGGTGACACGGACGCGCTCGCTCGCGGTCGGGATCACCACGGCGGATTGCGGACCGGTGCTGCTCGCGGACAGCGAGGCGCAAGTGATCGGCGCCGCCCACGTCGGCTGGAAGGGCGCGCTGGCCGGGATCTTGGAGGCGACGATCGCCGCCATGGAAAAGCTCGGTGCCGCTCGCGCCCGGATCCACGCGGCGCTCGGGCCCATGATCCGCCAAAGAAGCTACGAGGTCGGCCCGGAGTTCGTGGCGCGCTTCCTCGACGCCGATGCGTCGAACGCGCGGTTCTTGGCCGGTGCCAAGGCCGACGGCCACGCCCTGTTCGATCTCGCCGGCCATATCCTCTCCCGGCTCGAACGCGCGCAGGTCGGCCGGGTCGAGGACCTCGGGCGCTGCACCTACGCGGAAGCGGAAAATTTCTTCAGCTATCGCCGCGCAACCCATCGCGCCGAGCCCGACTACGGCCGCCACATCAGCGCGATCGCGCTGGTGGAGTGAGGATCGCGCCGTCACCCCGAGGTGCTCGCGCGTTGGGAAGCCGATCGAAATCCGCGGCAGCGCTGAGCGCGAGCCTCGAAGGGCGACGGCGCAGGCCGAAAGCGGGTCGGCCAGCCGTGCTTCGAGGCTCGGCGCTTTGCGCCGAGCGCCTCAGCATGACGGGCTGGATTCCCGCCTGGACCGCGCCGCAATTTACGGCTACGAAATCGTTAACCGGCTGGGGCCGGCGTGAAACGGGTCGCCGCCAAGAGCGACCGGGGGTGTCATGCGCAGAGGGATGGGGCGCGCCGCGCGTGCGGCGGGCTTTGGCGCGTATCGATTGGGAGCCGTTGCGGCGCTCGCCCTTGCGCTCGCGGGCTGCGCCAGCGATACGGCGCCGATCCTGATGCAGGCGCAGCTGCGCGGGCCCAGCATCGCCTTCGAATCGATCGACGGCCCGCCGCTGCCGATCTTCCAAAAGCTCGTCGCCGATCTTTCGGCCGAGGCCGAGCAGCGGCAGATTCTCGTGGTGTCCCGGGCAGGCCAGCCGGCGTACCGGGTGCGCGGCTATCTCGCCGCCCTGATGAGCCACGGCAAGACCCACATCGGCTGGGTGTGGGACGTCTACGATGCGCAAAAGCACCGCGCGTTCCGGATCGCCGGCGAGGAGGTTTTTTCCCGCAAGAGCCCGGATGCCTGGGCGCTGTTCGATGACCCGATGCTCTCGCGCATCGCGCGCACCAGCATGGACCAGATCGTTGCCTTCCTGGCCGCACCCGATACCGCGGTCGCTAGTATGACGCCTGCGCTGCCGGCGGCCTTTGCGCAGGGGGAATAGGGGCACCAGGTTTGGCTCCGCCAGCCGCCGAGCCCGTGAACCACGTTAGCAAAGTCCGGGGGACTGCGCGGGCGGCGATATTGCCGGCTTGCCGCCATCTTGTTATCACCGCTGCGCACAAGGGATATCGGCGCGATGCAGCGGTCGGCGGCGGCCAATAACGGGGCGATCCGGCTGGTTGCCGGCAATTCCAATCGCGCGCTCTCGGAAGCCATCGCCGCCTACCTCGAACGGCCGCTCGCCAGGGCAGTGGTGCGGCGGTTCGCCGACATGGAGATCTTCGTCGAGATCCAGGAGAACGTGCGCGGCGCCGACGTGTTCGTGCTGCAGTCGACCTCGTATCCGGCCAACGACCATTTGATGGAGCTCCTGATCATCATCGACGCGCTGCGGCGCGCCTCCGCGCGGCGCGTCACCGCGGTGATCCCGTATTTCGGCTACGCCCGCCAGGACCGCAAGGTCGGGTCGCGCTCCCCGAATCTCCACTCCGGGCAGATCCAGGGCTTTTTCGACATACCGGCCGACAATCTCTACGCCTCGCCGGTGATGGTGCGCGACATCCGCGAGCGGTTCGATCTCTCCAAGCTGATCATCGTCTCGCCCGACGTCGGGGGCGTGGTGCGGGCGCGCGGGCTCGCCAAGCGCATCAACGCGCCGCTCGCCATCATCGACAAGCGCCGCGAGCGCGCCGGCGAATCCGAAGTGATGAACGTGATCGGTGAAGTCGAGGCGCGAACCTGCATCCTGGTCGACGACATCATCGATTCCGGCGGCACGCTGATCAACGCCGCGGACGCGCTGCTGGAGCAGGGGGCGCGCGAGGTCTACGCCTACATCAGCCACGGGGTGTTGTCCGGCGGCGCGGTCGGCCGCATCACCGCCTCCGGCCTGAAGGAGCTCGTCATCACCGATTCGATCCAGCCGACCGAGGCCGTGCGCGTCGCCCGCAACATCCGCGTGCTGTCGATCGCCGCGCTGATCGGCGAGGCGATCGGGCGCACCGCCACCGAAGAATCCGTCTCCAGCCTGTTCGATTGAGGCAAAACGCTTCGAGTCGTAGCCCGGATGCAGCGAAGCGAAGCCGCCCCGGATTTCGCGCCCGCCGCGCGTGCGCTCCATCCGGGCTACGAATCTCTTCCTCTGAGTCGAAATGCCGCAGATCGCACTGTGGACGGCGCGCCCTGGCGCGTTGTCACCAGCGCGCGAATCCTCGATCAACATCGGCCTATAAGGGCGAGAGTCGACGCGTTATATTCGATCGGCCAAGTGATTCGCGCGTTGCTTGATCGGGTCGCCCGAACCGGTGCCGTAGCGTCGGTGGCGTCGAGCCGCGTGCGCTTCCCAACCGAGTGCAATCCGAAGCGTGGGGACGGCATGTCGCTGATCGACCTCTCCGGCGAGCGTCAGATCAATCCGGTCGACGTCGTCGAGCGCCTCGCCTCGGTGCACGACTGGTCGTTCGATCGCGCCGCCGACGACGAGATCACCATCGCGATTGCCGGACGCTGGAGCGATTACCAGGTGTCGTTCACGTGGATGCACGAGATCGAGGCGCTGCATCTGGCCTGCGCCTTCGATCTGAAAGTCCCGGAGCGGCGCAACCTCGAAGTCCGGCAGCTGCTGTCCCATATCAACCAGCAATTGTGGGTCGGGCATTTCGACCTGTGGCCGGGCGAGAGCCTCGTGATGTTCCGTCACGCGTTGGTGCTGGCGGGCGGCGTCGCGGCTTCGGGCCAACAATGCGAAGCGGTGCTCGAGGCGGCGCTGGAAGCCTGCGAACGCTATTTCCAGGCCTTCCAGTTCGTGGTCTGGGCCGGCAAGGCAGCACGCGAAGCCATGGATGCGGCCATGTTCGACACTTCGGGCGAGGCCTGATACCCCCCGATTTTCGTGGCCCGGATGAAGTGCCCGCGCAGCGGGCGCGAAATCCGGGAGGCCGATCCCGGATTTCGCTTCGCTCCATCCGGGCTACGGAGGCAACCATGTCGCGACCGACGGTGGGCGACCGCACACGCAGGCTCGAGGATTTTTCCGGAACGCTGATCCTGGTCGGCGCCGGGAGGATGGGGGGAGCGATGCTCGAGGGCTGGATCGCGCTCGGGATCGATCCCGGCAAAATCGTGGTGCTCGAGCCGAACCCTTCCCGCGAGCTGATGAAGCTCACGGGCCGAGGGCTGCGCGTGAACCCCGGCGAGCGCGCGGCGGAAGCCAGCGTGCTCGTCATCGCCGTCAAGCCGCAGGTCGCCGACGAAGTGGTTCCGGCGCTGGCGCCCCGGGTCGGTCCGTCGAGCGTCGTCATCTCGATCATGGCGGGGCGGACGCTGCGGGGCCTCGAGCAGGCGCTGCCGCGGGCAGGACTGGTCCGCGCCATGCCGAATCTGCCGGCCGCGATCGGTCGCGGCATCACGGTCGCGGTGCCCAACGCGCGCGTGAGCGGCCGCCAGCGCGATGTTGCCGACCGGCTGCTCGGCGCCACCGGCGCGGTCGAATGGGTCGAGGACGAAAGCCTGCTCGACGCCGTCACGGCCGTGTCCGGGTCGGGCCCCGCCTACGTTTTCCTGCTCGCCGAAACGCTGGCCCAGGCCGGTACGGCCGCCGGCCTGCCGGCCGAGCTTGCCGCGCGCCTCGCGCGTGCGACGGTCTGCGGTGCGGGAGCCCTGCTGGAGGATGCCGCCCTCGATCCCGCGGCACTGCGCCAGAACGTCACGTCGCCCGGCGGGACCACGGCTGCGGCGCTCGAAGTTCTGATGGCGGAACAGGGATTGCGGCCGCTGCTCGAACGGGCGGTGATCGCCGCCACCCGGCGCTCGCGCGAGCTCGCCCGGTAGGCGGGCCGTACCCTTTGAATGCTGCGGCAGACGCCATAGACTCCGGACGGACGGGTCGAACCAGGGAGAGACCGCGATGGCGCGCAAGCCGCAGCAGGAACAGCCCGAGGGGACGAGCCGCGAAAAGATCATCAGCGCTTTCATGGCGCTATTGGCGGAACGGCGGATCGAGGAAATTTCGTTCGGCGACATCGCCGCGCGCGCCGGATTGTCGCTTGCCCAATGCCGCGCCGAGTTCGGCTCGCTTCTCGCCGTGCTTGCGGCCCAGGTGAAGGAGATCGATCGCCAAGTGCTGGCGGGGGGCGATCCGGACGTCGCCGGGGAGCCGGCGCGCGAGCGGCTGTTCGACGTGCTGATGCGCCGGCTCGAGGCGCTCGCACCGCACAAGGCGGCGATCCGCTCGCTCATGCGCTCGGCTAGGCGCAGTCCCCCCCTCGCGCTGGCGCTCAACGCCATGGCGGTGCGGTCGCAGCAATGGATGCTCACCGCGGCCGACATGGACGCCGCCGGGCCGCGCGGCATGCTGCGGGCGCAAGGCCTGGCGCTGCTCTACGCCTCGGTGCTGCGCACCTGGGTCGACGACGACGATCCCGGCCAGGCGCGCACCATGGCGGCGCTCGACCGCGAGCTCGCCCGCGGCGCCCGCTACGGCGCGTTGCTCGATGATGTCTGCGGGATCGCCTCGGTGCTCACGCGCCTGCGCCCGGGTCGGCGCTGGCGCCGGCGCGACCGCGAGGAGCCTCGGCCCGGCGAAGAGCCGGTCGCGGTGTGAATAGAGGGCGCGTTCCCCGGACGCGGTGCAGCGCGAAGCGGTGCACCGCAGAGCCGGGGTCCAGTTCTCCTTTGATCCTGATCTGAATGGCTCCCGGTTCAGCAGCGCACCACTTCGTGCTGCGCTGCGCCCGGGATACGAGGCCTTTACACCGGGACCCGCACGGTCGCCCGCAGCCCGCCCAGCGGGCTGTCGCCGAGCAAAATGTCGCCGCCGTGGGAGCGGGCGATGTCGCGGGCGATGGCGAGGCCGAGCCCGGTGCCGCCTTCGTCCTGGTTGCGCGCGTCGTCGAGCCGCAGAAACGGCTTGAACACCTCCTCGCGCATGCGGGCCGGAATGCCGGGGCCGTCGTCGTCCACCGTGATGGTCAGCCAGCGATGATCGCGATGCCCGGTGATCGCAATCGAGCGCGCGAAGCGCGCCGCATTGGAGACCAGATTGGCAAGACAGCGGCGGAACGCGGCGGGCCGCACGGTGACGAGCGGCTGGCCGTGGAACGCCGCGCTGGTCCGGTGGCCCTGACGCTCGGCGTCGGTCTTGAGATCCTCCAAAAACGCGGCCATGTCGGTCGGCGCCGACTGCTCACCGGCATCGCCGCGCGCGAAGGCGAGATAGGCCTCGAGCATGCGCGCCATCTCGTCGACGTCGCGGCGCAAGGCGTCGACCTCGGGACTGTCGTCGATCAAGGCGAGTTCGAGCTTGAAGCGCGTCAGGAGCGTGCGCAGGTCGTGCGACACGCCGGCCAGCATGGTAGTGCGCTGCTCGATCGTGCGCTCGACGCGGCGCTTCATCTCGACAAAGGCCAGCGCCGCGCGCCGCACTTCACTCGCCCCGCGCGGACGGAAGCCCGGCACGTCGCGGCCCTTGCCGAATGCCTCGGCGGCGTCGGCGAGCGTGCGGATCGGACGAATCTGGTTGCGCAGGAACAGGATGGCGACGGCGAGCAGCACCAGCGACGTGCCGACCATCCACAGCAGGAAAATATGGGAATTGGAGGCGTAGGCGGCGTTGCGCCGGGCGAACACCCGCATCACGGTGTCGTCGAGCTGGATGCGGATCTCGACGATCGACGAGCGCCCGACGGTGTCGATCCAGAACGGGCGGCCGATCTGCTGGCGGATCTGCACCGAGAGCGCCTGGTCGAGCAGCGAGAAGAACGGTTTTGGCCCGGGCGGCGGCAGGTCGGTGCCGGGCAGGAAGTCGACGACGAGCCCGAGCCGTTCCTGGGCCATGCGCCGGATCGTGGTGCGCTCGGCGTCCTGCGGATAGCTCTTGTAGACGTCGATGACGGCGGCGATGTCCTGGGTCACCGCGGCCGAGAGCCGCCGCGTCACCGTGTTCCAATGCCGTTCCATGAACACGAAGGCCACCACCGACTGCAGGATCACCATCGGGGTGACGATGATGAGCAGCGAGCGGCCGTAGAGGCCCTTCGGCATGAAGCCCTTGAGCCACTGGCCGATGCGGTCGTAGAGCTCGAAAACGCGGCTCGCCGCCGAGCGCAAGGTCGCGAGCCCGACGTCGAGCGTGGTCATGGTGCGACCATCAGCCGGTAGCCGATGCCGCGCACGGTCTGCACGATCAGCGGGTTGGCGGGATCGCGCTCGATCTTGCGGCGCAGGCGATTGACCTGCACGTCCACCGCGCGCTCGTTGACGCCGTGGCCGTTGCCGGCCAGCGCCAGGCGCGGCACGGTCTCGCCGGGGTTTGCGGCCAGCGCGCCCAGCATTTCGCGCTCGCGGTCGGTCAGATGCACGATCTCCTCGCCGCGGCGCAGCTCGCCGCGGCCGATGTGGAACACGAAATCGCCGAAGCGCACCGACTCGATCGGCGGGCCTGCCGGCAACTGCCGCTTGAGGATGTTGGCGATGCGCAGCAACAGCTCGCGCGGCTCGAACGGCTTGGCCAGATAATCGTCGGCGCCGAGCTCGAGGCCCTTGATGCGGTTCTCCGCTTCGTCGCGCGCGGTCAGCATCAGGATCGGCACGCCGGAGGAGACGCGGATGGCGCGGGCAAGATCGAAGCCGGTCTCGCCCGGCATCATGACGTCGAGGATCAGCAGATCGAAGCTCAGCCCGCCGAGCTTGGCGCGCGCCTCCGCGGCGGTCTCCGCCGTCGTCACGCGATAGCCTTCGGCCAGCAGGAAGCGAAGCAAGAGATCGCGGATCCGGCGGTCGTCGTCGACGACCAGAAGGTGCGGGGCGGCATCGGATGGGGCGGAAAGCGCACGCGCCATGGTTCGCCTCGACCCGCGTTCAGCGGCGCAAGCGCCGGATGCGGTCGGCGCGCGCGATCAGGCCCAGCACGGCCTGGCGTTGCTTGGGCTCGATCATGGCCGCAAGAAATCGCCGCACGGCCTCATGGGCGCCGGGCGTGTCGCCGAGCGCGCGCAGGATCCGCTCGGTCTGCAGCTTCGCCAGCCGCATGGCAAGCGCCTCGCCCTTGGACGTGACGTGGAGCAGGCGCTGCCGACGATCGTTCTCGCCGGCCTTCTGCACCACGTAGCCTTGCTCGACGAGCTCGCGGAGCACGCGGCCGAGCGACTGTTTGGTGATCCGCAAGAGCTCCAGCAGATCGGCAACCTTCATGCCCGGATGTCGGTTGACGAAATGCAGCACGCGATGGTGCGCGCGGCCGAAACCGAACTTGGCCAAGACCTCGTCGGGATCGCCGACGAAGTCCCGATAGGCGAAGAACAACAGCTCGATGACATCCCAAATGGGCTCATCCGTCTCCCCGGGGCGGCCGGGCGCGGCGCCGGCCGTCCGGCTCGCGGGCAGGGCAGTTACGTCAGCCATATTGACATATTTCGGTCTGATTGTTACCAAAGGCGGCGCTTTTGCGAAAGGATCGTGCGGGGCGTGGCTCACCCGTCCGGCGAAAGGCCTGCCCTCGGGCGGCTCGACCATATCGGGAGTTCCGTCCCGACGCAAAACCGCCGGGCTTCGCGGGCGTGGGGGTCCGAGCGGGCCGCAAAGGATTATGATGCTGCCGGATCGGCCCGGTCGGATTGCGGGTGAACCGGCGAGAACGATTTGGTTTCCCGGAGGAGAACGTCATGGAACAGCCCTTCGACCGACGCGACGGCTTCATCTGGTACGACGGCAAGTTGGTGCCATGGGCCGGCGCGACGCTGCATGTGCTTTCCCACGGGCTGCATTACGCGAGCTGCGTGTTCGAGGGTGAGCGGGCCTACGGCGGCGCGATCTTCCGCTCGACCGCGCATTCGGAACGGCTGAAACGATCCGCCGAACTGCTCGACTTCGAAATCCCGTATTCGGTCGCGGAGATCGACGCCGCCAAACATCAGGTGCTGGAGCGCAACGCACAAAAGGACGCCTACGTGCGGCCGGTCGCCTGGCGCGGCTCGGAGATGATGGGCGTCTCGGCCCAGCACAACAAGATCCATCTCGCCATCGCGACCTGGGAATGGCCGAGCTATTTCGATCCCGCGCAGCGGCTCAAAGGGCTGCGGCTCGATCTCGCGCAATATCGCCGGCCCGATCCGGCGACGATCCCGGCCAAGGCCAAGGCCGCGGGCCTGTACATGATCTGCACCATTTCCAAGCATCAGGCCGAGCGCAAGGGCTATGCCGACGCCATGATGCTCGACTGGCGCGGGCTCGTCGCCGAATGCACCGGCGCCAATATCTTGTTCATCCAGGACGGCCGCATCCACACGCCGACCCCGGATTGCTTCCTCGACGGCATCACCCGGCAGACCGTGATCGAGCTCGCCCGGCGGCGCGGCATCGAGGTGATCGAGCGAAAGATTTCGCCCGACGAGCTCTCGAGATTTTCCGAGTGCTTCATCACCGGAACCGCCGCCGAAGTCACGCCGGTCGCGGAGATCGCCGATTGGCGCTTCAAGCCGGGCAGCATCACCAAGCAATTGATGGAAGACTACACGGCCGAGGTGCAGCCGAGGGCAGCCGCGGCGTAAACGCAGCCACGTTCCTCGGACGCGGTGCAGCGCGAAGCGGTGCACCGCAGATCCGGGGCCCATTGCATGAGGCACTGGATCCCGGGTCTGCAGCGCACCACTTCGTGCTGCGTTGCGCCCGGGAAAAGCCTAATATCGCACCACCACCAATCGGCGGGTGCCGGATTGCCCGCCCCAGACCTCGCCGGGCCGCCCGGCCAATTGCCGCACGTTGGCGGCCGTCTTGTCGCTCGCAAAGCTGTCGAAGCGCCCGGTCGCGGGATCGAGCCGCACGATGGCATTGGCGGGCCAGTCGGAGGCCCAGACCTTTTCGGTTTCGTCGACATAGATCGCGTAACAGCCGGCTTTGCTCTTGGGCAGGCTGAAGGTCTTCCAGCTTTTGGCCGCAGGATCGTAGCGTCCGATCTCGCCGGAGTTCCAAAAGCTCGCCCAAATGTTTCCTTTGGAATCCGACCAGACCCGGCGCGGGCCGACGCCCGGTCGCGGCGGCTCGATGATGCTCGCCTGCCCCGTCGCCGCATCGATCTTGCCGAGGTAATCGCCGGCGAGCGAGGCGTACCAAACCTCGCCCGAGGGCGTGGCTGTCATTCCGTACGGTCCGGCGCCCTTCGGCGCCCGCCAGGCTTCGACTTTGCCGGAAGCCGGATCGACGCGGCCGTAAACGCCGCTCTGGCCGGTGAACCATACCGTGCCGTTCGTATCGATCGCCGGCGTGTTGAGGTTGGCATCGGGAAATTCCTTCGGCAACGCAAAGACGCTGACCTTCTTGGTTTCCGGGTCCACGCGCACGATCGCGTTCTGGCCGCCGTCGGTGACCCAGGCGGCACCGTCGGACGCGGTGACGATGCCATGCGGGGCGGAGCCGCGGCCGAGCGGAATCTGCTCGACCTTGCCGGTATGCGGATCGAGCTTGCCGAGCCGGCCCTGGTGCTGATCGGTGTACCAGACCGAACCGTCCGCCGCCGGCGCCACATCGTGGGGAAACGCGCCGGCCGGCAAATCATAATAGGCGACGTCCGCGGCCGATGCGGGAACCCACGGCAGCAATACGGCGGCGAGAAGCGCGAGCGTGCGCAGCATCATTCCGCGGCTTCCGGTTTTCGGCGTGTCCATCGCGCGGCCGCCCGATCGTCGGTTTCCCTGGCCTCGACCCAGGCGCTGCCGCTCGGCCGCTCCTCGCGCTTCCAGAACGGGGCCCGGGTTTTCAGATAATCCATCAGGAACTCGGCCGCCGCGAAGGCGTCCTGCCGGTGCGCGGCCGCGGTCACGACCAGCACGATGTTGTCTCCCGGCTCGATCCGCCCATAGCGGTGCACGACGGTGACGCCCATCAGCGGCCAGCGGCGTTCGGCCTCGGCGACGTGGCGGGAGATCTCGGCCTGCGCCATTTCCGGATAATGCTCGAGCGTGATCGCCGCGATGGGCTCGCCCGCCTCGGTGCCGCGGCACACGCCCGTGAAGGTAACGATCGCGCCGATATCGGTGCGACCATTGCGCAGCGCCGCTGCCTCCGCCGCAGCGTCGAAATCTTCGGTCTGCAGACGAGCGTTCATTGCAATCCCAACCGGCTCGGTTCGGCG
>WNFC01016468.1_pt1 | contig 15279 bp, 19 predicted proteins | sample 5400541 | NCBI WGS metagenome assembly WNFC01 (sample SAMN13153342, study PRJNA577476) | soil metagenome | isolation source: 120 cm saprolite under Douglas fir tree site 2 hole 2 replicate 1 | place: USA:California | collected 2015-04-18
ATCTCAGTACCGAACGCGTCAAGGTGACGGAAGGCATCTTCACCTATGCCGCGATCGGGACCGACCGCCGACCCCGCCCCGTTCCCGCCGCGCCCGATACGATCGAGGTTTGACCGGCATCGTTTGTCCGCGCGTCGACAACTAGGGAGAATCGCAGGATGGACCAACGGATCATCGCCCTCTACGACGACTTCACTCATCGCCATCTCGACCGCCGGCTCTTTCTCGAACAAGCAACAAGACTCGTCGGCAGCACGACAGCTGCGCTGGCCGCCCTGTCGTTGCTGCAATCCAATCGTGCCTTGGGACAGATCGTGCTGCCGAACGACGCACGGTTGACAACGTCGAGCATTACCTTTCCCGGTGCCACCGGCTCGGTGAGGGGTTATCTCGCGCGCCCGGCGGGCGACCAGAAGTTGCCCGGCGTCATCGTCATCCACGAGAATCGCGGGCTGATGCCCCACATCGAGGACGTCACACGGCGGGTAGCGCTCTCCGGCTATGTCGCGCTCGCCCCCGATCTCATGTCGGCGAGCGGCGGAACGCCCGATGACGAGGACAAGGCGCGCGTCGAGTTCGCCAAGGTCGATCTTGCCGTCGCACGCAAGGACGCCGTGGCGGCAATCGCCTCGCTCAAGTCGCGCCCCGACATCGGCGGCCGCATCGGTGCCGTCGGCTTCTGCTGGGGCGGCGGCATGGTCAACTATCTCGCCACCGCCGTGCCCGACCTCGGCGCCGGCGTCGTCTATTACGGGCGGACGCCGCCGCTCGAAGAGGTTGTCAAGATCAGGGCGCCGCTGCTGCTTCACTATGCCGGCCTCGATGAGGCGCTGACGGCGACCGTGCCGGCCTATGAAGAGGCTCTGAAAAAAGCCGGCAAAACCTACGCGCTCTACGTCTATCCCGGTGTCAATCACGCCTTCAACAACGATACCGGCGCGGCACGCTACGACAAGGCGGCCGCGACCCTGGCATGGCAGCGGACGATCGCCTTCTTCGACAGGAACCTGAAAGGTGTTTAGAGGAAGCTGCGTCTCACTTCGGTCATACCCGTGCCGACCGACGCGACCGCCTAACTCGGATGCATTTCCTCTTGAATGATCTCGAGTAGCTCGGCTGGACGTACCGGTTTGCGGAGCAACACGCCGTAGGTCGGTCCGCCGGTCCGCTTGGTCATCGAATCGTGTCCCGAGAGGTAGATGACGTGCAAGCGCGGGCGCATCAGCTTGGCCTGGCGCGCCAGCTCGAAGCCGCTGATTCCCGGCATCTTGACATCGGTGATCAGGAGGTCGACCGCTCGCTCGACGAGAATGCGCAGCGCCTCGTACCCGTCAGCCGCCGCAAGCACCGTGTAGCCTGGCTCCTCCAGGACGGTCGAGATCAGATCGCGCAATTCCGGGTCGTCGTCGGCGACGAGGATCGTCTTTAGCGGCATCATCCCTCGTTGAAACGCTGGATCGGCACGATTGTTCTCGCGCCACGCTGAATAGGCCGGTGCTGCGCGAGGGACAAGGCATCTTTCGGGTCATTCGGGCGCGTCTTCCGTCTCTCGCCGGGTTTCGATCTCGGCGGCTCGCGCGTCGAACTCATCTGCCAGGGCGTTCAGCCTGCGGGATAGTTCCGCTGATAAATTCCGCGCGGCCCGGCGAAATTGCCTCGCCTTCCGCCGCAAGTATTGGGCATCGCCAGAAAGCACCTCGATGACACCATCGTCGTTTCGGGTAGTGAACCCAACGAACGACATTGCCCGTTGTTCCGCGCGTGTCGGGCGAACGTGCCGCCGGTTGCTCGCAGAATTCGGCGTCTTGACGGTTTTTCTCAGCCCGTCACTAGAATAACTAGGCGGCGAAGACAAGTTTTGTCCCATTCGTGCCGCAGCCGCGTAACGACGTCGCGTTGCGTCTCGGGCGCGGCCTCATCGCGACGGTTGCAAACCTGGCGTCGCACTGGCTGGTGACCGGGCTGTAGCAATTTTCTGTGCCTGAAAAAAAACCGCCCCCTGGCCGGCAAAGCCAGGGGGCGGTCGTGGTCGGCCCGAGCTCAGACGCTGTAATACATCTCGAACTCGATCGGGTGCGGCGTGTGCTCGAATTTGTAGACCTCTTCCCATTTCAGCTCGAGGTAGCTCTCGATCTGGTCGCGGGAGAAGACGTCGCCCTTGGTCAGGAAGGCGTGATCGGTCTGCAGGGCGCCGATCGCCTCACGCAGCGAGCCGCAGACGGTCGGCACATCCTTCAATTCCTCCGGCGGCAGGTCGTAGAGGTTCTTGTCCATCGGGTCGCCGGGATGGATCTTGTTCTGGATGCCGTCGAGCCCGGCCATCAGCATCGCGGCGTAGCCGAGATAGACGTTGGCGGCGGGATCGGGGAAGCGCACCTCGACGCGCTTGCCCTTGGGGCTGGCGACGTAGGGAATGCGGCATGAGGCCGAGCGGTTGCGCGAGGAATAGGCGAGCAGCACCGGCGCCTCGAATCCGGGGATCAGGCGCTTGTAGCTGTTGGTTGTCGGGTTGGTGAAGGCATTGATCGCCTTGGCGTGCTTGATGATGCCGCCGATGTAGTAGAGCGCCGTCTCCGAGAGATCGGCATAGCCGGAGCCGGCGAAGAGCGGCTTCTCGCCCTTCCAGATCGACTGGTGGACATGCATGCCCGAGCCGTTGTCGCCCTTGATCGGCTTCGGCATGAAGGTTGCCGTCTTCCCGTATTGATGGGCGACGTTGGCGACGACGTATTTGTAGATCTGCATGCCGTCGGCGCTCTTCACCAGCGTGTCGTACTCGCAGCCGAGCTCGTGCTGCGAGGGCGCCACCTCGTGGTGATGCTTCTCGACCTTGAGCCCCATATCCGACATCACCGTCAGCATCTCGGCGCGCAGATCGTTGGCGCCGTCGACCGGCGGCACCGGGAAATAGCCGCCCTTGATCGGCGGGCGGTGTCCGGTATTGCCGTCGGGAAACTTCTTGTCGGTGACGTAGGGGCCCTCCTCGCTGTCGATCTCGTAGAACGAGGTGTTCATCCCGTTCTTGAAGCGCACGTCGTCGAAGACGAAGAACTCGGCCTCGGGGCCGAAGAACGCCTTATCGCCGATACCGGTCGAGGCGAGATAGGCCTCGGCCTTCTTCGCCGTCGAGCGCGGATCGCGCCCATAGGGCTGGCCGGTGCCGGGCTCATGCACGTCGCAGATGATGATGAGCTGGGTCTGCGCCGCGAAGGGATCGAGCACCGCCGTCGCGCAATCCGGCTTCAGCACCATGTCGCTCTCGTTGATCGCCTTCCAGCCGGCGATCGAGGAGCCGTCGAACATGACGCCCTCGGCGAGGAAATCCTCGCTGATCGTCCTGATGTGATGCGAGAGGTGCTGCCACTTGCCGCGCGGGTCGGTGAAGCGGAAATCGACATATTTGACGTCATGCTCCTTGATCATCGCCATGACGTTCTTGATCGAAGCTGCTGGCATTGTCTCGTTTCCTGCGTTGGTTTGGATGCGAACACAATTGTAGGGGCCGGATTCTATCTACCCGGCCAGGGCGGGATAGAACCCCGCCCCTACATTAATCCGGCGCGGCTCAGATGGCGTCGCCGCCGCGCTCGCCGGTGCGGATGCGGATCGCCTCGTCGATCGAGCTGACGAAGATCTTGCCGTCGCCGATGCGGCCGGTATGGGCGGCGTGCTGGATCGCCTCGATGGCGCGCTCGACCAGCTCGTCCTCCATGACGACCTCGATCTTCACCTTGGGCAGGAAGTCGACGACGTATTCGGCGCCGCGGTAGAGCTCGGTATGGCCCTTCTGCCGGCCGAAGCCCTTCGCCTCGGTCACCGTGATGCCTTTGATGCCGACCTCGTGCAAGGCTTCCTTCACCTCGTCGAGCTTGAACGGCTTGATGATGGCTTCGATCTTTTTCATGCTGAACTCTACACCGTTGGCCGATCTCCGGCGCCCGTCGCCAGACCCGTCACTGCGATTTCTTAAGCATGGTTCGTGCCACTCGGCAAAGCGCGGTTTTAGGCATCCCACTTTGCCCGCCGGTGGCGCAAGACCAATTGCTGCCTAATTTCTGTGCAATTATCGCTCGCCTCATAGGCGGCGACCCGCGGGAGGCGCATTGCCGAGGAACTGCCGGATGCGCTCGACCGCCTCGTGCAGCTGCGGCAGCGAGCTGGCGTAGGAAAAGCGCAGATAGCCCTCGCCATAGGCGCCGAAGCTGGTGCCGGCGATCGTCGCCACCCCCGCCTCGTCGAGGAGGCGCGTCTGCAGCCCCTTGGCGTCGTAGCCGGTGCCGCTGACATTGGGAAAGGCGTAGAAGGCGCCGCCGGGATTGACGCAGCGGAAACCCGGCAGGCCGTTGAGCGCTGCGACGATCATCTTCCGCCGCTCGGCGAAGGCGGCGACCATGCTGTGCACCGCATCCTGCGGCCCCGTGAGCGCCGCCAAGCCGGCGAATTGCGCCGAGGCGTTGACGCAGGAATGGCAGTTGATGGCGAGGCGCGTCGCGTCGGCAATGAGCGTCCCCGGCCAGACGCTGTAGCCGAGCCGCCAGCCGGTCATCGCATAGGTCTTGCTCCAGCCGTCGAGCAGGATGAGCCGGTCGCGGATCGCCGGATAGGACAAGAGGCTGACATGCTCGGCGCCGTCATAGACCATGCAGCTATAGATCTCGTCGCTCATGATCGCGACGTGAGGAAAACGCTCCAACCCCTTGACCAGCTTCTCGATCTCGGCGCGCGGCACGACGCCGCCGGTCGGGTTCGCCGGCGAGTTGAGGATGATGAGACGGGTCCGTGGGGTCAGCTGGGCCAGCACCTCCTCGGCGCTGAACGAGAAGCCCTTCTCCTCGTGCAGCGGCATCGGCACTGGCGTCGCGCCGGAGAAGCGGATGACGCTCTCGTAAATCGGGAAGCCGGGGTTGGGATATAGGATCTCCGCCCCGGCCTCGCCGAACATCAGGATGGCGAAGAACATCGTGACCTTGCCGCCCGGCACGACGAGGACGTTGTCGGGCGAGACGGTGACGCCGTGGCGGCGATGGAGATCCATCGCGACGGCCTCGCGTAGCGGCAGGATGCCGTTCGCGGGCGTGTAGCCGTGATGCCCGTCGGCGAGCGCCTTGCGCCCGGCCTCGACGATATGCGGCGGCGTCGCGAAATCGGGCTGGCCGATGCCGAGATTGATGATCGACTTGCCCTGCGCCTCGAGCGCCTTGGCGCGCGCCAGCAGCAGAAGCGGACGCCGCCAATCGCGGCGATGGCGGGCCGGACGCATGAGATTTCCGCCTGCCGGCGGCGAGAAGGCGCCGGTGACGGGTCGCGACGGCGGCGCCGCTCCTGTTAATAACAGGAAAAATACAGGAACGTGGTGGTATCAATGTGGCCGATACTCTCCAAAAAATAGAATCTGCACTCCGCCTTCCACTGCTTTCGATCGGACGGCCGGAACGGTTTCCAGAGCGGACAATAAGAAAATGACGGAGCGTGAACATTGGATTGGCTGGCGGGATCAATTGAAATGCCTTCAGTGGTCAGATTGTTGCAACGATAGAACCATAATAGGCGCGAGTCAATTCTAAAGTGGATATTTCTGTGACCATTTTCATCGTTCGCTTAGTTGCCCGAGGCTATTTGCTGTCAACTAACATCTTATGATATCATCGCATTCAAATATGATGGAGTGATGTCAATGCCCGTAGTCACAGTTCGCAACCTCCCGGAGGAGACGCACCGGGCCCTGAAAATGCGGGCGGCGGAGCATGGGCGCAGCACGGAGGCCGAAATCCGGCAAATTCTGGAGGACGCCGTGCGCCCGGCAGCACGCATCAAGATCGGATCGGAGCTTGCCGAATTTGGACAGCGTTTTGGCGGTTTGGATCTCGAGATCGTCAGAGACAAGTCGCCGATCGAGCCGGCGAGTTTCGAATGATCGTGCTTGATACGAACGTCGTGTCGGAGCCGATGAGGGCGCAAGGCGATCCCGCGGTGACCGCGTGGCTCGATCGCCAGGTCGGCGAGACGCTGTACCTCACGGCGACAAGCCTCGCGGAGCTGCTGGTCGGCATCGAGCTCTTGCCTGAAGGTAGACGCAGAAGCGGGCTCGATGCGGCCTTGGCGGAGCTTGTCATGAGGCTCTTCGGCCCGCGCATCCTGCCATTCGACCAGCAAGCCGCCACGATCTATCCGAGGCTCGTCGGCGGCGCGCGGGCGGAAGGGCACGCGATCACCTTTGCCGACGGCCAGATTGCCGCGATCGCGGCCGCGCATGGCTTCACCGTCGCGACACGAGATACCGTGCCTTTCGCGGCGGCCGGCGTACCCGTTATCAACCCTTGGAGGTCATAGCTTGTCCGCGCCACTGAAGCACACGGCGTAGGTGGCGGAACGTTTCGGCCACCCGCCTTGTTTCGGCCCACCGCCGCGCCACCTGAAGCTGAAGCGGTCCGGGGATGACGCGAGCGCCTGACAGCGCGGAGCTTTCTTGGCTGCGACCAGCGCCCATTGGCCGCCGGGTCTTACGTGACCGCGTCCTATGTGAGAGGAGTGACACTATGATGTCGACGCAGGCGCCAAAGCTGCGCTCGAAGGCAGTCGATTTCGATCTCGAGGGGGTGGACGGTCGCCGATACCGGCTCGCCGATGTCCGCGGATCAAAGGCGACGTTGGTCATGTTCATCTGCAACCATTGCCCCTACGTGCAGGCCGCCATCGACCGCATCGTGTCGGATGTCGGCGAGCTCCGGAGGCTGGAGGTCGGCGCGGTCGCGATCATGCCGAATGACACCGCGGCCTATCCAGCCGACTCCTTCCCTAACATGAAGCAATTCGCCGCGCGGCACGGCTTCACCTTTCCCTACGTGATCGACGAGACGCAGGCCATCGCGCGCGCCTACGGGGCGGTCTGCACGCCGGAGTTCTTCGGTTTCAATGCGGCGCTTGAATTGCAATATCACGGGCGGCTCGACGAGGGGAAAACCACGGCGCCACGGCCTGGCGTCAGGCGCGAGTTGCTCGAAGCCATGCGCCTCATCGCCGAGGCTGGCGAAGGCCCCAAAGAGCAAATACCCAGCATGGGCTGCTCGATCAAATGGCGCCATGCCACCTGAGCACGTGCTTCGCATTGCAGGGTAGATCGTGCGTGCTTCGCATTGCAGGGTAGATCGTGTCCGAGAGGGCGGCGTAGGCGCCCGAGCCCCGGCAGTCGGTAAAATATCGTTCTCGCAATTCCGCTCGGATGGATTGAGGACATCGTCAACCTTCTCGGTTAGGATATGACATGCGCAGCTTGAAACGGGGCAAGCAGACGACGGCAACGCCGAAGGCGACAGCTGCCCGTACAACCGTAAATACCACCAAGGACGCAACGCGTTTCAGCAAGGCGGCTGCCAATTTCGCGAAGAAAGCGACGGCTTCGAAAAAGGTCGCGCACCGAACGCTCGTAGGGCTCGGGATCTATACGGTGTCCGGCAAGCTCAGCAAGAATTACAAGTAGGGCTTGCACACTCTTAGCACCGCATTTGTTCTCGGCTATCACGGCTGCGATGAGGCCGTGGCCGAACGCGTCCTCAAGGGAGAAAGCTTCAAGCCCAGCACAAATAACTACGATTGGCTGGGACCTGGGATCTATTTCTGGGAGGCAAACCCCAAAAGAGGCCTTGAATTCGCCACTGAACTTGCGGGGCTAAGACGAGGCAGAGCCAAGGTCATCAAGCCTTGCGTCGTCGGCGCCGTAGTCGATCTTGGTCTTTGTCTCGATCTGACGACGTCGGCGGGTATTCGGCAGGTGCGGGATGCACACGCCCGGCTAATCGAGATCACCCGGACCGCGCAACTCGAATTGCCGAAGAATCACACGGATGGTCTTCGGCGCAACCTGGACTGCGCCGTCGTCACGTTGCTGCACGAAATCAGAAAGGCCAATGGCGATTCCCCGATCGATACTGTGAAGGGTATCTTCATCGAAGGTCCGCCGTTATATCCAACGTCCGGATTCTATGACCGGACCCACGTCCAGATTTGCGTGTGCAATCCAGATTGCATCAAAGGCGTCTTCCGTGTCTCAAGCGCTGCGCTTGCGTGAGTGAGTGAGTGAGGGTTCGACTTCGGACTGAACCTCTATCGCTGTCCAGCCTTGCTGGCCGCCGACATGGGCGGCGGAGCACCGCAGCATGTGACCTCACGACGCGCTCTCTTCGGCGTGGCTCGCCAGGCCGAGGCTCCCGGCCGGGAAGACAAAGAGGTCAGTGTAGGCTTCCGCGTCGACGCGCATCATTCTGCCCGCCTCCGCCGTCACACGGTGACCTCTCTGGCTGGGGCCTCATCTCGCGTCATCCCAGGGATCTAATACATCGACGTCGAGCCCCTCGAAATGCCTGAGGTTGCGGGTCGCCACGGCGGCGCGCCGCGCTACGGCGATGCCGGCGATCTGCGTGTCGCGCAGATCGACCGGCCGGCCGTCGCGCTGGCGTTGCGCCGCGATGATTGCGGCCTCGCGCGCGGCGGCGCCGTCGAAGGGTAGGACGCGGCCTTGGAAATCCTCGGCAAGCGATTGCTCGAAGAGGGCTTCGAGCGTCTCGCGGCGGCGCCCGTTCGCGAGGAGCTCGATGCCGAAGCGAATTTCGAACACCGTGACGGCGGTGGTCCAGATCGATTCCGCCGGTTGGCGATCGAGCCATCCGATGACGGCGGCATCCGGCGGCGCGCGCATCAGCGCCGAGATGACATTCGTGTCCAAGATGATCACTCGTCGAACGACGCCGGCTTTGCCGCCTGGCGCGGTTCCGGAATATCCCGATCGAGCCCGAATTCTGCGAAGCGTGCGGCGAGCCGCGAGCCGAGCGGCGGCAACCCGCCACCCTCGCCTTTGGCGGCATCGCGCAGGATCTCCCGCACCTCCTCCTCCATGCTGCGGCCATGGCGGTCCGCACGACGACGCAAGGCGATCTTGACGCTGTCTTCGATACCGCGGACTACGAGCTGGGCCAATTCTGCATCCTCAAGCAAAGTGATATCATGATATCGCACGATGGCGCGCGGGTCAAATCCGCTGCTCGCCGAGCATCCGCTCCATCGCGCGCTTGGCGATAGCGCGGCGGTGCGTCAGACGGAATATCGCGCGCTCTTTCGCGCCGCGCTCGACGACGGGTTCGTCGAGGCGCTGCGCCACGCCACCAATGGCGGCTGGGCGCTCGGCGACGAGCGCTTCAAGCGAGCGATCGCCAAGGCCCTCGGCCGCCGCGTTGCGCCCTTGCCCCTGAGACGGAAGGCCAAACCCCGCGACGACAAGCGGCAGATTAGTTTACCCCTGACCCCGATTCTATCGCGTTCAGCGGAGCATTTCACCGTCCGCATCCTTCCGCAACACGTCGGCGTGCGTGTGCCCGTGGGAATGCCGCTCATCCTCTGGGAGCGGTGACCGGTGAACTACCGCTACTCAGCGTTCATCGCGCTAAGGGCGCGAGGCCGGGACGGCTGGGGCGCGAGGCACCGGGACGGCTAGGGCGCGGACGCCGTCCACCACCTGATTGGCGAAAACGACGCCCACAGCGCTCACCGGAAGGCCGGCGACGTTGAGCGCCTCCGCTGTCCAGGTATTGCAGGTGTTCGCGACGTCGTAGGTGCCGACCGAGCCATAGAACACACTCTCGGAGTAAGGGCCATCGCCGGCGCGACGGAGCCGGCCCTGCGCGTCCTTCTCGAGATATTCCCATAAGTAGCGTGAGAGACGATCCACGCCCTCTCGCGAGACCGGGATGGCATAAATATTGGCGGCGCCGAATGTCGCGGCCGGGGAGCGATGTAGCGCTCTCACCAGCATCACAGCCGGTCCCGGAGCAAGGGCGCGCAGCAGATCTGCGAAGCCGGGGTCGGCCGTCATGTAATAGCCACGCTCTCCCCAGCCGAACATGAAATAGCCGGCACCAGGGAACTCACCCTCGAGCACCGCCAACGGCCCGGTGATCGCATCCGCGCGAAGCCCGATCTCTGTATGCCAACCGAGCGCCGCAAGATAGATCGTCTCGGTCCTCGGCGTCCCGCCTTTGTAAGGCTCGACCGGCGTCCAGGCGCAGGCGGTCAGCAGCCCGGCTGCGGCGCCTGCAAGCAGCCGCGCCGCGAGACCGCGCCGGCTGGAAGAAAGACACATCTCACGAGCCACGCGCCAGACGCTTGCGCGAGGGGCATTCACTGTCCGTGAGCAAAACGTCGCGCGTCAGAATTGCTCCGTAGTCGCGGTTAGCTGGTCATCCTGTTGTGATCAAGTCAATCATCGTCGAGGCGGAGGAAGTTGCGATAAGCCAGAACAGCCATGAAGTAGCATGTCGACCTGGAACCTGGACGTATGAAAGGAAGACATCTCGGTGGACGTTGTCACCAAGAGCGGCGCGATCGTCCGTCATCAGTTTCCCTCTATAAGGAGAACTGTCCCCTATTCAACTGTCTGGACTGCACCCTTTGAGTGAGACACGAGAATCAGGGACAGGTCTCGGTGATTGAGAGTGCGGCGGGCGTGTCGCTGCCCAAGTACCGCTGCCCGTCATCATCAGGATCACCATCATCGTCACCGCAAAGCAGGAGCCCTTAGACCGTTAGCGCGGTTCCATCCCGCGCGCCGTGAGCGCCGACGCCACGGCAGGCCCCGAGAGGAACTGGATCAGTGCCAGGGCCGCCGGCTGTTGTCCGCCTGCCGCGAGAACTCCGATGTCATTGGTGGAGGTTTCGTTTCCCCGGGTGAGGAAGACGAAACGTGGTCGAGGCCCTGGAGGGGGTCACTACGGCGGCGTTGAGGTCACCGAGGGGGCAAATACCCTCGGAACAACTCCACTCAGACTAGTGTTTAGGTTGAGAAATCTTGCTAGGGATTGCTCGTTTTGGGTCGGCCCCAAAAGAACCTTCCAGCTCCACGGCAGGTGCTGATGTCGAACCCGCAGTGCCGCTGCCGGCCAATCTAGGTGGGGGATTGAGTCTCTGACCTCGGAGTGAAGGGGAGTGAGATGCACTACCCGGATGAGAAGCCCGTAGCGGCCACGGCCATTGTTGTGGCGGTGGTTCTCGGTGTCGGCATTCTGGTCCGCTTGATCAGTACCACCTACGAGCAGAAGATCGACCACCGATATCAAGGCACCTCGGCAACGTTGTTGGCGATGGTCGGGAAGTAGGTAGCCACGTAGCTCGCCCTTGCGGCATCGCTCTTGCGAGCGAACGGCTTGCGGCGGTTGCCACACCGAAGCCACCCATTGGCCTTTGAAGCTCCGCTAACGTGGCGGGAGGTAAAGGGAGGCCACCTGATGTACGAACTTCTCGACGACTGGAGAGCATGGTCAGTCACAGAACGGGTTGCGGTGACCCTGTTCGCAGCTGGTCTGAGCTTGATGCTGGTGGTCTTGGTGGGTGTTTAGGTCAGCGCTGGGGTGAAAATAAGTAGGGTGCCCTAGGGTAACCCTATCCTCTATGCGAGGACCCCATGACCTGCTCGGCACGGACGAAGGGCCGCCCATCCGGCTTGCGCTGCGATGATTGGGGCATCGCGTGCGGCGGCCCCGTCGAGGAGCAGCGCGCAGTCTTGGAAGCCCTTGGGCCGTCAGCGCGGTTCCATCCCGTGCGCCCTGAACTCGGACGCCACGGCGAGCCCCGCGAGGAACTGGATCAGGGCCAGGGCCGCCGGCTGTTGTTTGCCCGCCGCGACGACTCCCACGGAGAATGTGAAGTTGGGCGGATCTTGCAGCTCCGGCGGCAATAGCCCCATGAGTTCCACCCGCTTCTGGCCGATAACCTCCATGGGCTGGGCCAGGGCAATCTCCGCCTCGCCGCGCGCCACAACGTCGACGGCAAATTCATCGCCTGGCGGAAACCTCGTTTTCGGCTTCATCTCGGCGGTCATGCCCAGGCGCTCGAGCACGCGCGTGACGAGGACCCCCGTCGCACCACCCCGCGCCGGATCGGCATAGCTGATCGAATTGGCCGCCAATAAGGAATTCTTCAATGCCTCGACCGAGCTGATGTCGGGGCGCGCGCTGCCGGTGCGCACGGCCACACCGACGGCCGAGCGTGCGAGATCGGTGATGTCGGGGGCAATCTTCCCGGCGCGCTGCAAATCGTCGATCATCGGCCGCGGCAGGATCGTCACATCCGCGATCTCGCCGTCGCGGAGGCGATTTCTGATCTGGCCTGCCGTGGCATAGACGATCGCGACGGTCTGCCCGGCGCTTCGCGCGTAGCCGGCGATGGGTTCGTCCAGCACCCCGGTAAAAACATTGGCGCTCAGCAGACGGATCTCATCCGCATATGCCGCCGTGAGGAATACGCTGCCGACGGCGAATGACAGCGTCGCCGCAAAGAGGTTGGGAACCGCCGATCTGGAACCCGCCAACATGAACGCCTCGCTTTTCCGATAGCGAATGGCCCGCCGGCTTTGGCGGAATCAGCAGATCGGCGGAGATGTGGAACCGCTCGCGGAGCCACCGCACCATCGTTATGCTCGACGCGCGCTTTCCGCTCAGCACCTCGCTGACCCGACTGGCCGTGCCGAACAGCGGCACCAGATCGGCACGCGAGAGCGCGTGTTGATCCATCAGGTAGGTCAGTAGATCGGGAAGCCTCGGCGCCCGACGCGGCCACCGCGTGCGCTCGTAGGCCTCGATCAGGCGCGCCTGGGCCACCATCCGCGCCCGTTTGGCGGGATCGTCCGACCCCATCAGCTTGTCGAGCAAGGCCTTGGCCTCTTTGTGGTCCATATCGTTTTGGATCACGATCAAACTCGACTTCATCATACCGCCTGCGCATTTATTGCGTCGTACTCCTGGTCGTGTTCCACAGGCGACCCGAAAAAGCGGATCATCAGAACACCGTCGCGGTACTGCACCAAGGTGATCAGCCGATAGTCGTTCGCCTTGATGTTGAAGACCACGCGCAATTTCCATATTTGGGAAATTTCTGATAGCGGAGGCGGACGACGGGTTCTATGGAGGGCCGCGTCAATTCCCATATCGCCGAGATTGTGATGCGCGCGGCGCGCGAAATCCTGTATGCTCACCGCTCGGCAAAATAGGGGGTTGCAACGCCTGAGGGACCGCGTCGGACGCTGCAACATCGCTCTGGCGCGCGCGGGGGATCATGGGGGACCAGCCGTTTCCGATCACCATCGAGCGAGACCGCGTCGGCAGCGTCCGACGCCTGCGCCATCTCCTTCATCCCTTTAGCGGTTCAGGGATCGATCCCGCCCTGCCGCGGCGCGAGCGCGAGCAACGCCTTATCGTCGCCTATCTTCGCGCGGTCGGCCGGCTCTTCACCATCAAGATGCCGCTGCTTCCGGAGCCGGTTTACGTCATCCGAGACGAGCAGATCGATCATCTGGAGCGCACGATCGGCTCCTCCGCTCCCGCGACACAGCCGGGTGTCTGGTTCCGCTGGGCCGAGGGCGACCGGTCCCCTCGCCTCATCCGAGGCGGCGAGTCCGCCGTCTGGTGGGTGCGGCAAACGCATTACGCGGCGAAAATAGATGAATTCTTCGATGTCTGGCAATCGGGGCTGCGATTTGTCGTTCACAACGACCCCTTCCGCATTACCTCCTCAGCATCGACAGTTCTTGGACCGCTCAGTACGAGTATCGAAAAAAGCGAGATTTCGCGTGACCTGAAGGGACTTCAGGCGCTTCAGACGGTGATCTTGAATGCAGTTGGCATCGAGATTCCACTATTGGTGCTGGAGAAGGCTCCCCGCGTCGTCTATCGCGTGAAACCTGAGGATCTACAGTCACCAGATAGCCCGACCGGAATATCGAAGACTGCCGTCGTGAAGGGAGCAGTCGCGAAGGGAGCAAAAGGTCCGATTCCACCGCCTGACGAAGACGATCGCATCGTCGACTTTGTCGAGTATGACGAGCCCGAGACACGTGAGGGGAAGAGGCCGTATCGGCTGTTCAGCGATTCGAATAAAAAAGAGATGCTCTACGCCAAGATCCTGGCAACCAACGTCGCCAGCCCGGTCGGCTCCGTATTTGCCCGCGATCCGCGGACCGTGGCGGGACGCGGTGCGCCGCCTCCAGGTGCCACGAGCGACGAGCTCGAGGATTACGTTGCCGAGGTTGCGCTGCCCGGCATCCCGGCGGCGCAGGGGAATGGCAAGCTTCGCCTGAAGGGCCGGCTAATCGATATCCGGGATCCGGCGGGCGATGACGGCGGGCCGGTCGAGCCGGCGCCCTTCGCGTTCGACTACCCGCCGCGCACGGACGAGTTTGCGGCGGTGAGCGCCTATGTTCATTGCCACGCCGTCTTCGCCCGGCTCGAGGAGTTCGGCTTCGACCTTTCCGAATTCTTCGCAGCCGGGCAGTTCCCGCTACCGGTGCGGCCACGCTCGCAAATCGTTCCCGGTCCCTGCACCGACGGCAAGTGCATCAATGCCCAGGTCCGGCAGGCGGCGGGCGGCAACCGGATCGCCGAATTTCGCTTCGCGTTGGGCGATCTGTGCGATGTCGACAATCGCCTGGGCTCCGCCACGGATCTGCGATGGGTGTGGCACGAGTTCTGTCACGCGCTGCTGATCGCCGCGACCTGGTTCCCCGAGTTCCCCTTCGCGCATAGCGCCGGCGATTCGCTCGCCGCGATCGACAGCGACCCGGAGAGCTTGCTGTCGAGCCATGGGCGTTGGCGGGGCGTCACCTTCCCCTGGATCGCCGAGCCGATGCGGCGCCACGATCGACGCGCCAGCGACGGTTGGGGTTGGTACGGACGGCTCTACGAGGCGCTCGACTATCCGTCGCTCGACGACCCCGGTGGCTACCGTGCCGAGCAGGTCCTCTCGAGCACGCTCTTCCGACTTTACCGGGCCGCCGGCGGCGACTCAGGCAGACCGGAAAGTCCGCATGTCGCAGCGCGACGCGACGCCGCCGACTACGTTATCTACCTGATCGTCCGCGCGATCGCGCAACTTGGCGATTCCGGGGCTGTGCCGGCGCTCGATCCCGCGGATTTCGCCTTGGCGATGATGGAGGCGGATGTTGCGACGGTGCGGTTCTCCCGGACAGGACACCGCGAGCGTCCCGGCGGCACGCTGCACAAAGTGATCCGCTGGGCCTTCGAGACGCAGGGCCTCTACCAGCCGATGGGAGCTGAGTATCCGCAGGACGGCCCCGGTGCTCCCGAGAAGGTGGATGTCTATATCGAGGACGAAAGAGGGCGCGCCGGAACCTACGACTACACCGATCACTGGGCGGCGAGCCCATCGGCAATGTGGGTACGCGCCCAGCCCGACGGTCTCGCGGACGATCAGGCGCCCGACCCGGGACAAGCGAATTTCGTT
>WNFC01017678.1_pt1 | contig 15277 bp, 11 predicted proteins | sample 5400541 | NCBI WGS metagenome assembly WNFC01 (sample SAMN13153342, study PRJNA577476) | soil metagenome | isolation source: 120 cm saprolite under Douglas fir tree site 2 hole 2 replicate 1 | place: USA:California | collected 2015-04-18
GAGAAGTGGTTTCGCATCGCGCCACGAAAGAGGAAGTGCGACGATTTTTGGCAGCGAGCGCGCCTCTTCCGGAGCGATGTGTTTTGCGCCCGGGACGGACGCCCATCCGGGCGTGGTGGGATCGCCGGGAACGATGTAATCGTAAGTGATCGAGCCGCGCTGGATGTGACTTTCCGGGCCCCACGGGCCATCGGGAAAAACTTTGCCGCGCGCGGAACCGTCTTCGGCAGGATCGGAATAAACGAGCAGCGCAGCCGCACCTTCGCGCTCAGCGGTGAGCGCCTTGAAGCCGCGATAACTGTAAGGATTCGAATAGCGGACCAGAACGATCTTGCCTTTCACCCTGACGCCGTTTTTTCGAAGCACATCGTAATCTTCGGGATTGCCGCTGTGCGCGTAGACGACTTCAGCAGTGACGTCGCCCGAAGCGGAATAGCCAAAGTAGGAGCCGGAAACGGTGGGGTTTTTCGTGTCTGGATCGACGTCGTAAGCATCTTCGCGCAGAGACGCGGTAAAGTGGACCGGCTCCGTCATTTCTAGAGAAATGCTGCGCGGACGCGAGTGCAGAACATCATAGCGGCGAAGCGCAACCTCTTCCCAGCCCTGTTTGCGCCAGGCATCAGCCACGAAGTCCGCGAGCTGGTTGTTGCGTTCGGAAGCGGCGGGATGCGGTTCCGCGGTGAACGTGCGGTGCCATTCGCGCGCTTTTTCAGGAGAAGGAATTGACTGAAACGTAGATTCGAGCTGGCGCTCGGCGGCGGCGTGCGGCGGGGAAAAACCGAGAATAGGAGCGCCGGGCGGAACTTCCTGAGCGAGCTGAGCGGAAAGGGCGAAGGTCAAAATCAGCAAAAAAATAAATGAGACCGCAAGGCTGCGCAAGGGAAGCTGCATTTTTATTTCTCCAGAAGAAGAGCGATCGGTCGCAACGAACAATCGCCGCCCGAGGCCGATTCACCCTGGAAACACTTTTGCCACCGCCGACTGGAGCGCGCGAACGATCAACGCGCATTCTTCCGGCGAGATCGTGAAAGACGGCGCGAGAAGGACGTGGTCGGCGAGAATCCAGCAGCCTTCGCCGCGAACCGACACGTTGCGCCAAACGTTCCACGTCAGTGGCGAGCCGAGGGCAGGGCTATTGGATTCGGTGGCGAAACGTGCCAATATCCGTGATTCCGCACGGTGCGTTGGGGCTCACCGTGTTCTTAAAGGAGAAGCAAGAGATGAAAGCAATTTTTCTTCGATGCGGTTTTGGGATTGCTTCGCTGCTGGGATCCGCGTTTCTTGTTTCCGCGCAGGAGCCCGCGAAGCATGCCATTGCTTTTGACGACATGATCAAGCTGCACCGCATTGCGGAGCCGCAGGTTTCAAGGGATGGCAAGTGGGTGGCCTATGCGGTCGCGACGCCGGATATGGACGCAAACCGCAATGCAAGCAACATCTGGGTGGTGGCGACGACGGGCGGCGGAGCGCTGCAATTGACTCAGAGCGGGCATGATTCTTCGCCAGTGTGGTCGCGGGATGGAAAGACGCTGGCGTTTCTTTCTTCGCGCGGCGGCGAGTCGCAGGTGTATCTGCTTTCGATGGAAGGAGGCGAAGCCCACGCGCTGACGAAACTCTCGACCGGCGCGGATATCGTGAAGTGGTCGCCGGACGGAAAGACGATTGCGTTTACATCTTCGGTGTATCCGGATTGCAAAGACGACGACTGCAACAAGAGGCGGGATGAAGAAAAAGAAAAAAATAAAGTGAAAGCCCATGTGGCCGAGCATCTTCTCTACCGTCATTGGACGCACTGGAACGAAGGCAAGCGCAGCCACCTGTTTGTAATTCCAGTCGATGGTGGCGGCGCACCACGCGATCTCACGCCGGGAGCAGACTACGACATTCCACCGGATGAGCGGAGCGGACCGGGAGATATTAATTTGTCGCCGGATGGAAAAGAGATTTGCTTTACGGCGGTGACCGACAAAATGGAAGCGGTCAGCACGAACGGCGATTTGTTTATCGTTGCGGTGGCGGGCGGCGAGGCGAAACGCATCACCACGCAGCCCGGTTTTGACGGGAATCCAGTCTATTCGCCGGACGGAAAATACATTGCATACCACGCGCAACTCACGCGTGGATATGAATCGGACCGCTGGCGCGTGATGCTTTACGACAGGCAAGGCGGAAAAAACGAAACTCTTTCCGAAGGATTTGACCGCAGCGCGGACGAACTGGCGTGGTCGCCGGACAGCAAGACGATTTATTTCACGGCCGAGAATGAAACTCAGAAGCCGGTGTACGCGATGGCGGCAAACGCGGGAGCGGAGCCGAAAAAGATCATCGCCGACACTTATAACACCGCGATTTCGCTCAGCGCTGATGGCAAGACGCTGGTCTTCGAGCGGGCGAGCCTGACGCTACCGGCGGAAATTTTTGCCGCCTCGAGCGACGGCTCCAACGTGCGGCAGCTCACACATCAGAATGATTCGATGCTGGCGGGGCTGGAGATGAATGCGCCGGAAACATTCTGGTTCGACGGCGCCGAGGGAAGCAAAGTGCAGGCGATGCTGATTCGGCCTCCGAAATTTGACGCGACGAAAAAGTATCCGTTGCTGGTGCTGCTGCATGGCGGGCCGCAGACGATGTGGTCGAACGCGTGGGGTTACCGGTGGAACGCGCAGGTTTTTTCCGCGGCGGGATACGTGACGCTGATGATTAACCGGCGCGGCTCGACCGGCTACGGGCAAAAATTCACAGATGAAATCACGAACGACTGGGGCGGCAAAGCCTACGTTGACGTGATGAATGGCGTGGACTACGCGCTGAAAAAATATCCGTTTGTCGATGGGACGCGGATGGCCGCCGCGGGCGGTTCTTACGGCGGGTACATGGCGGACTGGATTGCCACGCACACGGGACGGTTCAAGGCCATCGTGAGCCACGCGAGCGTGTACGACAAAGTTTCCATGTACGCGACAGAAGAACTGTGGTTTGAAGAGCACGATATGCAGGGTACGCCGTGGTCGAATCCGGAAAGCTACAAGAAGTGGGCTCCGGTGACATACGCAGGCGAACTGGGAAAATTCAAGACACCCACGCTGGTGATTGCGGGCGAAAGAGATTACCGCGTGCCGTACACGCAATCGCTCGAATTTTTCAGCGCTCTGCAGCGGCAGGGAGTGCCGTCGAAACTCGTGGTTTTTCCCGACGAAGGGCACTGGGTGCTGAAACCACAGAATGCGCAGTTTTGGTACAAGACGTTTTTGGATTGGCTGGCGACGTACCTGAAATGAAACGAAATACCAAAGAGGGCAATCGTTGAGCCGCCCTCTCCGCCGCCAATTTCACATCATCACTTTACTGTTGCCGTGAATACTTCCTCCATCAAAAGATTCGTCCGGCACCCAGCGGCTGATTCAAGTTGCCGGCGACTGTCCGTCCAAATCGGATGAGAGACGCCCCCGCGAGAAGCCAAACCTTCGTAATCGCCCTGTTGGTTGCCGTAATCAATCGCGGAGCAAGGAAATACACCATTACAGTCGTGTTCATTGGAGCTGGCGGAACTTACGCGCACGTTGGGAGAGCGGAACGTCGCGCCGCCATCGACCGATTGAGTGAAAAAGGTATCGGTCATGAAGCGGAAACCCGTCGTGTCGTTGCGAGTGTCGTAAAACGAGAGATTGACGTCACCTGTGACGGGGTCAACGGCAAGCCATTGATTGAAGCGGTCCACGAGTTGCGGGAGTTGATCGGTAGCGGGATGCGGAGCGGTCCATGTGAGTCCGCGATCATCGGAAATGGAAACCAAGATGTCGGTCACGCCAGCGGAAGTGAGATCCATCCAGGAGCAGTAGAGACGCCCGCGATGAGGCCCGGTTGACCGGTCGGCGTCGCAAGCCGGGTAAACGAGGGCGCGGCGAAACATCTCCGCAGGAATGCCGACATCAAAAGGGGCTGTTTTCAGCGAGACCGTGCGCTGCGCGTCCCACGTTGCGCCGCCGTCAAAAGAGCGATTGAAAGCGATCAGATTATTTTTGTAATCGTTCCAGGCTGCATAGACTTCGCCGTTGGGTCCTATGAACGGCACAGCGCCAATGCCCTGGCTTGGTCCGGAAGGATTGTCAACACGGGCGAGAGCAAAAGTAGCTCCAGCATCGGAAGAGCGAGCGAGGTGGATGCCGCCGTCGGCGGTGTTCCCACCGCTGGCGGCGTCCCAGGCCACGTAGACGCGGTCGCGGAAAGGGCTCGCCGGATTCGTGTCCGAGGTAATCATCGGCTTGTCATTGAAATGGTTCTGGCCACTTTGAAACGCAAACAAGGTGAGTTGCGGATAGCTCATGCCGCCGTCGGTCGAGCGCGCCACGGCCATTTGCGTGCCATCAATGCCATTGCCCCCGCCGAAATACACGACGATGTAGCTGTAGAAAAGATTTCCACGCGAGTCGAAGACCAACGAAGGGTCCGAGCCAAAGCGTGTGTCATTGGCGCCCTGAAGTGGGGGAGGAAGTGGCACGTCCACACCACCCCAAGTGGAGCCGTTGTCAGTGGAGAAATAACCCCGCATGGGGTCACGAAAGATTTCGTTTGAGCCAGCGGCAAGCGACTTGGAGGACACAGGATTCATGGTAATGTACGTTTCGCTCTGAGGACCGCATTCATTGGAAACGTCGACGTTGCTGCCGACCGTGAGAGATGAAGTGGGACCGCCGCCCGGCGGGGCAGCGTGTTGCGAGAGATACTGGTATTTCGCCCACCATGTTGGATTGTGGGTGGTGCTGTTCTGCGAAAAAGTTTGCGACGAAAATAACGCGCAAGTCGCGGCCAGCAGGGCAATCTTTGGAAGCCGAGTCATGGTTGGACCCCTTTATCGGACGATTGGAGCTCAGCGGGGAGATTCCTTCTTACTTCGGGGAGAGATAGAAGTCAAGCGGTTCTGGCGCTGAACGGATCGGCTCGCATCTGTTCCTGCGCCAAGTTCCAACGGCGAAGTGTGGCCGCTATATTAGCCGGCGGAAAAAAGCTGCCGAAAGGCGCGACGAGCAAAACGAAAAAGATGGAAAAGCAAGAAGGCTGAAAGCGCGACGAGGGCGGCAACGATGACAGTTGTCGCGAGGGGATGAGTCGTGGCCATCCAGGCCAGCCAAACGGCGAGAACGTCTTCCCCGAAACTCAAAATCCAATTGCTGAAAGGCTCGGGGCTGGCGTTGACGGCGGCACGCGCGCTGGCTTTTGTGCCGTGCGCAGTGAGGGCAATTCCGCCGGCGATTAACGCGGCGCCCCAGCGCCATTCGGGCGAGGCTCCCCCAGCGGCGGCAAAAGCAAGAAGCGCAGCCGCAGGCGGGCGAATGAAGGTGTGGACGGCGTCCCACACGGTATCAATGAACGGAATCTTGTCCGCGAAAAATTCCAGCAGATACAACGCGACGGCGATTCCCAAAACCCAGGGATGCGCAAGAGCCTGCAATCCAGGCGGCAGATGGAGTATGCCGAAGCGCTGAAGAAAGCCAAGGGTCGCGACAACAGCGTAGAGATTGAGGCCGGAAGAAAATCCGGCGCCCAGCGCGAGACCGAGCGTTTCGATGGGATTCATGCGGGACCATCATAACAGGCGGGAAATCGCCCAAACAGGCAGTAACTTCCGCATGCACAGAGCGGAGTTTCCCTTTGACCGGGCGGAAAAGGCAAGCGATTCTGTGGACAGGGCGGTTATCCATGTTTGGACTCAGCCATCTTTTCTATCCGTGGGGATTTCTGGTGCAGATCTTCGCGATCGTGCATTTTGTGCGAAGGCGTCCGGAGAATTATTGGTTTTACATCATTTTCTTCGGAGGCTGGCTTGGCGGCGCGGTTTATATCGTCGCGGAGGTGATCCCCGATCTGGGGCTTCTTCGCGGGGTGTTTCAAGGATTCGGGCGAAGGTCGCGCATTCAAAAGGTCGAAACAAGTATTATCGACAACCCTTCTCCAGCAAATTATGAAGAGCTGGGCGAACTCTACAGAGATCTGGGACAGCATGAGAAGGCACGTGAGGCCTTCACGCACGCGATCGATGCGCGAAGCGCTTCTCTTTACACATTTTATTCCCGAGCGCAGTGCTCGCTGGAAATGAACGATCTGGCTGCGGCGATTCAGGACCTGGAGCGCGTGGTTGCGGCGGATAGAAAATTCGACTACTACCGGGCCGCAGGGCTGCTGGCGGATGCATACGCGCGAACGGGACAATTGGAACGCGCGAATCAGCTTTTCGCGGAAGTCACGCAGATTTCGACGACTCCGGAGACGTTGTACAACTACGCGAGTTTTCTGAAGACGGCGAACCGGCGTGAAGAGTCGCGCGAGTGGGCGCAGAAGTTGGAGGCGAAGAAGCGCACCTTGCCGCGGTATATGCAGAGACGCGAGCGGTCGTGGTTCCGCAAAGGCAAAACGCTGCTGAAGGAATTGGCCAGCGCGTAGAGGTCACGTCCCATCGCCCCACTCAGGATGCAAGAACGCAACTTTTCGCAATAAAGAGGTCCCTCGTTCCCGATCCCTCGGCTACGGTCGGGATAAGTGGTCGCTCGGGATACAAATCCTTCCTAGGATTTGAAAAGACATCCATGCCAACAAGGTCGGAATGCCCCTTCGACTGGCTGCGCTCGCTAAGGACAGGAATCCTCATCGGATTTGTAGTTAACAATAACGGGCCCCACCCCCCGTGTTTTTTGTAAGTGTTGCATCTAAAGGACTTGAGTCATGTGTAAGTGATTTAGAATCAACACTTGCGGGTATTTTTATAAGTGTTGATTCTAAAGGGGCTTACGTTGCACCAAAATTGTGCAAAATGGCTCCATCCCCCTTGTTCCTTGTAGTGTTCATTCTAAGGAAGTTACAGTGAGGAGCGGTCAGTTCGTAAGTCCTTGCTTGTGAAAATTGCGGAGGAATAGAGGACTTGAAGAACTGCGCAGATTGACCTGAAGAGAATCGTATCACATTACTATCGGAGATCAAGGAAAATTTGGAGGCGCGAGGCGGAATCGAACCGCCGATAATGGTTTTGCAGACCATTGCCTTACCACTTGGCGACCGCGCCGCCGGGAGGGAATGAGATTTGGACGGGTGAAGCCCGGAGAGAGTGAGGCTTCCCCCGTCCATTTCTCTGCTCTGCACTGCAAACTTATGCGGCTTGCCGCAGTTCACGGTCTAAACCCGCGACTACAAGGACTGGCTTAGCGGGCGGCGGCGGCCAGCTCGGACTGGGCAGCGCGGGTTTCGTTGACAATGGGGGCACCGATCAGGTTGCCCCACTCGGTCCACGAGCCGTCGTAGTTGCGAACCTGGCTGAAGCCCAGCAAATACTTGAGGACGAACCAGGTGTGCGAACTGCGCTCGCCGATGCGGCAGTAGGCGATGACTTCGTCCTTGCCGTTGATGCCCTTGGACTCGTAGAGTTTTTTCAAGTCGTCATAGGACTTGAAGGTTCCGTCTTCGTTGGAAGCCTGAGCCCAGGGGATATTGGCGGCCTGGGGTATGTGACCGGCGCGCTGGGCGGTTTCGGTCATGCCCGGAGGGGCGATGATCTTGCCGGTGAATTCATCGACGGAGCGAACGTCAACGAGCTGGCCGGGCTTGCGGCCATCGAGGATGGCAAAAACTTCTTCCTTGCGCGCACGCAGGGATTCATCGGTGTCGGAAACGTGATAGGACGCGGGAGTGACCTTTGCAGGATCCTTGGTGAGCGGGCGCTTTTCCTCGAGCCATTTCTTGCGGCCGCCGTTGATGAGGCGCACATCCTTGTGGCCATAATATTTCAATTGCCAGAGGGCGTAAGCGGCGAACCAGTTGTTGTTGTCGCCATAGAGCAGAATGGCGGTGTCATTGGAAATGCCGGAGGCGCTGAGAAGTTTCTCCAGGGTGGATTTGTCGATCAGGTCGCGCCGGATGTTGTCTTGGAGCTGGGTCTGCCAGTTCCATCCGACGGCGCCGGGAATGTGGCCCTGGTCGTAGGCGGTCGTGTCGACGTCGACTTCGATGAAGCGGAGATTGGGGGAATTGAGATTGTGAGCGGCCCAATCGGTTGAAACCAGAACTTCGGGATGTTTGTAGTCGGACATTACTTTCTCCTTTTGCGTTCAGCTATGAAAATCGCTTGCCGTAAAAACAAAAAACCCACCTGCCAGTTCATTTCTGGCGGTGGGATGGAGGGCCTTCGAGGCTAGATCAAAACTTCAGAAGCTCGGCCTCCCCGCGCCAGAAGACACACGCCTATAGCGCATACAACAGATGCAGGGCAGCGCGTTCTTCTGGGTAAACATCCACATGAAGACAGGATACAGGAAAAGGGACAATTCGGCAATAGTATTCTGAAAATGGCAGAAAGACGCTGCGGGGTCCGACACAAATGTACGTTCCAAAAGGATTTACGCGCGGGTGAGAGCCGGCTCGGCGTTGCTGCCGGAGCCCGGGGAAGATTGTGAGGAGAAGTCTGGGAGGCGCGGGAGAGCGGCGACCAGTTTTTGCGTGTAGGCGTGCTGGGGGGCGCCGAAGATTTGCGACGGCGGGCCGCACTCCACAATTTCACCGGCGTTCAGAATGGCGATGCGATGGCAGAGCGCGGCGACCGAAAGCAAATCATGGGAGATGTAAAGGATGCCCATGCCGAGTTCGCGGTTGAGTTGCGCAAACAAACGAAGGATCTCGGACTGGGTGATGGTGTCCAGGGCGCTGGTGGCTTCATCGGCGATGAGTAGCCCAGGACGATGAAGGATGGCCATGGCGAGCTCGAGAGCGCGCTGCTGATGGCCGCGGCGCATTCGACTTGCGTGCCGGTAGCGTGCGCGCGCCAGGCTTCACTGAGTTGCGAGCCGATGCGAAGAGCGGGATTGAGAGAGGACAACGGGCTTTGCAGAACGATGCTGATTTCGCGGCCGCGGAGCGAGCGCATCTGCGATTCGGATTTCGCGGAGAGGTCTTCACCTTTGAAAAGTAGACTGCCGTGCGCGGTGCCGCCTTTCAAATGAAGAAGGCGAAGAATCGCGAGCGACAAGGTGCTCTTTCCGGAACCGCTTTGCCCGACGAGGCCAAGGATTTCGCCGGGCTGTATTTCGAGCGAGACGTCGCGCAGAACTCCGGGCTTGTTGCGATAGTCCACGGAAAGGCGAAGTGAGAGAAGTGGAGGAGTCTCGTTCACTTCTGCGCCCCCAAAGCGGGGTCGGGGCCGAGGCGGAGAACCTCGGCGTTCCAGAAGGCGTGGGGATCGAGGACCGAAGGCGCCGAGCCGACGACGGCGGGAGAAATGGCGGACATGGAATCCTTATTGACGAGATAGATGAAAGGCTGCTGGTCGGCGACGATTTGTTGGACTCGGTCCCAGTCGGCCTTACGTTTTTTGTCCGAAGTAGCTGAGGCTTGCGCGTGCATCAGGCGGTCCAACTCGGCTTCCCACGGAGTGGCAGGCTTCAATTGCTTGGGATTCCACTGATGATTTTCCGCCGAGCTGAGCCACACGTTCATCTGGCTGTTGGGGTCGAGGTCGGTGTTCACGAGGCCGAGCAAGCAAGCTTCATAGTCGTAAGTGCGAGTTATGCGCTCGATGAGAGAAGGAAAATCGAGAGTGACAAGGTTCACCTTGATTCCGATCTGCGAAAGATCCTGCTGAATCATGGCGACCATTTGCTCGCGGGATTTGTTTCCGGAATTAGTGATGACCGTGAATTCGACGCGGTTTCCGGAAGAGTCCCGCAGAGTTCCGCCTTCGAGCCGGAAACCCGCCTGGGCCAGCAGGCGAAGCGCTCCAGCCGAATCGTACTTCGAAATGGGAAGCGAGGAATTGAACCAAAAATGGTTTGCCGGCGAAACGGGCCCGAAGGCGGGATGCGCGTGTCCGCTGAAAACGATGCGGGATAAATCAGCGCGATTGATAGCCATGGAGATGGCTTTGCGAAATTCGGTAGAGCGAAACCATGACTTCTTGTTTTCGGGAAGCGGCGCGCTGGGAACCTGATTGAACCATACGAATTCGGAATCGAGGCCCGGGCCAGCATCATGAGCGGCCGCGGGTGCTTCCTTCTGCAACCGGTCGAAGTATTCGGCGTCGAGTACGTCGATCAAGTGAATTTCACCGCGGCGGAAGCGCAGCATCTCAATGTCGCGATTGCGCTGGATATCGAGACGAATGGAATCGAGATAAGGAAGAGGCTTTCCTTCCTTGTCTTTTTTCCAATAGTTGGGATTGCGCCGGAGAAGGACGTTGGAGCCGGGGGCGTAGTCCGCGACATAGAAAGGACCGAGGACGGCCATCTCCTTCTTAGGTGAATGAGCGGAGAGAATGGCAACTTGATCGAAAAGGCGTTCGAGTCCCGCCACTGGAGCGGGAAAGGTGACAACGACCGTGTCCGCTGAAGGCGTTTGGACGAAGACTTGGCCCTCGCCGGAGCGGAAGGAGTCGCCGGTGGGAGAGTGGAGCTGCGGATCCATTAGAGCTTTCATCGTGTAGGCGACGTCTTCGGAAGTGAACGACGTGCCGTCGGAATAATGCAGGCCGGTGCGGAGATGAAATTTGATGGTGCGACTGTCCGGGCTGACTTTCCAGGAAACGGCCAGAGCAGGCTCGAGTGCCTGGGTCTGCCGGTTCAAGCGGATTAGAACGCCGCCGGTGAGATAGCGAATGGTTTCGGAAGCATCCTCTTCCACCAGCAGCGGATTGAAAGTTTTCGGCTCGCCGCGGAGACAGAAATGGAGCTCGCCACCGGACTGTGCGGCAGATTCGGCGCTGACGAAAGCCGTCCAGCACAAGACCAGAGTAAGAGGGAGAACAATCCCAACACGGCGCATCACTGAGTGACCTCCTGCGACGGAAGGACCAGTTGAAAACACATGACTACAATCACGAGGAGGAGGAGGGGCACCAGCCTCCAGGGATTTGCCGAGAGCGCGGAAAAATCCTCGAACCCGCGCATCAGGTTTCCCCAAGACGGCATCGGCTCCATTACGCCAAGACCCAAGATGCTCAAGTTCGCCTCGGTCAAAATGAAGAGCGGGATCGAAATCAGGAATTGCGTGTAGAAGAGCGGGCGCAGGTTCGGCGCCACGTGACGCAGAAGGAGGCGCGCGGGCTTGCAGCCGGAGGAACGCGCCAGGAGCAGGAAATCGGAATCTCGGACGCCGCGCGCGGCAGCGCCGATGACGCGGACTGAAGCCTGCCAGCCCAGCAGGCCCATCATCAAGAAGGCGATGACGACGGACACCAGCGGGGGAACATCCAGGGGCAACAACGCTCGCACGACAAGAAGAAGAAATAGCCAGGGCAAAGCGAGAGAGAGATCCGTTGCCGCGAGGACAATGCGTTCGAACCAGCCTCCCAAGAAACCGGCAACGCTTCCCAACGCGGCGGCGATTAAAGTCGAAAGAAGGGCGGCGGCCGGGGCGAGGAGCAGGGAAACGCGCGTGCCGTAGAGCAATCGAGACAATGAATCGCGGCCCAGCGCATCAGTGCCAAGGGGATGCGCGGTAGAAGGAGCGGCGTTGGGAATATCCCTGAACTGCCGCGCATAAGGAGCAGGCAGCAGGAAGGTCGCGAGGACCATCATTACAAAGATCGCGCACAAGATGGAAGCTGCCGCTTTCTGAAGGAGCTTCATTGCATACTCCCCGTGAAGGTGCGGCCGGCAAGATCGGCGAGCGAATTCGCCGCGAGCATCACGAGAGAAACAACCAGAGTCACATTAACGATGAGGGGCAGATCACGGCTGAGCGCTGCTTGCCAGGCGAGCTGGCCCAAACCCGGTGAGTCACAAAGCGCTTCAATGGGAATGGCAGCGCCGAAGGAAATGGCGAAGGACACACCGAGAAGAGCAAGGAGCGGTGGAGCCGCCAGCGGCAGGACATGGCGCAGCAAGATGGCGCTGCTTCCCAAGCCTCTCGCGCGAGCTGCGAGAACATGGGGCTGGTCGTAGGACCGAACCAGCAGATTTCGAATGTAACCATAGAGCCGCGGAAACACAACCACGGCGATCGCGAAAAAGACGGGGGTTCGCAAATGAACGGCAAGCATCGCAACCACTGCGGAGGGCAGAGACAACAACAAACTGTTGAAGGCCGTAGTCGAAGCTTCGAAGAACCAGCCGCGCATGGATAGTCCTAACGATGCCAGGAGCGCCGCTGCCAGCCACGCCACACCCAGTCCTCGAATGACTGAGTTCCCAGTTACCGGCAACCTTTGGCCAAGCAGTTCGCGAACCGGCCGCTTCAGCGAATCGGACTCACCTAGATCACCGTGGGCGAGCGCCGAGAGATAGTGGAAGTAGAACGACGGTAAGCCCTGATGCACCAATTGTTTCTGGCGCAAGGCTTCGACACTTTCCGCGCGCCATCGTGGATCGAGTTCCCGTTCTTCAACGCCGTAGCCCGGCGCAAAACGCACCAGGGTCGCGCTAACAAGAGCGCCGCCGAGGCCGAGGCAGACAAGGAAGAGCAGGCGCCGGAGCGCGAGCCGAAACACATTCGTGGATTTAACGGTCTCGATCACTTTTCGTCCACGCAAAAAAGGTTTGCCAGGCCTCCATGACTAAGAGGCCGTCGGGAGCTTCGAATAGTGTTTCTCTTTGATCTGGTACATGCTGCGGTCCGCTTCGGAAAGAAGTTCTTCTGGCGAAACACCATCGTCCGGATGAAAGGCGCAGCCTACGCTGACGGACACGATCGGCTCGCCGCAGACGGAACTGCTCGCTTCCCGAACAGCGCGCGCCAATCGTTTTTCCATCTCTACCACGAGATCCCTGGTCACATCCGGGAGGATAAAGACAAACTCGTCTCCGCCCAAGCGGCCAACCTGGTCGTATTCCCGGCAGGAAGACTTAAACTTGGCGGACACTTCCTGAAGTAACTTGTTTCCCGTCAAGTGCCCGAACTTGTCGTTGACCTTTTTGAACCCATCCAAGTCGCACAGCAGCACGGCCAGCGGCCGTTTGGAGCGCCGGACGCGCGCGAGTTCTTTTTCAAGCTGCATGCAAATTGATCTGGCGTTGTCCAAGCCGGTGAGGTAATCAGTGCTGGCGGTGCTTTGAGCTTGTTCGTATTGGACGGCATTTTCGACGGAGACGCCGAGCTTGGAACTGGCTGCCAGGAGCATGCGGAGGTGCTCCATGCTGAAGGCATTCTTTTCGCGATGGTAGAGCGAGAGAACACCAGCGACGACATCGCGGCCATAAAGGGGAACGCTGAGAGCAGACTGCAGCGTGGTTACGCGCGAGGGCGTAGCCAGGTGAAACGTTTCGGCCGCTGGATTGCCGTTGGTGATGGGCTTCTGGTTGCGCGCCACCCATCCAGAAAGACCCTGCCCCATCGGAACTCGAAGAGACGAGAGCAAGTCGAAGTCCACACCATGAACAAATTCCGGAATTAGCATGCCTTCGTGGCAAACGAAGAAGACGATTGCATCGTGGGGAATCAATTCCTTGAGGCGCCCGGCAACAACCGAAAGTGTTTCCTTCAAGCTCAGGGAGTTTCCAAGGGTCTGGGCCAGCTCAAAGAGGAGCTGGGCTTCCTGGCGCGCCGAGATGATGGAAGTGAGAAAGGAGGTCGCGCGAACTTCCGCTTCGTTTGGCACCTCTGCGAACCCCGAAGAAGGGGCGAAACCGCGGTCAACTTTGGGAGCGACGTCCAGCCGCCGTCTTTCGGTTTCAATGGAGTTGACCATCATTTCCAATTCAAGGTAACGGCGCTCCATGATTTCCACAACGCGAGGATCAAAACTTCGTCCTTTCTCGGCGCTGAGGTTGCTCATGGCTTCTGCCGGGCTCATTGCCTGACGATAGGGACGCTCCGAAGCAAGAGCATCAAAACAATCTACAGCGGAGAGAATGCGCGCTCCGATGGGGATGGCTTCCCGTTTGAGACCATCGGGATAACCGGTGCCATCCCATTTTTCGTGATGGGAACGGACGATAGGTACGACGGGGTAAGGAAACTGAACGCGATCCAGGATATCCGCTCCTACAATCGGATGAATTTTCATTTTCTCGAACTCTTCCGGAGTGAGTCGTCCGGGCTTGGAGAGAATGTTTTCGGGGACCGCGAGCTTACCGATATCGTGGAGCATGGAGGCTGCGCGAATGGCATTCAACTGAGCGTCGTGATAGGAGCGGTAGATCCAATAAACGACGGGGAAGGCCAGAAGACCGAATTGCCAGCCCACCAGCCGATTGATGGCGCTCACGCCACAGGCAATCAGCGCACCGAGCAAGTAATAGGGGAAGGCCCACAGATAGCATTCCTTCCAGACGAGGACGGGATTACGTCCTTCCGTCATGGCGATGATGCCGGAGACAGAAATAGTATTGAAGGCGAAGTAGGTGGTGGCTGCCGCGGCCATCAAAAGCGGCCACCGAAATCCGAAACCAGCGGCAACTTTGCTATGGAAGACCAGTTCTGCGGCGCTGATGGAGAGGGCGAGGTTCGCCAAATTAAAGAGCCACTGAATCGGGCGCGGACGCGGGTTGGCGTGCCAGAGGGTCTGGACAAGTCCCCCGAGACAGCCCATCAGCAGCGTTTCGGAATAGGAGAGATCAAGGATGCCGACGAGAATAAAGAGGAAATTCGCGGACATCGTGGCCTTGATGCCGGGCAAGTGCACTTTGAGTACGGAGGCGCACAACGCGATGGTTAGAAAGGAGGCATACCGGAAAAAATCATCGGAGTGCCAATGCAGCAGGGCATAAGGCAATAGAGGCAGCCCGCCGATCAGCTGAGTAAAGATAAATGTGAGAGCAGGAATACCGAGGGACTTTAAGTCACTCCAGGTGCTGCTCCAGTAGCTTTTCACCGCAGTTGCTACCACACGCGTTCCTGCTCTCTGCCGATCGGCTCCTGCAGTGTTTTACCTGACAAACGAGCGCCCAAGCATTACGAGTAGACAGACCCACAAACAGGCTGTTCGCTAGTTAAAGTGAGCCCGTGGTAATTTTAGCCGCTCCGACGCGACGCATAGCGCAGAACGCGGTCCTTAATAAGGAAATTCTGATAGCTGAACTAGAGATTGGGAATAGTACGGCTGGAGTTTTGTATTGAAAGGGATACTGCCTTCCAGGCGGAAGAGCGTGCTCTTAGCCCAGGGAAAGAGGACATCCTTTGACGCGTCCCTGAAAGTATAAAAGATATAGAAAACCGGCTGTACTTTAGTACTAAGCCCGGGGACCGCCTGTACTATCGACTCCATCTGAGCCAGAACTGATACTTCCAGCAGTTACAGAACTCAAGGCAACAGGCCCTGTCCCCACTTGGCCCTTCGAGGCAGTTTAGGAGCCTAGCTCATGTCTGC
>WNFC01004442.1_pt1 | contig 15275 bp, 17 predicted proteins | sample 5400541 | NCBI WGS metagenome assembly WNFC01 (sample SAMN13153342, study PRJNA577476) | soil metagenome | isolation source: 120 cm saprolite under Douglas fir tree site 2 hole 2 replicate 1 | place: USA:California | collected 2015-04-18
GGATGCAAAGTCGACCGTTACATCAAACAGCCTCCCTCCCAGAGCGGCATCCTTGATCTTGGAGAGGCTTTGACCCGAGTGGAAGAGATGGTCATACGCACTCCTGCCATGTACGTCAGCCAACATTCAGGTGTACGGCAGGGTGTTGGCGGACTGGAGGGCTGCATGTGATGGGCGGGTATGGCTCCCTACACCCTTATCTCGTGCTGCCATTCTGCTTCCGAGATGACAGACGATGCTGCAGGTCGACGATGACCGTGACGAGTGGTACAGGCCTTATTTGCCTTTTGCGACCAGACGAGTTTTGATGTTCCGCTTTCGATTCGCCGCTCAGGATGAACCACGTGATCCCCGGAAGCAAGTGGCGGGAAGGCGCCAATAATATTGTCGTGCGGTACAGCGCAGCACAAGCGTATATATGGGCATAACGGGGATCAGAGCTCGATATGAAACTGGTAAGTCACCCTCTTTAACGTTACACACTAATGGTCAACAGTCCAGTCCAGACACTTAGGCCATCGTTACTATCAAGGGTGCTGTACAATTTTAAAACCACATTGATACAGAGAAACTCATCTCCTCGCTTCTCATGGCATGCCACCAACCTGGCGGAAAGAACAAGACATCGCCCGGCTCAAGTGTCGCGCTCAATGCCTCAGGCACTGCGTCCTGCCAGAATAAGGGGAACTTGTCCTTATTCTGATCAGAGAATACGTCAACCTGCGCCGTATTGGTCATAGAGGGCGCTAGTAAATTCGCGGCTGGGTTGCGTGTACGTTCCGTATCTGATGCTACTGATGGTGGAGGGTACGGATACATGGCTTTTGTGATGCCCGACGTAGGTGGCCCCAGCCAGATTGTCTTACGACCAACGACCTGAGCTTTGGCTAAATGAGCCCGGAATACGCACGCAGAGCGACGCTCTGAGCTAGAGTACTAGGATACAGGCGCTTACTGTAGAAGTTGAAAAATGGGTCCTGGGCGCTACGCTGAGAAACGAGCCCTCAGATCAGCAGGAGAATAAGGCATACCGTATGCGCCGGCGACACGGTTCCTGCGGGACCGAGCCACGCGTTCAGGGTCAGATTTTCCTCATTATTTGGCGGTCTGTAAAAGGGATATGTGGCTGGTGCTTGTGGGGCGGTATAAACATAGTCGGGGATGTGAATGTCCCCTCGTAATGCGTGAAATTGGGAAAGAAGGTTGTGCTGTGCCATATATAGGATCGTCTGCGAGCAAGTTGGGTCCTCGAGAACATATAGGAAATCATCCCATGTCATCATTCGTTGTGTCCAATCATCAGTACGATAATCTTTCCCCACTTCCACTGGCACTACCCGACCACGCCCGGCCGCAGAACGTAGATAGTCGATCGAGTGCCACGGATGCTCATTCATGGCAGGCCAGTCTGACGCAAATCCAGTTAAAATGAATGGCTTATCGAATAGCTCGCGGCGGAAAACAGACAATGATGGCGGGTCAATCAGCCGGGGGATAATCCCAAACGAAGTTGAGAGGACTGGTAAATGAGAGGAGGGAGATCTGGTCGGGCTAGTGGCGGGCTTTGGATTATACTGAAACGGCTTTCGAGGCAGGTGCTCGGCTTGCGTTCTCAGTATGAGATCATGGATGAGTGTCTGCACGCCTTGCCCGGGGGCGCCCGCAATTATTAAGGCATGGTCGAGGCGTGCGACGCAAGACATGGCGGTTTCCTCGGTTAGCGCCTGCGGAGAAGTAAGATCCACCAAAGAACGCAGTACGTTTGCGTCAGAATAGAGTCTGCGCCATGGAAAATGATCGGCAATGCAAGAAGCGAGAAGGCTGATGTAAGCATGTTCAATGAGTTGGTCCAGCTCCCGAGGGGAGTCAAGCCCAGGACACGAGTCGATGATGCCCGTGGCGGCGTTCTGGAGCTTAATGATGTGTTCTTTTCCGCAATTTGCGAGCTCTATTAAGGGAAGTTGGTGAAGGAGGATAGAAAAGTAAAAAGGAATAAAAATGCCTTTTGCATAAGAGGGGGTAAGAACGTGGTGGAGGAAAACGTCCGCAAGTTGGAGTGCCCAGTGCATACGGCAGTTGCCCGCTGGCGGGCAGTTAAGTGGGATGAACGGAAGTAGATGGGATGACCAAAACGGGCGAGAAGTCAGGTCGACGAATTGAAGATTGACGGCTAGGACAAATAAGGAAAATGTACTGTCACGCGGTATTTACATTTTCGTCACACGAGTCAGCCAGCGCGACTGATAAAAGGTCGCGGGCGGGTTCATGGGCCGTGAGAACCATCCCCAAACCAAAATCAATATTTTCTAGCCACAGCTCGGCTCACCGGCCCGGTCCGATTACCTTTCTTTTTACGTAATGTCTTCAAGGTCGGCAAAGGCAGCTTCTTTCCTTCATTCCGTTCTGCTGACTTGTCCCATTTTCAAGGTTGGACCGGCTCCTCCTTTTACTCGACACAGGTTCAACAACCTCAGTGAGGACAACGGCCGCTAAGCAACTAGCCCAACTTGCAGCCAAGAGCGTAATTTCAGATGTTGCTCTCGAGGACGACGTTAAAGCACATCGCCATCACCAACCTCTCGGGGATCTATCCGGATGGACAGAGCTAATGGCGGTCATAGCGAGGGTTTGTGAATATTGTGACGGTATCACGCGCTCTCCTGATGTTCGTATTTCCTTCGTAGGTTCTTCCTTATCTTCACTCCAGATCCCATGAAACTCGGTCAGCCGCATCCAATGCACTTTCTCAGATATTCACCTTAGTTCCCGTCTGGCGCCCCTTCCAGGATGGTGCTACCGGTTCTGCTACTGCGTCCTTACCTTTTTCTCCCCCCGAGTTCCCCATGCTCTCTGTCGAAGAGCTCGTACAGAAAGGAACGCTGCTCCTTGCATCTTCTGGCAAGGAATTTATCAAACCAAATGGCATCCTTTCATCATCTAGTGAAGTCAAGAAGGCACGAAGAGAAGCGATGGGTCGCCTTGGACTTGATTTCCTCTACAGCTTTGGCGCAAATGATGACATGGATTTGGATAAAGAGTTAGCAGCCGGAAACGAACCGGATGCTCAGATACCGGAGGAGACTGAGAACATTATGGACGTAGACCCTCCCCCTATATCAGTGGACCTCTCTCTCGACGTCACTGCGAAAGCGAAGAAAAGGTCTCCATCTCCACGCTCCAAGTCAACGACCCCTGTAGCCCCCTCGCCGTCAGCCCCATGCGGTCCCCAGCCAGATAATAACCTGAGCGGGCTCTCCGCACGTGAACGCAATCGATTAAAGCGTAAGCGTAAGCAAGGTAATGCTGCGTTCGTGCAAGCCCCCCCGCCAACATCAAGTTCCAAGTTTCAAGCTGCCGTCGCTGGTGCTGCCAATAAGTGGGTTCCGTCACAGTTGAATTCTCTGGCAGTGCTCATTATATCGTAGGGCACGCCTTGTCTCAGCAGAGGACCAACCACCGCCGCCTTCGAGAGTTGAAAGTCCGACGGCACCTGAGAAAGTCATCATTGACCCCTCCAAAGGAGGCGCCGTTTCTCCCAAGACGTCTCAACAGTCTCAGGCTCTTGAGGTCGAATCAGGGCACTGGGTGTGGGATGGCCTAGTCAAAATTCTAGAGATCGATTTGTTCAGTCCGGCCTGGGAAGTTCGGCATGGGGCCGCCATGGCTCTTCGTGAGCTCCTCAAAGCACAGGGGAAATATAGTGGTACAAAAGGTTCGACCCTTCTTTTTGGTTCTGCACATTCTGGAATTTACTTTGCCACAGTCGGCGCTTCGCTTGCCGAAAACGATGGATGCCATGAGCGATGGTGCAACGCGCTCGCCGCGAAACTACTCTGTGTTTTCATTCTTGACAGATTTGGGGACTTTGTATCGGACCAAGTTGTCGCGCCTGTACGCGAAACAGTTTCCCAGACAATCGCTTCGTTGCTGCTCCACATGCCACGCCGCTCCGTTCTGCATGTACACTCAGTTCTGCTGCAAATGATACGTCAAGATTTCAATCTTCCTACTGGCGCGAACGGTCCAGGGAAGGAAAAGAGTCATATCTGGGAGGTGCGACATGCTGGACTTCTAGGGATCAAGTACGAGGTTGCTGTTCGAAGTGATGTGGTTGAGGCAGGAGCGACTAGCGACGAAATCAAAGCAGAGAATAACGTTGCAGTCAAAACAGACGTCGGGACAGAGCTTGCTGTCACAGCGGAGAATAAGGATGCGGGTATAGGGCAAGAAGACGGTCCAGACGTGAAGATGGAGGATATTCAAGAGAAGAATGGTGTCAAGATAAAAACTCTCCCCAACGAACCAGGACCTCGGCATATCTTACAGGACGTGGTCGATGCGGCAGTGCTAGGGCAAGTGCATTTTCTGTTTTTGTCCGTTTCTGCTCAGTAGTTGTTGGTATATAGGCTCGGTGACCGCGACGACGACGTACGCTCGGTGGCTGCATCTTGTCTAATCCCCGTGGCTACTCACCTTGTCCGGCAATTACCAACATGCCTAAGTCTCGTACTAGCCGTCCTATGGGATTGCCTTGGTGATATGAAGGACGACCTTAGTTCAAGCGTCGGTGCCGTCATGGATCTACTAGGTGATCATTTTATTTTCAGGTAAACCCTGAATATTAATATCTTGGCAGGGAAACTTGTCTCCTACGATGAAGTGATCGAAATCCTGGGCAATAATTCAATCTCGTGCGTCCTACATCTCCCGTACTCACGGATCAGAATTTTACGTTTGATTCCCAGGTTGCCACTCGCCGATCTAGCTCCCAAGCTCTTCCCATTCTTCCGACATACGATACCTACAGTTCGCCTCGCGGTTGTCGAGACCCTTCATTCCTTTATGAACGTGCCCTCCCTCCCAAAGGACTGGGTTACCACCCCAATTCTTCGCCTCCTCTTTCAGAACCTCATTGTTGAGGAACGCACAGACATACGCGATGCAACCGTCGCTGCCTGGAATACTGCAATCGGCCTTTTACACTCCCGGCCTGGATGGATGGAGTCGGTCATCGCTTCGCCACAGTTGCTCGAGTGGTTTGAGACAATGATGACTCCAATGGGATCACCACTGGATGCATCAGGCTTTTATGATCCTTTGTTCTCTGAAAACGGCCCACAGGTGGCGGCAGAACGGCATAACGTGGACAGAAATATGCTTGCCCAGGATCTTACTCTTGTCTCGCCGGATACTGTATGGAAGGCCCGAATCGCCGCTGCAACTGCCATGGCCTATCTTGTTGCATCCTGGAATTCATCCGTACGTTCTGGTATGTATCTATCGGGAGATAATACCTCATGGAGGTCACAGGCACATAACGTGGATGCCGTATTCCAATCAATCCTTCTTCACTATGTGGATTCTAGCAGTATGCTGCAAAAAGTCCTTGCTGCCATCGTTATCGAAGAGTGGGCAAAACGTTATGGCACAGAGTCTTCTACCTCAAAATGCCCGCCACTCATTGAGGCGTCCACCCTGGCCCGTGAGATGAGTAATCGTACATTGGCGTGGTTGCAAAGTGACCCTCCTGCGGCATACCATGAGATGGCCTTCATCCTTGCGAGGATTCATGGAGAGTGCACTAATCTTCTGCATAGCTTTGCCTTCGACTGCAAGATTCCTTGGAGCGAGATACCTACTCTCGGAACGGAGATAGATCTCACGGGTTCTAAGCAGGGTGGATTCTCGCTTGCATCTGCTGAAGCGGCCGTCGAACGGGATTACTCTAAGCTCAAAGATCGATTGGGCAAGGCAAAGAAGCGGGAACTTGCTGTGATATCAGAGAAACGCAAGACAGTGTTATCCAGTATCGAGCGGTATAAGGAAGTCAAGACGCAGCATGACATCCGCGTTTGTGCGGCCTTTGCTGCGGCGTATGTGGCGCTTAAGAACACCCCGGACAAAGTCAGCCCGATCGTAAAAGGTGTAATGAATGGAATCAAGGTATGCTTTGTCTCAGCTTACGGTGCCATTTTCGAATCATTCTTCTTTTTGTAGAACGAGGAGAACTTGGATCTCCAAACACGCTCAGCAGTTGCCGTCTCGTCCTTCATCGACTTCTGCGCACTTCACAGCCTTGCCCAGCCTCCGGACAAGATCGTAAAGAACCTTTGCACCTTCTTATGTCAGGACGTCGAGCGGACGCCAACGTTTGCTTACCATAAGAAGCACCGTTCTGGTATCCTGTCCTTCCAGAACGCCTCGAAAGCAGCCGAGAATGGTGTATCGGAAGATGATAAGGCCGAAAGCAGAGAAAAGGCGCGCTTATCGCGGCGTGGCGCTGGATTGGCCTTCATTGAACTGTCTACTAAGTTTGGGGAGAAGTTGCTAGAGGTCATTCCAAAGATGTGGCAATCAATGGCTGGGGGTATCCTCATCGCTTGTTCAACCGGTACGCACATCGTACGTTGGTGATGGTCATTCAGTCTCATGTTTCGTAGACACGCCCGGTTCTGCGGACGAACTGATTAGTGTGCAGCATGGGCAGGATGTCATTGACTCTCTTAGCGTTCTGGAGGCTGTTGTGCCGACCCTTCACCGAGAACTGTGGCCAAACATAAGAGAGCTCTTCCCTATGATCGTTATGGCCCTCAGAAGCCGCTTTGCTATCATCCGGCAATCCGCTGCACGGTGTTTCGCAGCTATCTGCAACGTGATGACGGTAGATGCTATGCGCTTCGTCATTGAGACGGTTCTACCGTTCCTAGGCGACACCCTTATAGACTCGAACCGGCAAGGGGCTACAGAACTTGTATTCAGTACGTGTTTCTACTATCCGATGAACATTACTGACTGGCACGCTGCCCGACAGATGTTGTTCACAGATTAGATCATAAAGCTCTACCCTACGTTATCTTTCTAGTGGTTCCAATTTTAGGGCGCATGAGCGACTCAGATGACGACATCCGCTCGACAGCCACGAACACGTTTGCTTCCCTTGTGAAGATGGTCCCTCTTGAGGTAAGGCAGCGTTACCATCACGATACGCACCGCGCTTAATTCCATTTAGGCTGGTCTGCCAGACCCTCCTGGATTCCCGGAAGAACTTCTGAAGCGACGAGAAGAAGAGCGACAGTTCTTGACACAACTTCTTGATGGCAGTAAAGTCGAGGCGTACCATATTCCTGTTAAAATCAAGGCGGAGCTGCGGAAATATCAACAAGAAGGTGTGAACTGGCTTGCATTCCTTGCTAAATACCAGCTTCACGGCATTCTTTGCGATGGTGAGTTGCCCAGCTTGCCGAGATTATCGGACTGACATCGGTATTAGATATGGGCCTTGGCAAGACACTGCAGTCGATTTGTATCCTTGCTAGCAAGCAATTCGAACGAGCAAAAAAGTACAAGGAAATGCAATCGCCTGATGCCGTTCATTTACCCTCGCTGATAGTCTGTCCCCCCACGTTGACTGGTCACTGGTACTACGAAATCCTCAAGTACGCCGATAACCTGAGGCCTATCATGTTTGTCGGGAATGCCCGAGAGCGTCAACGGCTTGTGCCGAAGCTGAAAAAGCACGATATCGTCATCACGTCGTATGAAGTTGTCCGCAATGAGGTCGCCACTCTAGAGGAATTCAACTGGCATTACTGCATCCTTGATGAAGGTCACGTCATCAAGAACGCGAAGACCAAACTCACCAAGGCCGTCAAATGCATCCGTGCGAACCACCGCCTCATACTCTCCGGTACACCTATCCAAAACAATGTCTTGGAGCTCTGGAGTTTATTCGACTTCCTAATGCCTGGTTTCCTGGGCTCCGAATCCTCATTTAATGAGCGGTTTGGAAAGCCTATCCTCTCTAATCGAGACGGCAAGTCGAAGAATAGTGAAGCTGGTATGTGTCCAAGCAAGTCGATCTTCTGGTGCGTTTTACTGAGATACATTGGCCTTCAGCTGCGTTGGCTTTAGAAGCGTTGCATAAACAAGTCTTACCTTTTCTATTGCGACGGTTGAAAGAAGACGTTTTGAACGATCTTCCCCCCAAGATCATCCAGGACTACTTTTGCGAGCTGTCAGAGATGCAAAAGTTTCTCTACGACGACTTCTCGAAGTCACAGGCAAGGTTGACGGCAGAAGATGCCGTTAGGAGCGCAAAGCCTGGCGAACAGCAACACATCTTCCAATCGTTGCAGTATTTGCGGAAATTATGCAACCATCCAGCCATGGTCCTCAAGACCGACGATGACATCAATGCTGCGTTGCAAAAGGTTGGACAGAAACCAGAGAAGACGAACCTGTTTGACATCAACCATGCCCCTAAGTTGCTCGCCCTGAGGTTCGTCACCACCACGCCAAAATGAATGCGAGGTCGCTAATTAAGTTTTTTTTTTGAATAAAACTACAGACAACTTCTCATCGACTGTGGCATAGGCGGAACGCCGGCACTCGCGAACACAAGTGACCTCGGGAAGAGTGAACTTGCCGATGCAGAACCGACATCGTCCGCAGGGGCATTCTCACAACATCGAGTCCTAATATTCTGTCAGATGAAGCAAATGCTAGACATCGTTGAGAATGTTCTTTTCAAGAAGCATATGCCTTCCGTTACTTACATGCGCCTTGATGGGAGCACGGATGCGAACAAGCGCCATGCCGTTGTCCAAACGTTTAACTCCGATCCTAGCATTGACTGTCTTCTCCTCACGACTCATGTTGGAGGGCTTGGCCTGACACTTACGGGCGCTGACACGGTCATCTTTGTGGAGCACGATTGGAACCCAATGAAGGATCTTCAGGCCATGGATCGCGCTCATCGCATAGGCCAAAAGAAAGTGGTTAATGTATACCGACTAATCACGAAAGGAACTCTGGAAGAGAAGATCATGGGGTACGCCAACATCTCTTGTATCGACGTACCAAACTTATCTTGCTCCAGTCTGCAGCGCTTCAAGTTGAATATCGCAAACTCTGTCGTTACACAACAAAACTCGGGTCTCGCATCGATGGACACGGACTTAGTTTTGGACCTTTTCAGGCATACGACCGCAGAGGAAGAGGGACCCAACACGAAGAAGGACGTCGACCAGCAAGGCGCAGCTGGTCCTCACAAAAACATTCTCGGCGGATTGGAGGATTTGCCCGCGGAAGAGGAGTACCAGGAATTAGATCTTTCTTCCTACATGACGTCTATTGGTCGTTAACGATCTGTGTACTTTCTGTCACTATGTTTATTCCGCTGCATTTTCCAGGTGGACATTGAATGATTAATGATCAGTAGATACCGATTTTTGTATTGCTACCCCGATTCTTAATACATGCAAGAGTAGTGTATACAAAGCAAATCTGTACTGACAGGTAGACCGTTCTTAATACTCAATTCAGAATAAGTAATGTGGCCCTCTGCCCTCCAGCGCGCTGGGGGGTTGTACAGTCTGAGAGACGTTGACGGGCGGGTGAGATAAATCCTGCGGCGATTCTAGCTGGTGCTCCGAGCCGATGTCTGGATGTGGACCTGGAGTTGGGGGAGTTCCTACCTGATTCTTTCGGATGAAGGGGGAGGAGCGTGTGTAAAAATCATATAGCAGCCCAACAAGTTGAATGAAACCATCACCAGACCGTTTGATCGAATTTGATCAGCCGATAAACAAGCGGGAAGCACCGAATTGGGTTTGTTGGCGAGAGAGAGATTATCATGACCAAAGCTCTAGATAGAGCAGACATGAGAACGAGGAGTTGTGACTGCGTAGACCACGAAGAAAGCACGGGCAAGACTGCGAGAGGAGAGCAGATGATAGCGAACCAGTCGACAGTCGACGAACTCTGGTATCTGAACTTGAGGTCTGAGTACTGAGTGGCTCTGTGTTCAGATTGAGTGATGCCACCCACCATTCATCGGCATGAACTGATTCTTGCTAGTTCGAAAACGGGTTTCGCAGCTCCGAGCCGCTTAGGACAACTTGGGCTTACTACCACCGGCAGTCACATGACTTGGCATCCAGAAAGCCAGTTCAATCGCTTTTGACGCTACTGCGATCAACTGCAGCCCATATGATTATACATGTCAGCGCAAACGTACCGTCCTGCGGTGCCTATTCCTTCACAGCATGAAGCGTTTTCCCACGTTATCACTGCCCTTTCGTTTGACCCCACCTCTGACACACTTTGGTCGGGATCTAACTCCGGAAATGTCACGGCATATTACACCCCTCAAGGCATACGAGGGGTCTCCTTTCCCGTCGGAGGAAGCTTGCCAGTGAGCAAAGTCGTCGTAGATGAGACCCAAGTTCGGGCTCAGGGTGCTGCAGGAGAAGGAGTAGGTGCATGGAGCAAGGGAGGGATCAATCGATGGTATTATTGGTACGTAGTAGGCTTGCCGCACTGTCAGAGAAGGTAAATAACACCTTGCAGCCCATCTTCATCTGTCACGACCTTCTCCAGCACGCTGAGCTCCTCAAAGACGGTCGCGATTTCAACTACAACTCCAGAGATTGTGCTGCTAAACTCTACCACCGGAAGCGTAATAAGACAAGCAGCCATACCATCTGTCATCCGGCAACTTCATTTCACCCATTCCTACCTTCTCTCCGGTGACTCAGATGGATATTTGCGTTGTCATGATCACAGGACAGGGTTGAGAAGAGAAGGTAGCGCAGAAAACACCGTTAAGGCTCATGCTAGCGAAATGCAAGGCTTGCGGTCTAGTGGTAATTATGTCTATACCATCGGTTGGGGGCTAAGGTGAGCAAATATTTCCGCTCCGCGTTCTGTGTCACCAAAAGATCCTAGGCAGTCGCGGCCAGTCCCTGATCCTTTGGTCAAGATATATGATCTTCGGTCCATGAAGTCCCTATCTCCCGTCCCGTTTCCTGCAGGCCCTGCCTTTATCGATTTATTGCCTATGCGTTCTTCGAGTTTAGTGGTGACGTCAAATCAGGGGCTCGTCAACATCGTGGACACGTCCAACCCAACGAGCGCGAATGAATTCTATCAGGTATTAATCATGTCTTTGGTTGGTATCCGCAGTGTGCAATCTTACCCGACGTTTTTCAGCTGGACACACCCGCCTTCATCAGTTCTGCAGCTGTCTCGTCCACCGGAGCATATATGGCTTTCGGAGACCAGGATGGAGTAATTCACATAATGACAGCAACTACTGAGGGTACGCCCTTCAACGGGTACGAAGGTCAGCCCGTCGAATGGGCAGACTCTCCCGAAACGCTACCGGAAATTGAGTGGACTGACAGCACGTGAGTTTGATTGAAACCACTTGAAATCTGTGCCAGCACAGCAAATCTCACCTGATTCTAGGCCGCTGAACAGCGTCGGTCTTCCTTACTATAATGCCCTCCTCCTTTCGTCTTGGACTCCACAACTGGAGTCGATAAAGGTCTCAACCGCACCCATGAAAATTCCACAGTCGGTGCTATCTGCCATCAAGATGAACGATGGCATTGCATACGCGCCGCTTCCACGTGAGCTCAAGGGACGTAGAAACATGATCACCGTTGCAACTCCAAAGGACCAGGGTCGATTTAGGAGTGGAAAGCAGAGGAGTGACGTGAGTGATGTGAGTGGTTTGACTACGCGTGTACATTTCCGACCCTATTTATTACAGCCGCAGGTCGAAGTGGTTGGGGCTTGTGATAGTCCAGACGAAGCCCCCCCTCGATATCGCAAGGTAGAGATCGAATATTCAAAGTTCGGTGTGGAGGACTTCGACTTCGCGTGAGACCCTCTTCTCACCATGTTCTCGAGATGTTTTTGACTTCACCTTTTTTCTGCAGCTTCTTCAACAAAACTGAATTTAGTGGCCTGGAAACGCATATATCGAACTCATACACGAATTCCCTTCTGCAAGTTCTACATTATTGCCACCCTATCAGAACAGTCGCGAAGTCACACATCACCACGCACTGTCCAAACGAGCATTGTCTCCTTTGTGAACTAGGGTTTGTGAGTCGCATGCTGGAGGACGCGAAGGGAACAAACTGCCAGCCCAGTAATTTCTGTAAGACCGTCGGTGTTCTTGCTCAATGTGAGTTCTACTTTTGCTCAAACCATTTGCCCTCCTAAAGCACCCTCCGGCAGCTGTCAACGCCATTGAGCTCATTGATTATGGTGGGGACACGGCCGAGACAGACTACGCGAATATGATACAAATGTTCCACCGGTTCCTCTTGGATCATTTGTCTGTAGAAGAGCAGCCGGACTCAAACAAACTCTCTCTGCTGCCCCCTGACCCGGCCTTCCCACAACGCACCGCGACTTCACCACCTATTACCCAGCTTCTAGGAATGTATAGTCAGAGTTCTTTTACATGCACATATTGCAAAGCCGCGAGGGAGAAAGAGCAGATTACGTTCGTTATTGATCTCATCTATCCTCCAAAGGTTGATAGTGAACCACATTTCGTTTATTCTCGCTCACGTAACCTCTTAGGGTCTGGCTGGTCCCGAGGTTGACCTCACCTCGGTCCTACAAGCGTCAATTTCCAGGCAAATGAGTCATAAGGCGAGTTGTCCCAACTGCAAGGTGGTGAGGACGTTCGATTCCAACCGCTTTGTTGCAACATCGGATTTGCCGCCGATTTTGGCCGTGAATGCAAATGTGTATAGGGAAGAAAGTCTTGAACACTGGCTGGATACCCGCAAGCAGAGGTTCTTGACGCCATCGGTTGAGCTGTATATTCAACAACTCGATGAAAGCGAAGAACCGTCATCTGTGACGTACAACTTGAGGGTCAGTGCTTCCTTTTCGTTATGGGCTGTCATGTAGATCATTTTCAGGCTATAATTATTCAAGTGCTTAGTAAGGAAAGGCGTTCTCATCTCGTGGCCATCGTAAAAGGTTCACATCTATATGCTCCAACCTAATCCTGCCTGAACGAGTTATAGTTCCCGAAGCAGAAGGTCAAGAAGGCTTGCTGAGTCCGTGGTTCGTCTTCAACGACTTTTCGGTACAGAACATTTCCGAGGAAGAGGCTTTAAGCTTCCCCGGAAAATGGAAGGTGCGAAATCTCTACCTGTTGAAAACACTTGCACTTATTATGCCATAGATCCCTGCTATCATGTATCTAGAGCGGGCTGACTGCCAGGGACAATTCGATTACTCTGGGTTGTCTGACACCATTGATACTTCAATTCTCAGTCAAGATACCTCAATCTCAGTGTTTGTATCTTTTCCATTTGCCCAAGCAGTACTTTCGTGCGATCACAATCATTAGACACCGGGATGCCAGTCTGATCAAACATGAGCCTCTGGGACCCGAAGAGCTGCCACGTATGGGAACTCTTGTTTCGATCGACGGAGAATTTGTCCAGATGCAACAAGAAGAGACGGAGTATCGGTCAGACGGAACCAAGAAAGTTCTTCGCCCTGCCCGACTCAGCCTTGCTCGTGTCTCCGTTCTGCGTGGCGACGGTCGGAAGCAAGGCGTTCCCTTTATCGACGATCATATACACACAAGCGAAATCATCGTAGATTACTTAACGGAGTTCTCTGGGATCAGATGTGAGACATACTTTCTCCTGGGATCTGACTCATACTCATAAGCCCCGAAGATGGCGATCTCGAGCCTCACACGTCGCCGTATACATTAACTCCGCTAAAGGTAGTATACAAGAAGCTACGACTACTAGTTGATCGGGGCTGCATCTTTATTGGCCACGGCCTCTCCAAAGATTTCAGAATCATCAGTGAGTTTCTGCCACACTTGACATTCTCTTGTTGACGATCCGCCATTCATAGATATCTACGTTCCTCCAGACCAAGTGATAGATACGGTAGATCTCTACTTCTTGAGAGAGCGCCAACGTCGCCTTTCGCTCCGCTTTCTTTCATGGTTTGTACTCCACGAGAACATTCAAACGGATACGCACGACTCGATCGAGGACGCGCGCTCTGCATTAATGCTTTACAACGCTTACCAGGACTTTGAGGAACGGGGGATTTTTGACGAAAAGTTGGACGAGCTTTACAGAGAAGGGCGCAAACATGTAGGTCCTTGCTCCCACGGCTCGCATTCTCACTATTGACGCCCGTGTAGAACTGGAAACCGCCAGCCCCACTCAGGTCGGAGACCGCCTCGCCTGCTGTGCCTCCTGCTCAAACTGCATCACAACCGAATGCCCTCCCTATCATGCGTAGTAGTGTGTCACCCGCCCCTTTTGTCCCGAGTGGTTTCCAGGGCGGTGCCTTTGCTGGATTTCAGCCGAGTGGTTCATCGAGTCGTAGCCACTGGCGCTCCGGATGACCAGCCCTACTTTGTTTCCCTTCATCTCATCTTGACTCATTAGCCAGTCGTATCGCCTATTCCTCTTTTGGACATTGTACGAGGAGGGTCGAATTGCATTACATACTGTACCAAGTTCTTCATTATTTAACCCATGTCGTACGAGCCGGATGGATGGAATACTGCATAACGTTTAGCCGGCCTTACGCCGCTGTTGAGTCATTGTGGAGTCACAACTTGATTGTGCTAAATAAGCGGAGCTGACTTGCACAGGACACCTCAATTGGACCTCTGCGCGCTCACACGCTGAGGGAGGATGGGATACATCAACTCGTACAAACCCGCAGTACAAGATGAACCACGCGGATACTATGGCCCAGATCCCTATGACATTAACTGGACGTTCCCTCTGCACGAGGGTTCCCTCAAGTCGGAGCGGATGACGTTGACGCCTTTCATACCATCTATTCACGCCGATGAACTCTGGAGGCAAATCGAGGCAGACCCCGCGCTGCAGCGCTGGCTGCCGTTCGACTTTGCGACCAAGGACGTGCTCCTCGCGACGCTGGAAACGCGCCTCCGCCACGACCCAAGCGCGATCCTTTTCTCTATCATGACGCACGAGACCGTGGCGCGCGGCCGCACCGCGACGCCGTGGCCTGACGCGGCGGGCGCGGAGCGCGAGCCAAAAGCAACGGGCACAATGATGACGATGGCGGGGACCATCGTGCTGATCAAGGCGTCGCCCGCGGACCTCAGCGCGGAGATCGGCTGGGTGATCGTGTTCCCGGCGTTCCAGCGTACGCAAGTTGCGTCGAGCGCCGCCGCGCTGCTACTGCGGTACTGCCTCGAGCTGCCCTCCGCCGCCAACGCCGATGCCGATGCCGATGCCGATGCCGATACCCGTGACACTGCTGCCGCAGCGCCGGCCTGCGGGCTGGGACTGCGCCGCGTGCAGTGGTTCACGCACGCGGAGAACGAGGCGTCGGGCCGGACTGCGCTGCGTATGGGGTTCAGGGAGGAGGGGACGCTGCGGTTGGAGCGCGTGATCGCGGAGGGCAAAGTGGGGAACGGGCTCGCGGTCAGGGACGGTGATCCGCTT
>WNFC01017615.1_pt1 | contig 15275 bp, 10 predicted proteins | sample 5400541 | NCBI WGS metagenome assembly WNFC01 (sample SAMN13153342, study PRJNA577476) | soil metagenome | isolation source: 120 cm saprolite under Douglas fir tree site 2 hole 2 replicate 1 | place: USA:California | collected 2015-04-18
TTCCTTCAGACCCAACCTCGCGGTTGGTAACGCCCTTGCGTCTTGCTACCCTTCACCTCCATCAGGTTGGTAGGGGACTTTCACCCCCGAGCGATCAAACATGCTCAGCACAGGTGGGACAGGCTTTCCAGCCTGTCATTCTGCCGCTTCTGGGCGAAGGACGCGCTGCCCTTCCGTCATCCTTGCGCGCTCGCCTTCGCGCCATGCCGCCGGTCGCAATTGCGAACCTCTGGGAGAACAAGCGGCGTGCACTGGAAAATCTCGAAAAGTCGTTTCGCGACGACCGCCCGCGTGCGCTCATCCAGATGGCCACCGGCAGCGGCAAGACGATGCTGGCGATCACGTCCATCTACCGCCTGATTAAGTTCGGCGGCGCACGCCGCGTGCTCTTTCTCGTTGATCGCAGGAATCTCGGCAGCCAGGCCGAGAAGGAGTTCGAGAGCTACCGCACGCCCGACGACAACCGCAAATTCACCGAGCTGTACAAAGTTCAGCACCTCAAGGGCAATACCGTCGGCTCGTCGGCCAAAGTCGTAATCACTACCATCCAGCGCCTCTACTCGATGCTCAAGGGTGAGCCTGACCTCGATCCCTCAATCGAAGAAGAGTCGCAATTCAGCAGGGACCTGGCCGCTCTGCGTGAGCCGCTGCCCGTCACCTACAACCAGGCGATCCCGCCCGAATTTTTCGACATCATCTTCATCGACGAATGTCATCGCAGTATCTACACGCTGTGGCGGCAGGTGCTCGAATATTTCGACGCGCATCTCATCGGCCTCACTGCAACTCCGTCGAAGCAGACCCTCGGCTTCTTCGACCAGAATCTCGTGATCGAGTACGGCCACGAGCAGGCCGTAGCCGATAAGGCGAACGTGCCCTTCGACGTTTATCGAATCCGCACCAAAATCACAGACGAGGGCTCGAAAATCGAGGCGGGGCCGGACATCCTGGTCGGCAAGCGCGAGCGCCGCACCCGCAAATTGCGATGGGAGCAGCCTGACGAGGATATCGAGTATACCGCCAAGGAACTCGATCGCGCAGTCGTAGCCGAAGATCAGATTCGCCTGGTCGCCCACACATTCGAGGAACGTCTGTTCACCGAGATTTTTCCCGGCCGCCGCGAAATACCCAAGACCCTCATTTTCGCCAAGGACGACAGCCACGCCGAGGATATCGTCCGCATCTTCCGCCAGGAATTCGGCAAGAGCGACGATTTTTGCCAGAAGATTACCTATCTGACCACCGGTCGTGATCCTAAAGACCTGATTCAGGATTTTCGCAACAGCTTCAATCCGCGAATTGCCGTCACCGTCGATATGATCGCAACCGGCACCGATATCAAGCCGGTCGAAATCGTGATGTTCATGCGGACGGTCAAGAGCCGGCTGTTATTCGAGCAGATGAAGGGGCGCGGCGTCCGCGTCATCGACCCGACTGAACTACAGGCCGTAACACCGGACGCGACTGCCAAGACCCATTTCATCATCGTCGATTGTGTTGGCGCGACCGAAGCCGTCCTGTCGGACACCCAGCCGATGGAGCGCAAGAAAACCGTCCCGTTCAAGGCGCTGCTGGAACATGTCGCGCTCCGCGGAACCGATCCCTATTATTATTCGTCGCTCGCAAATCGCCTGGCACGGCTCAATCTCGAATGTGGGTCCAAAGAGAATCAACGAATCGAAGCAGCGTCCGGCGGGATGCCGCTCGCCGACATTACCAAAGCGATTATCACAGCCCTCGACGCCGACCAGCAGGAAATCGAAGCTCGCAAACAATTCAACCTGCCCGCCGACACCCAGCCGACCGAGGAGCAACTGGAGAAGGCAACCGCCGCGATGCTCACACGCGCGGCCGAGCCGCTCGCGACCAAGCCCGCTCTCCGGCAAGTACTCCTCGAACTGAAGAGCCTCGGCGAGCAAACCATCGACCAGATCAGCAAAGACGCACTGCTCGAAGCCGGCGCCTCCAGCGATGCGAAGGAAAAGGCCCGGGGCCTCGTGCGCTCGTTCGAGCAGTTTATCGCCGACAACAAGGATGAGATCACTGCGCTCCAGTTCTTCTATTCGCGGCCCTACCGGGAGCGCCTCAAATACGACGACATCCGGAAGCTCGCCGAGGCCATCCAAATGCCGCCGCGCTCATGGACTCCCGAGCGGCTGTGGAACGCATATGCGATGCTGGAACGGGACAAAGTTCGCGGAGCATCGGCAGTCCGCCAGTTGACCGACATCGTCTCGCTCATTCGCTTCGCACTTCAGCAGGAAGACGAGTTAGTACCCTATCCGGACAAGGTGAAAGCACGATTTGCGACTTGGATTGCTCAGCAGGAAAACAGCGGGCGCAAATTCACGTCCGAGCAGATGAGGTGGCTGGAGATGATTCGCGACCACGTCGCTACAAGCGTCGAAATTACCCTCGACGCCTTCGATTACAACCCCTTTTCCCAGCAGGGCGGGCTAGGCAAGGCGCTGCAATTGTTTGGTAGAGAGCTACGTCCGCTGCTCGATGAACTGAACGAGGCGCTCGCCGCATGAGTAATTTGAACTGCGCTTCGCTGCCTCGCGGCTGGGCGAGGGTTAGGCTAAGGGATGTTGTTCGGCCCGTTCGGCCGAAGGTCCTACCTTCCGACTTCCCGAACCTTCGATTCGTCGGCATGGAGCATATTGAGGCTCAGACCACGCGGCTCCTCGCGACAGTCGAAGCTTCAAGTATGAAAAGCTCTGCCGTCCACTTCCAGCCAGGGGATATTCTTTACGGTCGACTTCGACCGTATCTTAACAAAGTCCACTTTTCCGAATTCGCAGGACTGTGCTCGGCCGAGTTCATCGTGCTCACACCGTATGCAGGCATCGACGCACGCTTCATTCGATCTCTGCTGAATTCTTGGCCCTTCGTGTCATTCGCGTCTGGACTGAATGCAGGGATCGATCGGCCGCGCGTCGATTTTGAGGGAATCACCAGTTATGAGCTTGCGATCCCCCCCTCTGCGGAACAGCGTCGGATCGTTGAAAAGATCGATTCACTTTTAAGCAAACTTGACGCTGCCGGGGCGGCGCTGAAGAGAGCACGCGCGAATCTCAAACGATACCGAGCATCGGTGCTGAAAGCAGCCATTGAGGGTCGTCTGGTTCCGACTGAGGCCGAACTCGCACGCAAGGAAGGACGCGATTTCGAGCCCGCGTCAGTGCTGCTCGATCTCATTCTCGACGAGCGGCGCCGCCGATGGGAAGAATCCGAGTTCGCCCGCATGAAGGCGGTCGGCAAGCCGCCGAAGGACGACCGCTGGAAATCCCACTATAAGGCACCGCCAGCTCCGGCCACTGCTGGACTACCCGAAATCCCTGAGGGGTGGGCCTACACAATGATGCCCGCCCTTATGTTGCCATCCGGCCAGGGTATGAAAACTGGGCCATTTGGCACTCTCCTTCAAAAGTGCGAGCATCGGCTGGATGGAGTTCCTGTAATCGGAATCGAGAATATAGAGCCGCTGCGATTTGTTTGGGGGAGCAAGATCCATATCACGCCGGAGAAGGCATCGGATCTGGCTGGCTACGACTTAAAGAGAGGGGATCTGATAATTTCGCGCTCCGGCACTGTCGGAGATGTTTGCGTAGTGCCGGATAACATTGGCGCTGCCAGATTCTCCACGAATGTTATGCGCATTCGATTCCTCTGCGGCGCGCCAATTCCCCAATTTATTGCCGTCCTGCTGAATGGATCCCCATTCGTACTCTCTCAAATCTCCAAGCTCTGCCGCGGTACTACGCGCGACTTTCTGAACCAACGGATCCTTTCGGCAATCGCTCTTCCTATTCCGCCACTATACGAACAGCACCGAATATTACAGGAGATCGATAGACAACTCTCAGTTGCGCGGGCAATCGAAGACTATTTAGCTGCTAGTGAGACTCGGTGCGGTCGCCTTCGTCAGTGCATCCTCAAATGGGCGTTCGAAGGACGACTTGTCGACCAAGACCCGAACGACGAGCCCGCCTCTGTGCTGCTCGAACGAATGCGTGGAGAACGTGGCGCCGCAGCAAAGCCTGTGAAACACCGAGACCCGATTGTCCGGGAGACTGAGGCCGCGAAATGAGCGACGGAAACGCCAGCAATCAGGTCGTCCAGAAACTCTGGAATTTCTGCAACGTTCTCCGCGACGACGGTCTCTCCTACCAGGACTATCTTGAACAACTCGTCACCCTCCTTTTTCTCAAGATGGCCGACGAGCGGGCGGAGCTGACCGGCGCCGAAAATCCCATCTCAGGCGGCTACCGATGGTCCGATTTGGCGGCGCCTACTATGGAAGGCGCGCGGCTCGAAGAGCATTACCGTCAAACTCTGATCGAACTGGGCACGCGCGCCGGCATGCTCGGCATCATATTCCGCAAGGCGCAGAATAAAATTCAGGATCCGGCCAAGCTGCGCCAACTAATCGTCGAGCTGATCGGGAAGGAAACTTGGACCGCAATGTCGTCAGACGTCAAGGGCGACGCCTATGAGGGCCTGCTCGAAAAGAATGCGGAAGATACCAAGAGCGGCGCGGGCCAGTATTTCACCCCGCGTGCGCTGATCGACGCGATCGTCGATTGCATCGCACCGCGCCCGGGCGAGGTCGTCTGCGATCCCGCCTGCGGCACCGGTGGTTTCCTGCTTTCCGCGTACCATTACATCGCGACCCATTACCAGCTCGACCTCGATCAAAAACGCCATCTGCGCTATGACGCACTGCGCGGAGTAGAACTGGTCGACGGCGTCACTCGCCTCTGCGCGATGAACATGCTGCTGCACGGGATCGGCCCCGAGGATGACGAGCACGCGCCGCCCATCAAAACCGACGATGCACTGCGCAACGAGCCAACCGATCATTTCGAGGTTCTAATAACCAATCCGCCCTTCGGTAAAAAATCGAGCATCACGGTCGTCAACGAGGAGGGCGAGACCGACAAACAATCCGTCACCTACACCCGCCCGGACTTCTGGACCACCACCAGCAACAAACAGCTCAATTTCCTCCAACATGTAAAGAGCCTGCTCAACATCAACGGCCGCGCCGCCATAGTGGCCCCTGACAATGTGCTGTTCGAAGGCGGCGCTGGCGAGACCGTCCGCCGCAAGCTGATGGGCGAATGCGATCTGCATACCGTCCTGCGGCTGCCGACCGGCATTTTCTACGCCCAGGGCGTGAAGGCCAACGTCCTGTTCTTCGACCGCCGCCCGGCCAGCGAAACCCCGTGGACCAAAACCGTCTGGTTCTATGACTTCCGCACCAACATGCATTTCACCCTAAAGCAGAATCGCCTGTCGCGCACGGATCTCGACGACTTCGTCACCTGTTTCAACCCCGCGAACCGCCACGACCGGACACCGACCTGGTCGGAAGAGAATCCCGAAGGCCGGTGGCGCCCATTCACCTACGACGAAATCATCGCCCGCGACAAAGCCAGCCTCGACATCTTCTGGCTCCGCGACGAAAGCGTCGAAGACTCCGCCACCCTCCCCGATCCGCATATCCTAGCCGCCGAAATCGCCGAAGACCTGCGCGCCGCTCTTGAGGAAATCGAGGATGTGCTCACTGAGCTTCAGGCCCGCGCCCAGTCTTAGCTCCAGCCAAAGACTTCCGGGAAACTATGACCGCGACCCGCGCGACTCAGATAAACAACTGTGAGGTATTAGTGCTGCTCAGCGGCGGAATCGATTCCACCGCATGCGTCGATTTCTACAAGCAGATGGGCCGTCCTCCGTGTGCAGTATTCATCGACTACGGGCAGCTGGCGGCCGAAATGGAGGCTGTCGCCGCCAACGCAATTGCGCAATATTACGCAGTTCCGCTCATCCATCTCGTCTGGCGAGGTTACCGCCTCAAGGCCGACGGCCTAATACCAGCGCGAAATTGTTTTCTCATCTCTGCGGCACTTATGGAGCGACCCAGCTCCGTGTCTGTCATCGCCATAGGCGTTCATGCAGGCACGGATTACCCGGATTGCGGGGAATCCTTTATGGAGGCGATGCAGGCAGTGCTTAACGTCTACGATAACCCGCCGGTCCAACTGACCGCCCCATTTGCGACTTGGGCCAAGGCGGACATAATTGCTTATTGCGAGCTTCGTAACGTGCCCATCTACTTGACATACAGCTGCGAGCGCGGTACCGAGCCGCCGTGTGGGCTGTGCCTGTCGTGCATGGATCGGAGGTCTCTCCTTGCCGGCACGTCGATCCACATATTCTGAGATTGCATACGAACTCGTCGAGTTTAGCCAACAGCCCTCACCGGCCATACTTGTTAGCGCGTACGACCTCTTTTTCGATCACTTCGACGCCCCGGGGTTGCACCATAAAACCGAGGACTACCTGCGCAATGCTGCGCTGATATTCCTCGACAGTGGCGGATACGAGCTCATCTCCCAGTTCGACTCAAGGTCGCGGTCATTGAAGCGCGCCAAGAGGCGCTGCAGGAAATCATTAACTTGCCCTTCCAGCCGCTGTCTCTCTTGTTCGCGGGCCTTTTCGATGCGCCGCTGGATAGACTCTGAAGGAGGGCCGATGTAATAAGATCAATGAGCGTCTCTCCGAAATCGAATCGCATCTGGCAGGCACAGTCGAAGTCGATCGGATCCTTTTCGGGGGGTCCGTGGCAAAGCATACGGACGTCGATGGCCTCAGCGATGTGGATGCTCTGGTGACACTCGACCGTCAAGACTTGATTGGTAAGCCACCAAAGGAGGTCCTCGACACTTTTCTGCGGACGCTTCTCGATAAGCTTCCGAGGGCGGATGTCCAATCGATAGAAAAAGGCCGCCTTGCCGTCACAGTTACCTACGAAGATGGCTTGGAGATACAGCTGCTACCGGCGCTCCGTACGCGCCAGACCATCGCGATAGCATCGGCCGACGGAAACGATTGGAGCGACACGAAGCCACGGATCTTCGAGCGGGAATTGACGAGACTGAATACGCGCCTCAACTTCGCGCTAGTCCCAACCATAAAGCTGTTTAAGTCAATTATCTCAACGCTGCCCGAGCAAAAGCGCTTGTCCGGGTACCACGTTGAAAGTCTCGTCGCAGACGCCGCAAAAGATTATGACGGTGTGAAAACAGCTCGGGCTTTCCTCCTGCATGCTCTGGACCAGGCAGCTCAGCGTGTGCTCAAACCTTTGCGGGACACGACAGGCCAGTCGCGCACGGTAGACGCGTACCTTGGCCCGGCGGGCAGCCTTGAACGCAGGAACGTGTCGCTGGCCCTTTCAGGCATGAAACGGAGGCTAGAGGCTGCGACCACTGTCGCTCAGTGGCGCGCAGTTTTCGAAGAACAATAAGCTCATGTCTCCGGTGGCACTCAAAGAAACAGCGCGACAATACCGGGTTGCTCGACAGACACTATCGATGCACGGCTCTCGCCGGTTACTGCCCGCTTTGCGCTTCGCCTTGCGTCGGTAGCGGCTTTCGGGTTTTCACTGACCCTCCTCGTCGTAAAGTGGAAAGATAGGTGGGCTGACCATAGAGATGCCGCGAAACGATGGGCCCGCGTTGTCGAGAAATTCAAAAGTCTCCGAACTGATGAGGGTAGCTGGCCTGATGCAGTAAGGGACGAGTTGAACGCTCTGTACTGGGACACGGATCGAACCACGTTGGGCATTCCCGAGGGGCGCTTCAACGGCTTAAAGCGGCGCTACCTCCGCAAAGTAGCCGTCAGCGAGCTGACCAGCGCTTATCCGGGATGCCCCAGAGCTCTTCTCAGCCTCCTCCTATTCATAAGGGACACCGGAGCTGCTCTCCGAAACCCTACTCAACGCTCAACGGAGGATTAGGTGGATGAGGCACGGTGGAGTACGCGGGCGGTGCATGCGGGCCCGGAACCTCGGCGAATGCTATCTCACTGCCCGTGAAGCCTTATTGCGGCTGGGCTTTGCAGGCGAACTGGATTGGCAAGAGTCGCGTCGGCTCAGCGACTTGTCCGAGTCCGAATTCCTCAGGCAAGCTGCTTGGGTGATTCTCACGTGTGGCTTTCGGGAGTCGATCGTTCGAGAAATCTTCCCAGAGATATCCCACGCGTTCTTGGATTGGACGAGGGCGCGATCCATTGCCCGGCGCAGGCCATACTGCGAACTGCAAGCAGCGAAGGTGTTCAATCACCCAGGCAAAATACGAGCGATCGGCGCCCTCTGCGAGCGCGTAGCTCGCGAGGGCTTTCAAAACGTTCGAAAAAAGATCGAGTCCACGGGCCTAGAGTTCCTTCAGACCTTCAATTTCATAGGCCCGGTCACGTCGTATCATCTTGCGAAGAATATCGGACTAGATGTGGTCAAACCCGACCGGCATCTGTTGAGGATATCCCGCGCTGCCGGCTTTAGCTCCCCAGCGGAATTATGCCGCACGATATCGGATATGATCGGTGACAGCGTCGCAGTGATAGACATCGTATTGTGGCGCTACGCAACCCTAACGCCCAACTACACGCGGCTCTTTTCGAATCCTCGATTTTCCACGAGTCCAGCCGATCAGACAGCTTGAGAGTCAGTAGCAGGTGCTCAAGCATAAGTTACCCGGTGCGACAGAAAAAGGCGCAACGCCACAAACGGCCGACACGATCCACGAACGGGTGACATTGTCACCCCTGCCAGTCAGCGCGCCAGTAGTGGATATTCTATAGTCGACACGATGGCTTTGCAGTGGAGGTGTGGCTGATGAATCCTTACGCCGGGGCATTCCTGATGATGAGGGTGGTGCGGGGTCCATCCTGCCATCGATTCACAGTTTCGCGATTTTTGACTTACTCGCTACACGGGAGGCCGGGTCAATCACGTTATGGCGTGTTGCGCACCGTCGGTTGTGGTCCAGAGCACGAAATTCCTGATGATCGAAGGTCGCCCCATAATTTGCCTCCGGACCGCGGCTCTCCGCGGGTCTCCGCGGGTCTCCGCGCATAGACGGCTTCAACGCAGATAGACGCAGCTCTACGCCGATAGGCGCGCATTTTTCTGCCTTCGCGGCGGACGCACTTTACTTGCTCCTCCCGCCTCGGTTCCTTGCACGGGGGCTTGCAGGCGCGCATCTTTGACCAACAGCACACGGGGTCGAAACACTGCGTTGAACGATTTGATTGCGCAGACTCATTCCTGCGGAGCGGCGGCTCGGGGCATTGCAGCTTCGAGCGTCCTTATGAATGTGGCGAAATCCTCGTAGTCGTGCAGCACGAATTGCGCGCCTGCCGCTCGAAGCACAGCATCATTGCCGTCAGCAGCGATTCCCACGAACCCGAGCCCAAGGCGCGCTGCCGTAGTAACGTCGCAGTCGGAATCCCCCACCAGAATGATCCGATCGAATTGTCGCTGATGGTGAAATGTTGCGCGGGCGATCGCGATACGAGCGATCTCTTCACGTGCTCTGGCATCGTCTGCGAACGCAGCAGGCAGTCCGACCAATGGAATGCACGCCTTCTCAAGCTTGAACAGCGCGGATGCGCGCCATCCGCCGGTCGCCACTGCAAGCGCATAGCTGCGCTTCTGAGCAATTCTCGTCAAGGCTGCCCTCGCGCCCGAGACCTCCGCGAAATTCCGAGGGGCCGCGCGCCATTCCTGTTCAAGCAACATGAGAAACCGCTCGCGGAATAAATCGAGCTCGACGGCGGCCGGCGCGCGCCTGAAGTGTTCGGAGAAACTGTGGCAGATTATTCCGGAATCAGTGCGGTGCGGATAATTGTGCCAGGAAGTGTCGAGCGCTATGCCGAACGCCTCAAGGAAGGCCCGCGCGAAGCAGCGCGTGTCCATTTCATTGGTCGCGGTTAGCGTGCCGTCAAGGTCGAAGACGAGCAAATCCACAGTGATGGTCTTACATGGACTGGTGTTCTATCCGCAAAGTTCCGCTGTGGCGAATAATAGCGTCCCTTGCGCCCGGGGTCGAAGTAGGCCGTTGACGCCTAGCAGGCTGCGGAAAAAGGCCTTCCGCACCCTGCTTTCCCTCTCTGTAATCTCCCCCAAAGGGGGAAAACTAACGGAAGGAAGCCCATTTATCGCAGGGTGCGGAGAGAGTTTTTGATGAAGAAATAGGTTTTCCGCACCCTGCTAGACATGCAGGGGTGACATTGTCACCTCTACCAAACAGCGCGCCGATAGTGGATATTTCTAGCGGCACGATGGGTTTGTGGTGAAGGGTATGGCCAATGAATCTTCGGAACGGACGACCCCCACCCTACCCTCCCCCTGGTCACGGGGAGGTTTTAAGGAGTCCCAGCTCGAGCCCGCTTGGTTTAAGGAGTCGTACGCCGGTGCATTCCTCGCCGCTGACGAAGGCGGCGCTGGTCACTACTCATCGAACCTCTCGGATTCGGACGTCTTTTGCCACAGCATGACTAAGCCCGAAAAATCATCACTCTATGGCATCTTTTGCGTCATCTGCTTCGTCCAAAGCACAAACATCGCTCTGCTCGAGAATAGATCAAAAGCTCCCTCCGCACCGCGCCACATCAGGGTTCTCCGCGGCTCTCCGCGGATAGCCGCGGTTCCCTCGCGATTTTCTAGTTTCGCGGCGTACCGACTTTACCCCTTCCCTCACTCGCCGGTTTCTTGCACGAGGACTTGCTTGCGGGCATCTTGTGAGCATCACATGAAGGTTGAAGCAGGCCGTTGGATGATTTGATTGCGCGGACTCAGGTCCTGATTGAGGCGTTGCCTTACATTAAGCGTTTTCGTGGCAAGACCTTCGTGGTCAAATACGGCGGCCATGCGATGCTCACGCCGGAATTGCGCTCCGCCTTTTGCCACGACATCGTGCTGCTCGATTCGGTGGGTATAAAGCCGGTAGTGGTGCATGGTGGCGGACCGCAGATCACCGAACTGATTGACAAACTCGGGCTCAAGTCGCGTTTTGTGCGCGGCATGCGCGTGACTGACGAGGCTACGATGGAAGCTGCCGAGATGGTGTTGCAGCGGCTCAACAAAGAGATTGCCGCGCTGATTTCCCGTCACGGTGGCCGCGCCGTTGGCCTCTCAGGCAAGGACAGCGAACTTATGGTGTCGCGGCAGATGCGAGTGGTTGCGAAAGGCGAGAACGGCAACCTCGAGCAAGTCGATATCGGTCTGGTGGGCGAAATCGAAACCGTCAACCCCGGGGTGTTAACCACGCTCAGAGACGCCGGGTTTATTCCGGTCATTGCGCCAGTTGGGGTTGGGCGAGAGGGTCAGACCTATAATATCAACGCGGACGTCGCCGCGGGCAAAATCGCCGGCGCATTGCGCGCCGAAAAGCTCATCCTGCTGACGGATGTCGAAGGCGTGCAGGACGAAAATGCCGCGCTTATTTCCGTACTTGAAGCCTCCCGGGCACGCCATCTGATCGCATCAGGCGCAATCGGTGAAGGCATGATTCCGAAGGTCGAATGCTGCATCGATGCACTGAGCGCCGGGGTCCAGAGTACCCACATTATCGACGGCCGGGTGTCGCATTCGGTGTTACTGGAGATCTTCACTCGTACCGGCATCGGCACTGAAGTGAGAAGGGAAGCGACCGCGGAATAAAGGAAATGTCGCCGGATCCTTCCCACCCCGCCCAATTCGTTTTTGCGCTGCTTGCCGCCCCTGGGTTGCAATCATGGTGCTCGCTGATCGTAAAGTGGGCAACGCGCCATCGCCGCCACTGCGGATAAGAATAGGAGGAAGAGCGGTCGAGTATCATGAATAACGCGGAAATCGTCGAACTCGCGCACGCCAATCTGGTCAACAACTACGGCTGCATGCCACTGGCGTTCGTGCGTGGCCACGGCGCTTATCTGTACGATGCAGACGGCAACCGCTACCTGGATTTCTTCTGTGGCCTGGCGGTGACCAGTCTCGGCCATGGCCATCCACGAGTAGTCGGCGCAATCAAACAACAAGCTGAGAAGCTGACGCATGCTTCCAATGTGTTTCACACCGAGCCGATGGCGCGTTTGGCCGCCCGTATCGCCAAGGCTTTCGGCGACGGCCGGGTATTTTTCGGTAATTCAGGCGCCGAAGCCAACGAAGCCGCCCTCAAACTGGCGCGTCGATGGGGCCACGCAAACGGCGGGCGCTTCGAGATAATTTCAACCTTGGGTTCGTTCCACGGACGCACCTTCGGCACTTTGAGCGCGACTGGTCAGGAAAAGTACCACGAAGGATTTCAACCGCTGGTGCCCGGCTTTAAGCTGGTGCCCTACGATGATGTAGCTGCGATCGAGCGGGCCATCGATGCCAAGACGGCCGCTATCATAGTCGAGCCGATCCAGGGTGAGGGCGGCGTGGTGATGCCGCGCCCCGACTACCTCATGCGCCTACGCGAGGTCTGCGACCGCGCGAAGCTGCTGCTGATTGTCGATGAAGTGCAGACTGGGATGGGCCGTACTGGCAAGCTCTTCGGCTACCACCACTCCGGCATCAAGCCGGACATCATAACGTTGGCCAAGGCATTAGGCGGTGGGATTCCGATTGGTGCGATGGTAGCGCGCGCGGAAGTCGCTTCAGTGATGACGCCCGGCACCCATGGCTCGACCTTCGGCGGCAACCCGGTCGCATGCGCAGCCGCACTTGCGGTATTCGATGCGCTGGAGCAGGACGGAGTAATCGCCAATGCCGCCGAAGTTGGACAATACCTGATCAGCCGGCTGCGCGAAATTTCCAGAGAATGTCCGGATGTGCGTGAAGTTCGTGGGCAGGGGATGATTATCGGCGTAGCGCTCAAACACGCGGCGAAGCCGGTGGTCGACGCCTGTTTCCGCGAGCATCTAATCGTCAATGGCACCGCCGAGACTATCTTGCGACTGCTGCCGCCACTCACCCTCACCAGGGAGGAAGCCGACACCGGCCTCGGCATAATCGAGCGGGCATTGCGTGCGGAAGCCGGCACCGCTGGCGCATGATGCATCAGTCGGAACGATACACCAGGCGAAACGAAAGTGCAGCCGGTCAGCCGAGGTCGAGCGAAGCCGAACGAAGCCCTGGTGAGCCGAAGCCCCGAGCGAAGCCGAGGGGGGAGTCGAAGGGAAAACGAGTCCGCGAGGTGCGGATAAAAGCGACAGCGGCGGGTCCGCTAATGTATAGGCCAGCACATGTCTTCGTTCGGTTGGTAATAGGGCCTGTCAACCATGAAGCGCGATTTCCTCGAGCTTAGTTCGCTGTCAGTCGCCGAGCTTCGCGGCCTGCTGCAGCTTGCAACACGGCTCAAGAGCGAACTGAAAAACGGGATGGAGCATCCTTACTTGCGTGGCCGCACGCTGGCTATGATTTTTCAGAAGCCATCGCTGCGTACCCGCCTCACTTTCGAAACCGGGATGGCGCAACTCGGCGGTCATGCGATTTACCTGGCGCCGCACGATATCGGAATTGGCGAGCGCGAATCGGTCAAGGACGTGGCACGCAATCTGTCGCGCTGGGTGGATCTCATCATGGTCCGCACCTTTTCGCATGCCACCTGCGTGGAACTGGCGCACGAAGCCGGCGTGCCGGTGATCAACGGCCTTACCGACCTGCTTCACCCGTGCCAGTTGATGGGCGATCTCCAGACCCTCAGCGAACGGTACCGGGATTTGCGCAAAGTTCGGATCGCCTTCGTGGGTGATGGCTTCAATCTGGCGCAGAGCTGGATCGAAGCGGCCACGCTGATTCATTTTGAGCTTCGGATAGCCTGCCCCGCAGGCTACGAACCAGACAAAACCTTCATCGCGAGGCTGCAACGCGAACCGCATTGTCTCCTCACCAATGATCCAGTTGAGGCAGTCAAAGACGCCGACGTCGTCTACACTGATACGTGGACCTCGATGGGCCAGGAACGCGAGGCGGCCACGAGACGGCGTGACTTCCAGAATTTCCAGGTGAACAGCACGCTCCTGCAAAGCGCGCGCGCCGATGCAATTGTGATGCATTGTCTGCCGGCGCACCGCGGCGAAGAGATAACCGACGAGGTATTAGATGGGCCGCAGTCGGTAGTCCTTGAACAGGCCGAAAACCGGCTGCATGCGCAGAAAGCCATCATGCTGTGGCTGCTGCGGCCGTCCGTACTTAACCTGGATGGAGCGACCGAGTTGCAATGATGCGTGACGTCGCCATCCGAAAATTAGTTCTTGCTTACTCAGGCGGTCTCGATACCTCCGTAATCCTGCACTGGCTCAGGGACCATTTCGGCTGCGAGGTGATCGCCTATTGCGCCGACGTCGGGCAGGGCGATGAGACCGAAGGACTGGAGCATAAGGCGCTCACCACGGGCGCGAGCAGGCTCTATCTGGAAGACCTGCGCGAAGAGTTCGCGAGCGAATTTGTCTTTCCGATGATGCGCGCGAACGCCGTTTATGAAAGCTACTATTTGCTCGGCACCTCGATCGCGCGGCCGGCTATCGCGCGCAAGCAAGTCGAAATCGCGCTGCGCGAAGGTGCCGACGCAGTCGCGCATGGCGCCACCGGCAAGGGCAACGACCAGGTGCGGTTTGAACTAACCTTTGCCAGACTTGCGCCGCAACTGACGGTTGTTGCACCCTGGCGTCATCCGGAATGGCCTTTCAAGGGCCGCGCCGATATGATTGCCTATGCTGCTGAAAAGCGAATTCCAGTGCCGGTGACAGCCGAAAAACCCTACTCAATGGACCGTAATCTGGTTCACGTCAGTTACGAAGGCGGCGTCCTCGAGGACCCGTGGCGCGAACCCTATAACGACATGTTCCGCCTGACGGTCGCGCCCGAAGAGGCGCCGGACCGGGCGGAATACGTCGAAATCGAATATCTGCGCGGGAATCCCGTGGCGATCAATGGCCAGGAGTTTTCCCCAGCGCGCATAATTGAACACGCCAATGGGATCGGCGGACGCCACGGAATTGGACGAGTCGATCTGGTGGAAAATCGTTCCGTCGGGATTAAATCACGCGGCGTTTACGAAACTCCGGGTGTGACAATCCTCCTGCATGCTCATCGCGCCGTGGAGCAGCTCACGCTCGATCGTGAGGTCATGCATTTGAGGGACGGACTGGTGCCACGCTACGCGGAAATGGTCTACAATGGTAATTGGTTCGCGCCCGAGCGCGAGTCGTTGCAGGCGCTGGTTGATCAGGCCCAACTGCACGTCACCGGGGTGGCACGGCTGAAGCTTTACAAAGGCACAGTCTCGATCGCCGGGCGTAAATCGGCCAATTCGCTGTACGATCCGGTGATGTCAAGTTTTGAGCAGGCTGGCGGTTATCATCAGGCCGACGCCGAAGGCTTTATCCGGCTGAGCGGGCTAAGACTTCGGGCGCTGGCGCAGATCGAGAATCGCATACTGAAGGAAAAGAAGTGAAGCCGT
>WNFC01021951.1_pt1 | contig 15273 bp, 11 predicted proteins | sample 5400541 | NCBI WGS metagenome assembly WNFC01 (sample SAMN13153342, study PRJNA577476) | soil metagenome | isolation source: 120 cm saprolite under Douglas fir tree site 2 hole 2 replicate 1 | place: USA:California | collected 2015-04-18
GTGCGGCCGAGACCGAGGGCGACCGCGGCCCTGGACTTGTTGCCCTTCGCGCGCCGGAGCGCCTCGAGGATCGACTGCTTCTCGACCTCGGCCAGCGACTGGATGACAGGTGGAGGGCTCGGGACGGCGGCCGGGCCGGACAGGCTCACCGCCGCGGTCGGCGCGGGCGCGACGATCCCGAGGTGGGCGGCCGAGATGAGCCCTCCATCGGCGAGGATGAGCGCTCGCTCGATGGCGTTCTGCAGTTCACGGATGTTGCCCGGCCAGCGGTGCGCCAAGAGGAGATCGCGAGCCTCCGCACTGAGACCTGCCTCACTCCGTCCCATCCTGCCCGCGAACTCGCTCAGGAAGTGGTCGGCCAGCATGAGGACATCGTCCGTCCGCTCCCGCAAGGCGGGGAGATGGACGCGGAAGACGGCGAGTCGGTAGTAGAGATCACCGCGGAAACGCCCATCCACGACGGCCTGCTCCAGATCGCGGTTGGTCGCGGTGACGAGACGAACGTCGGCGCTGAGCGTCGCCGTGCCGCCGACACGCTCGTACTGGCGCTCCTGGATGACGCGTAGGAGCGTGGCTTGGATAGCGGGCGCCAGCTCGCCGATCTCGTCGAGGAACAGCGTGCCGCCCGCGGCCAGCTCGAAGCGGCCGCGCGTGAGCCTGTCGGCTCCCGTGAAGGCGCCACGCTCGTGCCCGAAGAGCTCCGACTCGATGAGCGTCTCGGGCAGCGCCGCGCAGTTGACGGCGACGAAGGGACCCTCGGCACGCCGGCTCGCATAGTGGATGGCGCGAGCGACCAGTTCCTTGCCCGTGCCGCTCTCCCCGGTGAGCAACACGGTGGTCTCTGCCGGAGCGACGCGCGCCGCCTGATCGAGCGCCTCCCGGAAGGCCGGAGCCTCTCCGATGATCCGATCGAAGCGGTACTGGTCGCTCAGGGCCCCCCGGAGCCGCGCGACTCTCGGTGTTGTAGGTCGCGAGCCACGCGTCGGTGATCTCGCGCACCTGCTCGAGAGAGTCGAAGAGGTACGCGTCGAGGACCTCTTCGCGGAAGTTTCGATTGAACCGCTCGATGAAGGCGTTCTGATCGGGCTTCCCGGGCTGGATGTAGCCGATGGCAATGCGCTGCGCCGCGCCCCAGTCCACGAAGGCCTCCGCGGTCAGCTCGGGCCCATTGTCGACGCGCACCCGGGCGGGCCGGCCGTACAGCCGAATGAGGTCATCGAGGATCCGGATCACGCGGGCGCTGGGGATCGACGTTCCGATCTCGATCGCGAGGGCCTCGCGATTGCCCTCGTCGAGCACGTTGAACGGCCGGAAGCCCCGGCCGTCGTAGAGGGCATCGGCCATGAAATCGAGGGCCCAGATCTCGTTGAGCCGGGTCGGCGCCACCAGGGGTTGGCGGAGGCGCGCCGGGACCCGCCGCTTCGTGCGCCGGGGCAGATTCAGCCGCAGGGCGCAGTACACGCGATGCACGCGCTTGTGGTTCCACGGATGCCCGGCCCGACGCAGCCGATAGAAGCACTTCCAGAACCCCCAGCGACTATGTCGGGCGACCACCTCGTTCAACGCGGTCACGACCGCGGCATCCCGAACCAGCCGGGAGCGCGGAGGCCGATAGTACGCCGCCCGCGAGAGCCTCACCGCCTGGCATGCGCGCCGCACGGGCACCCCGTGCTCCTGCACCAGCACGGCCAGGACCTCTCGTTTCGCGGACGGCGTCACCGCTTTCGGCTCAGGACGTCCTTGATCGCCGCGTTCTCGAGCGCGAGCTCGGCATACATCCGCTTGAGCTTCGCGTTCTCGGCCTCCAGCTCCCGCAGCCGCTTCAGCTCGTCGACCGAAGCCCCCGCGTACTTCGACCGCCAATGGAAGTAGGTCGCCTTGCTGATGTTGTGCTGCCGCAGGATCTCGGCGATCGGGACCCCCGCCTCTCCCTGCTTCAGGATGCCGACGATCTGGCTCTCGGTGAACCGTGACTTTCGCATGGGCATCTCCTTGGCCCCGGAAAGTCTACCTTCGAACTGTCTACCGGGTGGGGAAGCTTACGTGTGCGCCTGCCCGTATGTGCCCCAATAACACCTTGGCGATATTCACACGTGCCTGCCGTAGTGTTCCCCAGCGGTCTCCCGGAGACGCACGCGGAGCGCCGTGGGTGTTCCACGCGAAGGTCCTCGAGGCCAATGCCATCCCACCGACCCGGGGAACATTGGTCCGGCGACCCAACGGGCGCTATCGCCGGCGGCGCCGCCGCCGAGGCCGGCGCCTGGGGCCGTCATCGGCCGAGTGGTCCATGGTCTCGCCGAAGAGCCGCGTGCCGATCATGTCGCCGATCCGGTGCCAGCGCACCCGGAGGTACTCGTTGCGCGGGATCTCGCCCGCGAAAGCCCGGTAGACGTAGTTGTGGAACGAGTCGTCCGCGTGGCGCTCGGTGTGCTTGCGTGTCAGGAGGTCCGGCCACGCGGCGCCATCCCAGATGATCCCCTCGATCGACTCGACGTCGCGCGTGGTCAGCAGCGTGACGGGCTTGACCATCTCCTCCTTGAGCCGGCCGCCCCTGTAGATGATGCCCTCGTACAGCCGGAGAGCGAGCGGGTGGGACGGCAGGGGCTCGTATGTGACGATGACGGGGTAGTACCTCGTGCCATCGCCCGTCTCGATGCCCTTGATCGCCCCGCGGCGGCCGGCGTCGATGGCGGCTGCCAGCTGGTCCGCGGCCTCCTCGAGGCCCGGCTCAACGGCGGCGCGGAGTTCGGCCTCCCCGCCGATCTCCCTGACGTTGAGCAACAGACGGCGCGCCTTCGCCTCCACCAGCGCGACGGAGCGCGGCGTGACCAAGGCGCCCTCGGGGCGCTTGCCCGAGTCCGCCCCCGTCGTACTCGACACCCCGTCGGAAGTCGCGACTCGCGGCCCTCGTCAAACATCTACAGACGTAGGCCTCGAAGACGTGGCCGAAGAAGTTCGTGAAGTTGTCACGCTCGCGGCCGGCGAGGTTGTTCGCCAGGATCCAGTAGATGCCGTGCGTGACACGGTCGCGCAGCAGCCGCCGGCTCACCGCGACGACGGGGCCGTTCGGCAACTCGATCATCGGGAACTGGCTGAACGTCCTCATGGCGGACCACCGCGCAGCTCCGGTGGTCCGCGCCCACTCCTGCCGCAGTGCCTCCCGGTACTCGTCGAGGGGTTTCGAAACGAGCGGCCACAGCCGGTCCCGGACTTCGGCGGCGAGGCGGACGTTGGCGAGGTAGGTGCCCCTGTCGATGCCGATGTCTGCCCGTCCGATCAGGCCCGCATCGATGGTGTCGTACTGGCTGAGCAGGCCGAATCCGAGCCCGATGTAGTCTTCGATCGCGAGGCCGGTGATCTTCGCGAACGTGCTTGGAAGGTCGTACGTGTGACCGCGCCGCGTCAGGAGGCGCGGGACCAGGACGAACAGGTCGTAGTTCCGCGCCATCGCGTCGGGCACCCGCGCCTCGTCGTGCGTGAAGAGCTCCGTCCGGGTGAAGTTGCCGAACACCCAAGCATGCCGGTCTGGCTCAGCCTTTGCGTCGCGCTCCACCAGCATGTCGATGATTTGCAGGAGGATGCGCGCGAGTAGGGTGAAGTCTCCCTTCTGGTCGCAACGTCGGCCCCCATCGGCCCGGGCGTAAAGGATCACGAGCCGGATGAGATTCAGGACCTGGGCTTCGTAGAAAACCACTTCCACCTTCTGCTCGCGCATCACGGCGAAGAATCGGTCCGCAACGTCCGGCAGCCAGTTCCGCAGGATCTCCTCCTGGCTGAGTGGGCTGTGGTGCGTCAGGACCAGGTTGAGCCGCAGCAGAACCGCGAGCGCCGAGTCGCGATGAAACTGGCTGACGTCGGCTACCATCTGCTCGACGGTCACTCGAGGCAGGCCGAGGCCGATGGCCCCGATTACGGCCAGACCGTGCTTCAGAATCCAGGGCGGCTCGACCATCGAGTCAGTCTATCAACACGGGACGCGGGCCAGCAGTCGAGGCCGGAGAAAGAAGGGTGTCCTTACTGTGCACGAATGGGGGCGAGACGGCGTCGACCCGCCTCGCGCCAAGCCGCGCAAGCCCTAGCCGTTTTCGATCTGCGTTGACTAGGCTAGGCTGGTCTCGTGCGTTGCGACGCGCTCATAACCCAACGTTCTTTGCCGCGTCAGTCGGCCTGCTTCAGTTGTCGATGGCCCTTGCAATGGCGGTGACCCTTGAAGCAGTGATCCAAAGGTCAACCTCGCGGTGACGCGGTAGCGTTTATATATCTGACCTTGAGGGTCGATTTCGGTGGTTGCAGGGGCCCGCAACCACTTGTCGGCAAACAGGTCACTCGCCTTCCGGTTCCAGATCATGGCCTGACGGTAGGTTTTGTCGCGTTGACGGGCCCAGGGACGGGGCGACTGCCCCCTCCGCTTTCCCGACAGTTCCGGCGGCGACGTTTAGGGCAGCGTAAGCGCGATCAGCTCTTCGGTGATGTTCGCGCCGCCGATCGGGAACGCCACGTACTGCTTGCCTCCCGCCATGTACGTCATCGGCGCACCGCTCGCGTTCGCCGGGAGCACGACCTCGGCGAGCAGCCGCCCGCTGGCCTTGTCATAGGCGTAGAGCTTCGGCTCCTGGGTGTTCAGGTCATACACCTCACGGTAGGGAGTGAAGGGCGCCGGCCGCCGGTTGCTCTGGAAACCGGACTGCACCAACAGCAGCACCGTCTTCGTCACCAGGACAAAGGAACGGGACGGCCAGCCCAGCCGCTCCGAGATACCGAGGTTGCGAACGGCCGTGAAATGGCCGCTGCCGACTGGGGAGCGCCAGCGGTGGTCGCCGCTTGACATGTCGATCGCCACGAGGCTGCCCCACGGCGGCTTGAACAGTGGCAGGTCCTGCGGCCCGCGTAAATACTGGGCGTCCCCGACGTAGCGATCGTCACTGAAGGGCATCGAGGATCTCAGCGTCAGCACGTGGGGCAAACGCCGCGTCGTGACATAGTACATCTGGGTCTCGGGGTCCCACGCGGCACCCGACCACGAGGCTCCGCCGGCGACACCCGGTATGGCGATCGCGCCGCGCTCGCTCGGCGGCGTGTAGAGGGGGCCGTGATCGTGGCGGCCGATGATGTCGAGGGCCTGCGCGCGGAGCGCCGGCGTCAGGTCGATCAGATCCGCCTCGCGTACGCCCTGGATCTCGAAGGGCGCGGGCTTCGTCGGGAACGGCTGCGTCGCGGCGCTCTTCTCGCCCGGCATTCGCGACGGTGGCGCCGGGCGGTCCTCGATCGGCCACAGCGGCTTGCCGGTCACCCGATCGAAGACGAAGGCGAATCCCTGCTTGGTGACTTGCGCCACGGCCTTCACGCGCCGGCCGTCCACGGTGACGTCGATCAGATTGGGCGCGGCCGGAAGATCGTAATCCCACAGGCCGTGGCGCACGACCTGATAGTGCCAGATCCGCTTGCCGGTGCGCGCGTCGAGGCACACGAGTGCCTCGCCGAAGAGGTTGTCACCGTGGCGGTGGCCGCCGTAGTAGTCGTTCGCCGACGTGCCGAACGGCACGTACACGTAGCCCAGCTCCTCGTCGGCGCTCAGCAGCGACCAGGCGTTGGCCGCGCCCGTCGTCTTCCCGGCGTCGTTCTCCCAGGTCTCGTGGCCGACCTCGCCAGGTTCGGGCACCGAGTGGAAGGTCCACACCAGCCTACCCGTCCGGACGTCGAACCCGCGCACATCCCCCGGGGGCAGCCCACCGGAGACCGGATAGTCGAGGATCGACGAGCCGATGACGATCACGTCGCGCACGACGACTGGCGGCGACGTGTTGCCGTAGACCCAGCGCGGCACGGCGGGCCGGCGCAGCCCCTCCACCAGGTCCACCGAGCCCTTGTCGCCGAAGGTCTGGAGCGGCCGGCCGGTCTTGGCGTCGAGCGCGATCATCGCGCCGTGGCCCGTGAGCATGATCACACGCTCGTCCTCGCCGTCCCGCCAGTAGGCCACGCCGCGGTGCAGCCAGCCGTTGTTCGTCGGCATGCCGAGCTTCCACACGCCAGGATCGAACACCCACTTCGTCCGGCCGCTTGCCGCGTCGATCGCGGCCACCTGGGAGAGCGACGTGCTCGTGTAGAGCACACCGTTGACCATGATCGGCGTCCCCTCGTGAAGCCAGCTCGGGTCGATCGAGGCGTTCGCGGTGCGCACAGCGTGGTCCGGCGACGTCCAACGCCAGGCGACCTTGAGGTCGCCGGCGTTCGTCACGTTGATCTGGTCGAGCGGAGAGTACCGGGCGCTCGCGTAGGTCCCGGCGTACGCCGGCCACTCGCCGCGTGCCAGCGCCGTCATCGACTCGGTGGTCGCGCCGGGTAGGGACACGCCTGGAAACCGCGGACCACAGGCCGACAGGGTCAGCAGGAGGAGCAGGATCGCGGCGTCGGCGGCGAGCGCGCGCCGGATCACGTCAGCCGCCTCCGCTGCTCGCAGAAGGCGCCCGGATTGCCGTCGACTGCCCGTGTTCGCGCGCCCGATCCAGCGCACACCGCCAAACAAACATCTCGATGTTGCACAAGGCGGCGAGCCGACACACTACCTCGGGCGAGCGGGCTGGGTCCATGCAGGAGCCCTCCTCACAGGCTGGGCGGGAGTCTAGCAGAGTCAGTGCCTTTCCGACTTGGTCGTGTCCCGGTTCTGGTGGAAAAGAGAAATGGCGCATTCTTCCGGTTGGTGAAGTGCACGACCAGCCGGCCGCCCTAGCAGGCGGCCACCGGAGGAACGCGCCATGGGGAAGGGTATCAGGGAACCTGCGGCAGCGCATGGGCTTGAGCCCGCGTCGCTGAGCGAGCTGATCCATCAGCACGTCCGCACCGCAATCGAGGCAGCCGTTCACGAGGAACTGCTGGCCGCCCTCGGTGCGACGCCTTACGAGCGCAACGGGTCTCGGCGTGGCTACCGCAATGGCATCAGGGAGCGGGCGCTCACGGGGCCGACTGGCCCCGTCGTGCTGGAGTTACCTCGGGCCACCCTCTTCAGAGGCGCCGGCGTGAAAGAGTGGACCTCGACGCTCGTCCCGCGCTATCAGCGGCGAATGCCGGAGGTCAATGCAGCCGTGGTCGCCACATACTTGGCGGGCGGGAACACCCGCCGGATTCGCGGTGCGCTTCAACCGCTGCTCAAGGCCGCACCCCTCTCGAAGAGCGCGGTAGCGCCGGAAAGGTGGTCAGCGTACCGGTCCTGGGTGTGATCGGTATCCTTTCCGACGGGCACAAATACCTCCTCGCTCTGGAGCCGTGCGGTGCGGAGTCGTTTGCGACGTGGAAAGGCTGCCTCGACGATCTCGTGGCGCGCGGCCTGCGAGCTCCGGTGCTCTCCATCATCGACGGGAACCCCGGACTGCGCCGCGCCGTCGGCGAGACGTGGCCACGCGCCGCTGTACAACGTTGCTGCATCCACAAGCTTCGCAATCTCGAGCGTAAGGCGCCCAAGCACGTGCTGGCCGAGATCCGCGACGACTTCCACCGCGTCGTCTACGCCGCCAATGCTGACGCCGCCCGCGCTGCGTACGCGGCCTTCGAGCGCACGTGGGCCAAACGTTGCCCGGGCGTGGTGACGAGCCTGCGGGAAGGCGGCAACGAGTTCTTCACGTTCTTCACCTTCCCCAAAGCGCAGTGGAAGACGCTGCGCTCGACAAACGTGATCGAGCGACTTCACGGAGAATTCCGACGCCGCGTGAAGACGCAAGGCTCCCTGCCGAGCGAAGACGCCGCGCTCATCCTGCTCTTCAGCCTTGTGGTGAGCGGGCAGATCAAGTTGCGCAGGATCGACGGCTGGCGGACAATCGCGGCGATGCTGAGCCAGCACTCGGTAGCGGTTTGACGTGCCTAAACGCGCACGGGCGGAGGTCGTGCGATAAGGCGGACGCCGGTAACCGGGTCTGCCGAAGACCTTTCATCAATGACGAGGAGGAAGAGGCATGCGATTCCGACTAGGGACTTCCCGTGCGCTGTTCGTACTCAGTGGCCTCCTGTTGCTGATCGGCTCCGTCGCTTCGGCCGGGCCGAAGGAGGACGTTGCCGCTGCGACCATGAAATGGGCCCAGACCTTAGGACAAAACGACCCTGACAAGGTTGTTCTTCTCTATGCCGCTGATGGAGTTCTCTGGGGGACGCTCTCCCCAACCGTGCGAGCGGATCGAGCAGCGTTGCGCGACTACTTCGTCACGGCGTTTAAGGTCTTGCCGGATCTCAAAGTGACGTTCGGCGAGCAATTGATCCGCGTTTATGGCGGTACCGCCGTCAACACCGGCTATTACACGTTCGCGTACGTCAAGGACGGGGAAACCAAGACTCTGGCAGCACGCTATAGCTTCACCCTCGTGAAGGACGGTGAGAACTGGATGATCGTCGACCATCACTCATCGGCGATGCCCGCCCCTCCTCGATAGGAGCGGCTTGGATCTGATCCGGAGGGGGCAGGAGCACGGCTCCGGAAGGAATGGCGGATTACCGGAAGAGCGCCGCTGCAATTTCCCCATCAATCGGGACACCACCTCCGACTTCTCTCCGAAGACGTGGCCCGATGAGGGCCCACATGAGCTAGACCGGGAGGTGGCAAGAGTCAGAGTGTTCAAATTTGCGCCGCGGCTGAAGCTTCGTATTCGGCACTGTCCGCAATCATTTCTTTTTGAGCGCGAAGAAGAGGCGCACCAAAGGTGCTTAGGGATAGACATCTCGTCTCAGCCGATCCTATGAGGTTTTTGACCCGCTTCTCCGATAGCAGATGGGCCCGCTGCGTCTAACTCCTCGTTTGACCGATGCCGCCCCCAGCGCTACCCTCGGGCCACTTGACCCGCCCTCGCACGCAAGGTGTTGAAGAGCGCCTGGGAGAACAGTTCCCGTCAGTCGAGGGATCCGTCACGGGAGGGGAGGCATGGTCGTAGGAGCGATCGCACCAAACGCGCACGAGGGCAGCCGGTCGGAGTATTTGGCTCAGTACGTGTTCGCGTCATTTGGCGCAGCCGTGGCCATCCCTCACCAGGAAGACAGCGGGATTGACCTTCACTGCACCCTGACGGAGCGAGTCGGCCAACGTGCTTGGCCACGCTCCTACTTTTCCGTCCAGGTCAAGAGCACGACGGACGCGTGGGATTTCAAGGACTCTGTGCAGTGGCTCATTGAGTACCCACTACCTCTCTTCCTCTGCGTCGTGGATAAGGCATCCACGCGCCTTCGCGTCTACCACACTTGTCCTCGCTTCTATTCCTGGGCGCTACCCCCACTCCCTGATCGCCTCAAGCTTGTCCCAGCGACGGGTAGTAAGGGGAAATGCACACAATGGGAGGGAGGTACGACCTTCTCGCTGAGTGCGCCTATCTTGGACGCTACCGTACTGAAGCTGCAAAACGACAACTTCCAGCGGCAGGCTTGGAACATTCTGCGCTTCTGGGCTGGCTTCGACTTGGAGAACCTCGACCGAATCAGGGCGGGTATTCACGCTTTCCGGATACCCAGTACGTACGTCACCAATACGAAGAAAGTGGATGGATGGGCGATCCAAGGGACCAACAAGGTGCCAGACCTTGGGCCCGCGAAGGAACATATTAAGTTCGCTCTCCTCGCCCGTTGCGATTCGGTTCGACGATCGCTCCTGACCTCGGCCCGCCATGGCTCTTGACCTCGAGTGCCGGAGGATGGCGATGGGCGCATGGAAGCGCTCGATCCGAACGGTCGGTGCGGTGGCAGTAAGCGCGGGAGTCCTGGCGATCGTCCTTGGCCTGCTGGTGCTGGCCGTCCGCCCCACGGGAGGGCAGGCCGCCGGCGGGGTGAGCGCGGAGGGTGGGCCGCGGTTTCGGGTGGATGGGCCGGACGCCGACTCCTTCGGTCGCGGCGAGGGATACCCGATCTGCAAGGGCCCCGAGTACGCGCGCCAGCGCTGTCGCATCGGCGCGTTCAGCCACTTCGACCAGCTCTTTCCCTCACGAACCATCAAGGCCCCCGCGACACCGACCCGCCTGGGCCGCGCCGCGGTGGAGCCCGCGATCAGCTACACGTACAACGGGCAGCGCCAGACGATCGATCAGTATCTCGACAAGCACCCGGTGACCGGGTTCCTGATCGCGAAGGGCGATTCCATTCTGGTCGAGCGATACCAGTACGGGCGGACCGACACGCAACGCCTCACGTCGTTCTCGATGGCGAAGACCGTCGTCGCGCTGCTGATCGGGATCGCGGTGAGAGAGGGCGCTGTTCGCTCCATCGATGAGCGGGCGGAGGTGTACGTTCCCGAGCTGAAGGGCACCGAGTACGGTCGGACGCCGATCAAGGCGTTGCTCCAGATGGCCTCCGGGGTGGCCTTTCGGGAGGACTACACGGACATGACCAGCGACATCGCGAAGCTTGCGCGGGCCACGCTGGGCCAGGAGCCCGGCGGCGGCTTGGCCGCGGTCACGCGGTTCAACACCCGCAACGCCGAGCCGGGACAGCGCTTCTCTTACGCGTCGTCGGAGTCGATGGTCCTCGGTCTCGTACTCGCGCGCGCCACGCGCCGCTCGGTGTCCGACTACGCGAGCGAGAAGCTCTGGCAGCCGCTCGGCGCCGAAGCGGACGCGACATGGAGCATCGACGCCACGGGGCAGGAGATCACCTACGCGTACTTCAACGCCGTGCTTCGGGATTGGGGACGCATTGGACTCATGCTGGCGAACGACGGTCAATGGGCAGGCAAGACTATCGTTCCTCGCGAATGGTTGCTCGAGTCGACGACGCCACGCGTCCGCCTGTCGGGTCCCCCCGAGGACGGGAGCGCTCCGAAGAGGTCTCTGTTGCGAAGAACCACGCTGGACTCCCCGTCGCGCCTGTATGGCTATCATGTGTGGCTGCAGCCCGGACCGGACCGGCAGTTTTCGCTGCGCGGCCTTCGGGGGCAGTTCGTCTTCGTGGATCCGGGATCGAAGCTGGTGCTGGTGCAAACCGCGGCGCGCGGGGTTGGCTTCCAGGACGAGGAGTTGTTTGCGCTCTGGGCCGCGCTACGGTCGCAGTAGCGCCAGTAGCACGGCGTCGACGTCGCGACGCCGCCAGCTTTTCAGGACCTACACAAGGGGTGATCCCGTCAACGCTTCTCTCCACAATGTCATCAACGGGCGAATGGGGTTCAAGGACTACCTATTCGCGGGAGTCGATTCGCTGAACGCGACCATCGATCAGGCCCTCTCGGAGGACAAGAGGGAGATGAGCAAGGAGAAAGACTAGGGCTGACGCGCAGGTATTGAACCCGGGCTCCAACCGATCGTCTGAGCTGAATGAGACGCTGGGTCCAAAATCCTGCACCGCGTTCAGTTAGCCATCTGACAGGGATTCTACCGGTTTCCGTCCAGCTTGAGTCGCCGGCCAAAAAGAAATCTTTGTGAGCATTGCCTCCTCTCGCGTAGTCTTGGTGCCGGCGCCGCGCCGCGCGGCCCAGGACGACTGGTCAATCATGCGAACAGGGTGGGCTTCTAGGCAGGACATTGCACGAGGATGCTGACGTGCTCGGGCCTCAGACGCCATAACATGCCTAAGTTCAACGCTTACGATGTCCCATCCTCCTCGCAGGAGACGCGCATGACATCCACGGCACCCGCCGCGACCATACACCCGTTGGACCCGCTCTCGGCCGCCGAGATCGAGCACGCCTGGAAGATCCTGAGCGCCGATCGGTCGCCCGGCCCGAAGAGCCGCGTGATCTTCATCACGCTTCACGAGCCGGACAAGAAGATCGTGCTCGGCTACCGGCCCGGCGATGCGGTCGAACGCGCCGCCTTCGTCGTGCTCCTGGACGGCGCCACCGGGAAGACCTGGGAGGCCGTCGTCTCGCTGTCGCAGGGGCGCGTCATGTCCTGGGAGCACGTGCCCGGCGTGCAGCCGGCCATCGTGCTCGACGAGTTCTCCGAGTGCGCGGCCGCGGTCCGCGCCGATCCCCGATGGCAGGAGGCCATGCGCCGTCGCGGGGTGACGGATTTCAGTCTCGCGATGGTGGACTCGTGGTCGGCCGGCAACTTCGGATTCGCCGACGACGAAGGCCGGCGGCTCGTGCGCGCGCTGACGTGGGTGCGGCGCCATCCCGACGACAACGGCTACGCGAGGCCCGTCGCCAATCTCCTCACCGTCGTCGACCTGAACGCGATGCAGGTCCTGAAGGTCGAGGACGGCGGCGTCGTGGCGTTGCCGCCGGAGGACGCGAACTACTCGCCCGACGTGACCGGCGCCCGCGCCGATCTCAAGCCCGTCGAGATCCATCAGCCGGAGGGCCCGAGCTTCGAGCTCCGCGATCACGAGCTGAGCTGGCAGAAGTGGCGGATGCGGCTCGGATTCACGCCGCGCGAGGGCCTCGTGGTCCACACCGTGACTTACGCGGACCAGGGACGGGAGCGCCCGATCCTCTACCGCGCCTCCGTCTCCGACATGGTCGTTCCCTATGGCGACCCGAGGCCGACCTACTTCCATCGCAACGCCTTCGACGTCGGCGAGTACGGCATCGGCACCTTGGCGAACGCGCTCCAGAACGGCTGCGACTGTCTCGGCGAGATCCGGTATCTCGACGCCGTCGTCAACGACAGCCGCGGCCGCGCGGTGACATTGCCGAACGCGGTGTGCATTCACGAAGAGGACAACGGGATCCTCTGGAAGCACGTGGACGGGCGGCGCAGCCATACCGAGGTGCGCCGCTCGCGCCGCCTCGTCGTGTCGTTCATCGCCACCGTCGGCAACTACGAGTACGGCTTCTACTGGTACTTCTACCAGGACGGAACGATCGAGCTCGAAGTGAAGATGACCGGCATCATCTCGAACGGCGCGGAGCCGCCGGGGGTGAAGCCCCCGTGGGGCGAGCTGGTGGCGCCGCAGGTCTACGGACCGATCCACCAGCACTTCTTCAACGCGCGGCTCGACATGATGGTGGACGGCATGGAGAACTCGGTCTACGAGGTGAACACCCGCGCCGATCCGCCCGGCCCCGATAACCCGCATCACAACGCGTTCCGCGCGGAGTCGACGCTGCTCGCGTCCGAGGCGCGCGCCTCGCGCATCGTCGACCCGCTGCGCGGTCGCTTCTGGAAAGTGGTGAACCCGTCCGTGCGCAATCGTCTGGGCGAGCCCGTGGGCTACAAGCTGATGCCCGGCGACAACGTGCTGCCGTTTGCGGGGCCCGAGGCCGCGGTCACGAAGCGCGCGGGTTTCATGACCCGGCACCTCTGGGTGACGCGTCACGACCCACGCGAGCGCTACGCGGCGGGCGAGTATCCGAACCAGCATCCCGGCGGAGCCGGGCTCCCGACGTACGTGCAGGACGACGCGCCGCTGGAAAACACGGACGTCGTCGTCTGGTACACGTTCGGCTCACATCACATCGTCCGCCCCGAAGACTGGCCGGTGATGCCCGTGATGCCCATCGGCTTCAAGCTCAAGCCCGTCGGCTTCTTCGACCGGAACCCCGGCCTCGACGTGCCGGCACCGGCGGTGCACTGCTGCGCGCCTTCGCCGGCTGGTAGCCAAGCGCACGATTGAGCCAACGCACAAGGGGCACGAGCAACTCGAAGTCCCGGCACAGGCGATCAACGAGACGTGAGCTCGTGACGACGCTCGGCTCGATGAACACCCGCGCCGTGAACGACTGGAGCTTCAGCCACTCGGCTGCGGGGTGATCGGGCGGGAAGCCCCGGGGAACCCGGCTAAGACCCAGGGCTCGATGACGGCGCTGAAGGAGCGACTCCACGAGTTGGGCTACCGAGAGGGCAAGACCATGGCGTTCGAGTACCGATCTGCCGACAGACGTCCAGAACGGCTGCCACAGTTGGCGCGCGAGATAATTCGAGACAGGCCGGACGTCTTGGTAGCCGGGTTCGGGACACTCACGGCACAGGCGGCGAAGGCAGCCACCACGACCATCCCGATCGTGTTTACGACCGTGGGGGATCCGGTAGGTTCCGGGCTGGTCGCCAGCCTCGGCCGGCCCGGGGGGAACGTCACAGGCCTGAGCGGGTTGCCAGAGATCGGAGGCAAGCACCTGCAACTCCTGCAGGAGCTCAGTCCAGGTAAGCAAGTGGTCGCGGTGCTGATGAACCCTGAGACACCATTCACACGGTTGGCACTCAAGCAGATCGAGATAGCCGCGCAGGCCAACCGGACCCGCCTCGAGATCCTCGAAACGAGAACCGCCGACCAGGTGCCACGCGCTCTTCAGGAGGCGGTCACGGCCGGCGCAGGTAGCCTGCTCGTACTCGTGGATCCGTTGCTGTTCAGCCTCCGTCGAGAAATTGTCGACCTCTCGGCGAAATTCCGGCTTCCTGCAGTATATCCGTCCAGCGAATGGGCCGAGGCGGGCGGGTTGATGTCCTACGGTGCGGATCGACGTCAGATGTACCGGCGAGCGGCCGAGTACGTAGACAAGATCCTGAAGGGCGCCAAACCGGGCGACCTGCCGGTCGAGCAGCCAACGAAGTTTGAGCTCGTCATCAACCTCAAGACCGCCAAGGCGCTCGGCCTGACGATCCCGCCGTCGCTCCTGCAGCGGGCGGATCAGGTGATCGATCCATGAGAACGGCGGTCGCGTCAAGGCAGTCCTCAGCTGCGCGCCTCGCTTCTGGAGGTTGCCGGAAAGAGGGCAGTCCGTGCGGCGGTGGTTCACCAGCCATCCATTCGCGCACGCGGCGCATGATGTCGTATTCGATCGTCGGCGATCGGACGATCGCCGAGGGTGGGCGTCTCAATCAGTGAACCGGTCATGAGGGACCATCAATCACCCCGAGCACGCCCGCACTGGAACCCCTGCCTCGGGACTTCCCCTCCGGCGAAAGGCGATGCGGTGCTATGCGAGGACCGGTGGCGGCACCTCCTGCCCTCGCGGCGTCCGGCCGCGCCGGCGGAATTCCTCGTAGTCAATTTGATCGCGGAGCATGATGTAGAGCCGCACGAGCAGTTTCCGGGCAATGGCGACGATGGCTTTGGGGCGGCCGCGGCGCCGAAGCAGGGTGAGATAGTGACGTTTGAGGTCAACTTCCGAGTGGGCGGCGATCAAGCCGGCCTGGCCCAGGACGAAGCGGAGCAAGGGACTGCCCTGCTTGGTGATCTGGCCAAGGCGGCAGGTGTCGGCGGAGGCGTGGACGGCCGGGGCCAGGCCGGTGTAGCTGACAACGTGCTTGCTATCCGGGAAGCGGGCGACCGGTCCGAGCACCACGACGGTCGTCAAGGCCGTCAGCGGGCCGACGCCGGGGTGGGAAAGCAGGAGCCGGGCCCCTGGATCAGCCTGGGCCGCGGCGGCGACGCGATCAT
>WNFC01004444.1_pt1 | contig 15271 bp, 17 predicted proteins | sample 5400541 | NCBI WGS metagenome assembly WNFC01 (sample SAMN13153342, study PRJNA577476) | soil metagenome | isolation source: 120 cm saprolite under Douglas fir tree site 2 hole 2 replicate 1 | place: USA:California | collected 2015-04-18
TCTAGCACAGGGACGCGGCAGGCTTTGCCGGAACCGCAGCGGCGGATAGAATGCCTGCGTTTTGCATGCAAGAGTTCGGGAGTCGCTCGTTCTAAGGAGGAGTGAACATGCCGCACGTGCAAATTACCTGGGTGGAGGGGCGGACGCCGGAGCAAAAACGGAAAATCGCGGAACGCGTCACGACCGTGCTGATCGAGGATGGCAAAGCCAAACGCGAAAATATTCACGTGTCGTTTCACGATGTCCCATCGACAAATTACGCCGAAGCCGGCGTGCTGGTGGCAGATCAAAAACGCACGCCGTAAGGGAGCGGCGCGCAGTACGATGTGTCTTGCTTCCCTTGTTCGAAAAAACGCTGGTTTGGCGATGTGTTGGCGAAAAGTAGCTGACGAGAGGAATACCCCATATGCCAATTCCCCTGGATAAGCAACTGGAACGCTGGGTTTCCGCCGGAGTAGTCGATGCAAGCACGGCGGCTCGCATTCGAACGTTTGAAGAGTCGCAAAGTCCAAGCGAGCGTCTGCGCTGGCCGGTGTTGCTGGCGGTGGCGCTCGGCGGAGTGCTGCTTTGCGCCGGTGTGTTGCTATTCGTGGCCGCGCATTGGGACGAACTTTCGCCGGCTTGGCGCTTCACGCTGGTCCTTTTCCTCGTGGCGGTGTTTCCTATCGCCGGGGCTCTGACAGAGGAACGGTTTCCTGCGCTGTCTACGACGTTCTACGCCATCGGAACGGTTTGCGTTGGCGCGGGAATTTTTCTCACGGCACAAATCTTCAATCTACAGGAACACTGGCCGAGCGGGATTCTGATGTGGGCCATCGGCGCGCTTGCGGGTTGGCTTCTGTTGCGGCATTGGACGCAGGCAGCACTGATGGCACTGCTTGTGCCCGCGTGGCTGGCCGGGGAATGGGAAGTGCGTACCGAGGGTTTTGCCGTCAGCAACCGGTTGCTGACCGAAGGGCTGTTGCTGCTCGCGATCACCTACTTAAGCGCAAGAACGAGTGGAGAAGATTCTCCGGCGCGGCGGGCGCTGGCGTGGATTGGCGGACTTGCAGTGTTGCCTCTCGGCGTATGGGCGTTCCTCGAAGGCCGGGAAACCTATGGATGGGGTTGGCGGAACAGCCCAGATGTGCCACCTCTGCTGCTCTTCACCGGTTGGGCGATCGCGATCTGTGCGCCCGTGGCGTTGGCTTTCGCGCTGCGCAAGAGTGCGGCGTGGACAAACGCAATCGTGGTGGTCTGGGTTCTCGTGATCGGAACTTTCCGCGCGACGCATGAGGATACTGGCCGAACCATCTCGATGTTTGCCTGGAATTCACTCGGTCCCGATCTTTGGGCCGGGGTTGGAGCGCTGGGAATGGTGGGCTGGGGATTGCTGGAGCGACGGCGCGAGCGCATCAACCTGGGAGTCGCGGGCTTTGCGCTAACGGTGATCATTTTGTATTTCTCCGACGTTATGGATAAGCTGGGCCGCTCAGCGAGCCTGATTGGGCTGGGAGTATTGTTCTTGTTCGGTGGATGGGCACTGGAGCGAACGCGCCGGCAACTGGTCGCGCGAGTCGCGGGAGGAACGCAATGAGTCCGTTTCGGAAGGGGATCATCCTGGCGGTGCTGCAGTTGGCAATTGTCGCAAGCCTGGCTGCCAAATATGCAATCGATCGCGCGCGGTTTCCGCGCGTTTGGGCGCAGACGGTGGCCTATGATCCCGATCTACCGATTCGCGGCCGGTATTTGAGCGTGCGATTGCGCGTCGATGCGGATCGAGTCTACGGCGGTTCGGAACTGCCAAAAGGCAACCTAGGCAATTTCTGGGGCGAGATGCGGGATATATATTTGCACGCCGAGAACGGCCACCTCGTTGCAAGCCCCGCTCCCACGCCGACAGGACTGCGCGTTACGCGATGGAGGGCGCGCACCGGAGATGTGGCTGCAGTCCTCAGCGAGCCGGTGGATTACTTTTTGCCGGAACACGCAATCGATCCGTCGCGGCGCCAGCCGGGCGAGGAATTGTGGGTGGAGGTAACGGTTCCACCAAAAGCACCGCCGCGACCGATCCGGCTGGCGGTGAAAAAGGGAGGCACGTTTACGCCGCTGGAAATCAAATAAAATGCGGCCTTCCTGGGAAAGGAGAGGACCGATCAGCGTTTTTCATTCGAAAGCCAGCTAGACTTCTCTGTTCTTAGGCGCGGGCGTCGCGGCGGATGAACGACCAATCGAGAAAATATCCGATTCCAATCGCGAGAGGTATGATGCCGAACGCGGCAGCCGTCCAAATGTCACGATCCGCTTGGATGCTCGCAATCAATCCAAAAGTAGCGATGTAGCCGAGCGCGCCGCTGACCAGCAGGATGCCCGCACGGCGGGAACGCGCCGCCTGGTTCAATTCAGGCTCCATCGGAATGTCGACTCCGCGGGCAATCGCCGCGAGCCGCTCTTCGCTGCGCAGCTGGCGCACGCGGTAATAGGTATACAGCGCGCCGAGGGGGACTCCCATCCCCAAAGTCACGGCCACTAATCCAATCAATTCTCCGCCCATGATGTGCTCCTTCTCTCTTTTTTAGGCGCCGGTGAGGCGCAGATTGTTGGGGATCCGCTTTCAATTAAAGGTACGCGGATGAGCCAAGAAAAGTTCCCGGAATTTAGGAAGTAAGGGCAGCCGTCCAATTTTCGAGAAGCGCCCTGAATCTACTCCGCTTTGTCATTTGCGGTGTAATCCTGAGCGATTCCTCGGCGGACTAGACTCAGGTTCGTTTCGTTCAGTAACAGAATTGGGCAGGCGTAGCCCGGATCGATCCGCATCTCATTCGAACCACCCCAACCTCCAAAGAAGATTAATTGCGTCCCTGTTCGAAGCCTTGTGTTGTCGCCGCCGGTACCGGACAGGTCGGACAGTTCATGAGTCTCGCCAACCTTCCCATCGGCAGCACCTTTGAGCCGCTCCAGCACGCGTATTCTGACGTCAACGTGGTGGTAACCCTGGTTATCCACTCTTTGGTGATACCCGAGAATCTCGCCCGTCGCCATGTTAGCACTGTCACGACCAAGCATTTCGATGATTGACGGCGAACACGCAAGCTGGTCGCGGAGATCATCGATGCGAGGTTGTTCTGCCTCGTGCTGCGCCCAGGCGGCAGGCATGACGTCGCTTTGAGTGAGACAGGGATGCGACCGAGTAAGGCAGGAGAGGTCGAGTTGCATCAAGCGCTGGATATCCGCCGACTCAGCGTATGGCGTGAACCTTGCCCATCCTTCTACACATATTTCGCATCCGCCTGGGCGCCCGATCATCTAGTCAGGGTGAAGCTTCAACTGGGCGCTGATCCAATCAGCTCCACGATAGTCAAATCGTGGAACGCTGTGCGTCTCCGCAATCAGGGTATACCCGCCCGGCGAAGTTCCGAAAAAACCGGGGATTTCGTGCGCGTAGGTCTCGATGAATGCTGAGAAACCCTTGCTGCACACACTTCCCTCACATATCCCGACCGTCGCGAGCACTCTTGAAGGGCGACCACCCATCCGCATATAGGCTCGGAGCAAGACGAACTCGAGACGCACAAATGGGCCGACGTCATAGGACAGCTTCAGGCGCCAACGGAAGTAATCGTCCAATTTCACGAATAGGTTGGTCTTTGAGAGGTAGCCAAGCACGCGTTCGTCTAGGGTGATTTCCAGAAAACACTTGTGCTCATTGCACTGATCGTCCAATTTGCTCTCGGGGCCCCACCGCTGGAATTGAGTCTGCGCTTCATGCCACGGCGTCTTGCGCAATTCGAGAGATTGAATTTCGGCTAACAGGAGTTCGGCACGGCGGCGAAAGAGATGCTGTTCAATCTGGCTAACAACCAACGCTAAAGAGAACAGCACACAAAGGCCCAGGAATAGAGCGAGGAGTGCCCGTCGCAATGAGCGAATTCGACCCACAGAGCTTTAGACACCAGCGCGTGAAGTCATGTGCCCTGCCGAACTGTCACTCGATTTCGTGGACATTCATGGTGGCGTCGATGGCGAGATTGGGATAGCGAATGGGGGAGCCCGCCGGCGCAGGCAGATGCCGTGCCGCGGCGCTGAATTCACCGCCCGAACATTCGAGCGTGTAGGAATAACCGTCGCGCTCGGTGCGCGCCATGGAAAGAGAATTGGAGGAGATGAGTTCGTCGAGAGAAGCGCAATGGCCGTTCGTGGCGATGTAGCCGCGTTCCGCCTGGGCGATCTGCAGGAGGTCGCTTCGAACGCCCGTCAGGCTGATGGCCTGCGTCGGAGCCGTACCTTCATCCGTGACCGGCATTCTCTTCAAATAGAAGTGAACTACGACAAAGAGAAGGGCGGCACCGACCAAGACGCCGACAAGTGAGCGCATGGAAGAATTGTGGGCCTGCCCGCCGTGCGCGGCAAGCGGAACGCACGGCGACGTGCGGTAGGAAACAACGTCACCCATTTTCGCCCTGAATCGCAGCCGCTCTGCTAGACTCCTGCCTACCGCCGAATTTCCCTCTCCGGTGTAACGCTCCCCTTCGGACAGACGAATGAACACGGCTGCACCGCCGCTCGAACTGCATGCCCTCGAAAAACTGAGAGAAGAAGAGCTCGAAGAAGTTCGCGCGATCCAGAGCGTGATGCTGCCCGCGGAATCGCTGCGCGCCGGCGCGGTGATGATCTCGCACGAATTTCAGCCGGTGGCCGCAGTGGGCGGCGATTTTCTGGTTTATTTCGAGCTGACCGACGGGAGCGTCGGCTTTACCTGTGGGGCCGTAAAGCCCCGGACTTCAGGCCGGGGATATAAGGCCCCTTAAGACGTCCGCGCGACGTGTTCTGCTGCCGGATATAACTCTTGAGCATGTTGAGGGGGGCATCGCCGCAACTGGCGGCGAAATAGGAAGGCGACCACAGAACGCCTTTCCAATAGCGGGGTGCTAAGTCAGGTCGCTCCTGTATGAGCATGCGACTGGAAACGCCCTTCCAGAGAGAGTTGACCAGGTTCGAGACCGCTACCTTCGGTGGATAGCGAACCAGCCAGTGGACCTGATGGTCTTCGCCATGCATCTCCGTCAGTTGAGATTCGAAGACCCGGGAGCGATACTTGGTGATAAAGACCAAGTGGATATGCAATGCAGAAACACAATGTCTGCCACGATTAAGTTCTTTACTGATCCCCATAGACCAAGTATATTAAGGCCGTGTTGAGACTGCAAGCCTAGCAGTTCGAACTCCGGCCGAGCGGCGAGCAACTCCGCAACCTGCGGCAGTTCGCCGGGTCCTGCCGTTTCGTTTACAACAAGGCGTTAGCACTCAACACGGAACGCTACAACCAGAAAGAGAAACACTTGGGCTATGCCGGGCTGTGTGCCCTGTTGCCGAACTGGAAGCTGGAGCACCACTCTCTTTGACGGCCCGAAGCCACAATGGACTCGGCTGCGCTTGGTCCACAATGAAGTCCTGTCAACGAAATGAAGAGTCCCCGTGACCTGAGCGGACCCCAACTTGCGGACGCGCTTTGCAAGAGCTGGTCATATCGTGAAGTTGGGCAAACCGGGAGTCACATCATTCTTCAGACCGAGCAATCTGGACACCAGCGCATTCCAGTCCCGGCCCACAAGACGCTGTGGATCGGGACTCTGAACGCAATCGTTCGCCTTGTTGCCACCCCAAGGGCGTCTCCCGACAGCAAATCCTCGACACCGTAAAGTAGACAGTCACGAGCGGTTTCATCTTCGATTAAAATCCGATACCCTTCTAATCGATGGCAACTTTGTTTGAGATGGAACCGCTTGGGGAGAGCGGGCTGAAACTCAATGACGCGCAGAGGCGCGCGATCACGCACGGCGAAGGGCCGCTGCTGGTGATTGCCGGGGCGGGAACGGGAAAGACGCGCGTCATTACGGAACGCATCCGGCACCTGCTGCAATCGGATGAAACGCTCTCCGGCGAAAATATTCTCGGGCTAACATTCACGAAAAAGGCAGCCGGGGAGATGAAAGCGCGCGTCGTGAAGGCCACGGGCGAGCGCGGCAAAGCGGTGACGCTGGCGACGTTTCATTCCTTCTGCGAGACGCTACTGGCGGAGGCCGACCCGCAGCGGGTGATGCTGGACGAGTTCGATCACTGGATCCTGTTGCGGCGCAACCTGCGGCGGCTGCGTCTGGACAAATACAGGAGACTGGCCGATCCCGGGCAATTTCTCAACGATTTCGTGGAGTTTTTTTCGCGTTGCCAGGACGAACTGGTGTCCGGCGAAGACTATCAACAGTATGCCGCCAGGCTGGCGGCGCGCCTTGAAGCCGAACGGGAAACGCTGGACGAAGACACTCTCGCGGAACGCCTGGAGACGGTCGCGTTACAGCAGGAGCTTGCACGCGCATACCGGGCCAGTGAAGAACTGCTGCGCGAAAAAAACCGCGTCTCCTTTGGCTCGCTGATCACCGGAGCGGTGGCCTTGCTGGAACGGGACGCGCCACTGCGCGAGGCTCTGCAAAACAAATACCGCTACATCCTGGTCGATGAGTTTCAAGATACCAACATCGCTCAACTCCGCTTGCTGGAGATGCTGGCCGGGCCCACGAAGAGTGTCGTCGCGGTCGGCGACAACGACCAGGCGATTTACCGGTTCCGAGGAGCTTCCTTCGGGAGTTTCAAATTATTCCTGGAGCGTTTTGCCGGGTGGAAAGAAGGCCAGGACTCCACACCGTTCCGAGTGGCGCTGACGGAGAACTATCGCTCGACGCCGAACATCCTGCGCGTGGCGATGCAGGTGATCGGGCAAAATGCCGTAAGCGCCGACTTTCCAAAGAAAGTCCTCTCTCCAAACAAACCTCCAGGTGAAAAGATCCGCATCGTGGAGCTGGCAACTCCAGAAGAAGAAGCGCGATGGGTGGCGAGCGAACTCGAGCGCATTCATGGAGCGGGGCGGCGCTGGAAGGATTTTGCCGTGCTTTACCGCCAGCACGCGCATCGGGATCATCTGGTGGAAGAGCTATCACGGCGAAAAATTCCGTTTGTAATCACGAGACTCTCCATTCTGGAGCATCCCCTGGTGAGGGATGTGCTTGCGTACCTGCGGCTAATCGCCGCGCCTTACGACGACATTGCTTGCACGCGCGTGCTGGCGGCGCCAGCATGGCACCTGGAAGCAAGGGATTTGGTGCGCCTGGCCACGCGTGCGCGAAAAGAGAAAAAGGCGATCTACGATCTCCTGCAACTGCCCCAGGGACAATTGGCGTTCGACCGCTCACAAGCGGCGCTCGGGCAATTGGTGGAATTTGTTTCTTCGCAGAGAAAAACTCTGAAGCGCTGCACGGCGCGGGAGATTCTGGGCAGTCTGACGAAGTGGCTGGAGATACCACAGCGCGCGAAGGAACACGACCGAAAATATGTCACGCGGCTGGCGGAGTTTATGAAGGAGTGGGAACCGAAAAGCGAAACGCGTGGCCTGGCGGAGTTTATCGAGTATCTGGATTATTACGCTCAGGCTGGGGGAGTGGTGAGCCTGGAAGACGACGCGCCGGTAGACGCGGTGCAATTGATGACCGTCCATGGAGCGAAGGGCCTGGAGTTTCCGCAGGTGTTTCTGTTGCGTGTGAACAACCGCGCCTTTCCGGCAACCGAGAGGTCCCGTGTGTTCGAATTCCCGGTGGAGCTAATGAAAGAGGGCGCCCCCGCGGAGCAGTTTCATATCCAAGAAGAGCGGCGGCTGTTTTACGTGGCGCTAACGCGCGCGGAAGAACGGCTGACCATCACTACAGTGACGGAGAAAAAAGGAAAAGTGCCGGTGTTCATCGAGGACATCGTGATGGAATCGGCGATAAAGCGGCAGGACGTGCGCCAAATCATGCCGAAGCTGCCTGCTGCGGGAAAAGAGGATCGGGCGCCGCAAGGCGACTGGCAAGATGCGCAGCTCTTCCCCGCCGCGGCGGAACCGGCAAAGATTTTTTCGCGGATTGCGGATTGGGCGGAAGAGTTTCACCCACCGTCACCGGAGCCGCTGACGCTCAGCCCTTCGGCGCTGAGCGGCTACCGGACCTGCCCCCAAAAGTATCTGTTCGGGTATTTGTGGTCGCTGCGGGAAGGGCCGAAAGCGGCGATAACTTTTGGGGCCGTGATGCACACGACGATCAACCGTCTTGTGGATCAATTGCGTAAGGGAGTGAAGCTGCCCTTCGATGAAGTGCAAAGAATCTTTGAGACGGAATGGAATTCGAAAGGATTTGAAGATGAATATCAGGAAGAGGAATACAAGAAGGACGGGTTGGAGCAGTTGCGAGTGTTTCATGCCGGCATGATGGCGGAACTCCCGCAAGCGTTGGAGCAGGAGAAGGCATTCGAATTGCCCCTCGACAACAACGTCATCATCAAGGGGCGCATCGACCAGATCAATGCGCTGGGGAACAAGCGGGACGTGGAAATCGTCGATTACAAGACGGGACGTCCGAAAAAGGATGCGGACGCGAAAAAAGATTTACAGCTGAGCTTGTATGCTCTGGCGGTGAAGGAGATTTTGGAGCTGGAGCCCGTGCGGCTGGTGTTTCATTATTTGCAGAACAACCAGCGGCAGGAAACCACGCGGGACGCCAAGCAATTGGATGAAGCACAGAGAGTCGTGCAAGAAGCCGCAGCGGACATTCGCGCGGGAGAATTCCCAGCGAAGCGAGGTTTCGTCTGCCGCAATTGCGCCTACAAGCCCATCTGCCCAGCACATGAAGAAGCCTTGAGCGCCTGAACGAACGCGCACTGGAAGGATTACCAGGAGCAGTTGAAGCAACACCGGCAGCCCAAGAGCTGATGGAATCACTTTATCAGCCGTTGTCCGGCAAAAGAAAAAGGGCGCCCCAACCTGCGTCAGGGCGCCCGAGCCGTCGAATCCTGTTGAAGACGTCCTACTTCCCTTTTTTCGGCCCCTTTTTCTCGTCCTTCTTGCCCTTTTTCTTCATTCGAATTTCCTCCTCAGGTTCAGCGGATGACGGGCGTCACGCCCTGGCACTCGCCTTGACTCCATATACGGGCGGCCCGCGCAAGAGTCAAGACAATTTAGAGAAAAACCGGCTATCTGGGGGTGGCCCCGGCGTAGTAACCCTCACGCGTCAGGATGGTCAGCCCTTCGCGCCTTACACGAACCTCGATGGAATGGTATTCCACGCCGCGGTCCGTGCCGCTAGGCGCGTAGGCCAGTGTATACTGGTTGCGAGCCTCTTCCGTGACCCTGGAATACAGCTCCTCCATCGCCCGGCTCTTCAGGCCGTAATAGACGTCGCCGCCCGTATCATGTGCGTACTTGGAAAGCCGTTCGAATCGCCGCTCGAAAAATGCGCTGCCCACGCCGACACCATAGACCGCGATGTTGTAGCGCAACAGTTCCTTCAGCACTGTATCGTAGTTATTCACATTGAACTTCGCTCCGTTCACGCCATCCGAAATCAAGAAAATAATCTTCCGGCGTTCGCGGTCGCGATCCTTCAACAACTGAGCCGCGGCATACACCGCATCGTCCAGCGCTTTGGTCGGCTGGCCCTTGATGTTCGCAAGCCCTCCTGCGATGTTCGGCGCATCCCCCATTGCGGAGTGACCATTGATCGAGGGTCCATTATTGATGGCCGGACTTGAAGGCCCGGCGGAGGTTTCCTCGTCGAGATGCGTGCGCTTCAGCTCGGTGCGGAGTTTGTCCTGGTCGCCGATGAAACCCTGGCCTGGGTGGAAGAACTGGTCAAAGCGGCATACCCAGGCTTCATCGCTTAGGCTCAGGCCGGCAACAATGGCACGAAGGCTGTCCCCAACCTGCTTGGCATCCTTGGATTTCAGGTCGTTGTCGATGAGCACGACCATGGAAATGGGAACCACATCCGCCCGGAAAGAGGCGATTTTCTGTTCGATGTTGTCTTCAAAAATGCGAAACTCGTCCCGCCGAAGGTCTGGGACGAGCCTTCCCCCCACGTCCTTCACCGTCACGGGGACGATAACTTGATCCACCGGAATCCTGATCCTCGTCTGCACTCCGGTCTGTTGCGGGGAGGATGGCGTATCCTGCGCAGGGGAAGCGCTGCCGGCGCTGTCCTGAGGCGGCAGCGCCTTCAGCTCAGCGAAAGACGCGGGCAGGAGCAATGTGACCGCCATCAACAACGTTTTTCGTAGACTTTTCATAGTCCTCAAGCCAAACTTCTTATTGAAATTATCCCCGCGAATGATTTCGGCCACGCATCCATCGCACCGCTTCGCGGCATCCTACAGAGCGGCAGTACCCCCGCGGGGGTTTTCCGGCCGGGCATCTCTTGCCAAGGAAAGTATACATGCGTTCGATGCACAAGTTTTTGATGCAATGCGTGACGGCAACGGTTGCGGTGATTTTGGCCATTCCGGCGATGCCCCAGGAGCCTGCCGGACAAGCGCCGGTGATCAAGTCGCAGGTAAGCCTGGTGAACCTGTTTGCGACCGTGCGCGACAAGAACAAGAGGATCGTGCCCACTCTGAAACAGGAAGATTTCAGGGTTTCCGAAGATAATCAGGACCAGAAAATCGCATTTTTCACGAGGGAGGTGGCCCTGCCGATCACGCTGGCGCTGCTGCTCGATACCTCAGGCAGCGAGCAGGACATGCTTAGCGCCATTCAGGACGCGGGGAGCCGGTTCATCGCCCGCGTCATCCGCAAAGGCGACGAGGCGCTGGTGATGTCGTTCGATTCCAATGTCGACCTGCTGTCGGATTTCACCGACGAGCATGGCCAACTGGAACGCGCCATTCGAAAGAGCAGGATCAATGTGCCGGATCAGGGGACCATCGCGGGAAATCCCGGGCCCATCGGGTCGCGGCAAATCACGGGCACAGCACTCTATGATGCGATCTATCTGGCGTGCGGTGAAAAACTCGCTTCGGAAGCCGGACGCAAAGCAATTGTCATCGTTACCGACGCGGAGGACACGGGCAGCAAGGTAAGACTGGAAGAAGCGATCGAAGCAGCCCAGCGGACGGACACTGTGATTCACATTTTGCTGGTGGTCGACCCGCGATATGGCGGCAACCCGGGCGTGGCGCACAAACTGGCGGAGGAAACCGGCGGGCGTATGATTTCCGTTCGGTCGGAAAAGAAGCTCGCGGAAGCCTTTGACGAGATTTCCGAGGAACTCCGCAGCCAGTATACGCTGGGCTACTATCCGACCAACTCGGCCCAGGACGGAAAATTCCGCAAAGTCAAAGTGGAAACGACCGAGCACGACCTGAAGGTCCTCGCCCGCAAAGGCTACTACGCGCCAAAAGGGTGAGTCTTCAGAAGAATCAGGCGGCAACGCGGCAAGCTGGTTCCCGCACTAGATGCGCTGCGTCCGCGTTGCCGCCCAAGTCGCTCGATATTGCTTCGAAGCAGCCGGAAAGAGCCACCAGCCGTTTTGCTCGCAGCAATCGGCGGTAGAGTTCTAGGCCTTAGCGGGCTGCACGTACACCGCCTTCGCGTCCACGTCGTAGCTTTCGCCATACTTGTCATGGTGTCGCACCCAGGCCATCCCATGTTTCAACCCCTCTTCGTCGCGCCCTTTTGGTGTAAGGTCCAGCCAGTTGTATGCCCCGATGAGGATGTCCAGCCCGCGAGCGTAGCTCGAATAGGTATGGAAGATGTTGCCGGACCCATCTCTGTAAAACACGCTGGTGCCAGGCCGTTCTTCGCTTGGGAATTGCTGCATGGAATAGTTGTAGTACACCTGGCCTTTCTCCAGCTCCTCCTTGGTCATGGACACCTGGTAGTCGAAGTTGAAGTCGGTCGCATTCGACGACACCCAATGGAACCGCCAGCCCATCCGCCTTTTGAACGCCTCGATCTGCGCCAGCGGCGCCCGCGAAACTACCACCAGCCTGACGTCTCGCGCCGCCAGGTGCGCCACGCTGGCGTCGATATGGTCGGAAACGAACGAGCAGCTCGGGCAGCCTTCCTTCCAGTCGGGACCGAGCATGAAGTGATAAACAATCAGCTGGCTCTTGCCGCCGAAAAGCTCGGCCAGCGATTCCTTACCTTTCGGCCCATCGAACATGTATGCCTTCTCTACCTTCTCCCAAGGCAGTTCCCGGCGTTGCTCGCTCAGTTGATCACGCAGCCGCGAAAACTCCTTCTCCTTCTTCAACAGCTCCTTGCGCGCCTCAAGCCATTTCGCTTGCGACACAACTTTCGAATGTTCCATCGCGCTTCTTGCCATGCCTGATTCTCCTTTCATGATTGTCCAACTTCGCGGATAGACCGATGACCCCACGAATTCCGCAGCGGGAAGTGCGCGCAGTGAATGCGGGAGCTTGGCGGTTACTCGCCCAAACAAACTTCCGCATTCACTGGCCGTTCACTGAATATAGAGCGGGCCTCCAGCCTGAACTTTTAGCTGGTCGCGGCCTGCGCCTTAGGCGCTTGGCTTGCCTGTTGCATTTGTGCGTACACCTTTCGAATGGCTGCATTTGACCCGGGGTTGCGCTTCTCGCGCCAGGCCTCGAGGCGCTTGCACTGCTCTTCGAGGTTGCTGAGGAACTTCGGGCTGCTGAACATCGCGCGCCACGCGACGATCACCGGCTTCACCTGCTCCCAGACGCCCCATTGCTCCCCGCTGTTTTCGAAGAAGAAGTCTTCTTCGATCAGCCCGCGGTTTGCGATGCTCGCCACCATTTCCCAATAAGCGAGCACCATACGCATGTACGCGTTTCCCTGGCTGCCGGGAGGACAAACACGCATCAAGTCCTCCTCGTTTTTCACGTGGAAGTTGGCGGAGAACCACTCCCGCGCTTCCCGCAACCGTGGCTCGCGCCGGTCCTCATACAGACGCAACATCAAATTCACCTGCTCGTTCGTTACTTCTCCCATGTTTCCTCCTTTGGATTGGATTGGATTGGATTGGATTGGATTGTAGGCTAGTTTTTTGTGGATCTAGGCAAACGGATTTTCGTCCGCGCTGGGCCCGTAAATCGACGGCACTGGAACATCCAGCATCCGCAGATAGACCGAGAGCTGCCCGCGATGGTGATAGTTATGATTCATGAGGATCGATCGAATGAATCCGATCCGCGGGACCGACATCAGGACTTTTCCGTTTTTCGTCAAGCTCCACACGGACATGAGCCGAGCATCATCCATTTTCTTCAGAGCGTCCTTAGCACTCTCAAGGCTCTTGGAGAAAGTGTCCAAGACTTCCTTGCGGCTCTTGGCCTCCGGCTGTGAAAAGTTCGGGGCTTCCATACTATCCGGCACCGCTGCCGCAGCGACGCTGCCTGGCACGGACGCAATGTGCAGGGCCAACTGGCCCAGGGAAAAGGCTTTCGGGTGAGGTTTCCAAGCGAGTTTGTCTTCCGGAATTCGATCCAAGACTCGCTTTGTAGTTTGTGCTTCCTGGTCAATCTCCATCAAAATGGAATCTACAAGTCTCATAACTGTTCCTTTCGTCTGTCTCTTCGAACGAAAATTGTTCACCACGAGCCCGGTCAATCCGCCCGCGGACATCGAACCTCCGGCCATAAGCACTACGCCGCCGATGCAAAATGGACACATCGGTTCCTCCTCGTGCCACGACGCGACTTATCGTGAACGTGCCGCTTCCGCTCGCTTCTTCACACCCGCGTTCATATACCCCCACCCGGTCGTAACTCCCTTGCGGTGGTCCTCCTGAATCAGTCCCAGCGCCGCGTGCCGAAACTGAATCAGCGTCCCGCCATCCACCTGGCTCAATCGGTACTGCACATTCGAAACGACCGGGTAGGACATAAACAATGGGCCGGTGATTTCCAGAAGCGTCGGCCGCTTGATGGCCTGCAGCACTCCCCAGAAGTGGCCGTTCCCGTCCCCCAAATCGCGGTACCACCTGCCTCCCGGCCACGGCTCGATCTTCATCGGCATGGGTTTGTCGTCCGCCACTGCGTTGAAGGGCCCGAGCTGCTCCAGCAGCGCGGTAAATGTCGCCTCCAACGGCGCGCGCACATGGATTTCCTCTGTAACATTCAACGTCAAATCTTCAATTCTTATTCCCGTTGAAATCATCCTTCCTCCTTGGAATGACATCCGTCGCCTCAGTGTTTGACGCATCGCTCTTCAGCTCGGCACGTTCCTTCACGCGGCTTAATTGATGACGCCAGTATTGTGCGAACGTTTCCGTCCACTCGTGAAGCGGCCGGATCGCCTCCGCATTCGTTCGGTAAAACATCCGCCGCCCGTCGCGGCGGACATTGACAAGGCCGACCTCAAGCAAGACGCGCAGGTGTTTCGAAACTGACGGCTGCTCCAGCCCTAGCAAATCCACAATCTCCCCGACAGGCCGTTCTTGCAGCGCAAGGTAGTTCAAGATTGCCCGCCGCCGCGGCTCCGCCACGGCATTGAACGCATCCGACGTTGTCGCTGCTCGTGCCATGAGTCAACATTACATTCCCATATGGGCATATGTCAAGCACTTTTTTCCCTCCCTTCTCCATGACCTCGCCCCTCTTCCTAGGGATTTACCTGTTTCGCCGCGCACACTTCTACAAATGCGGAGGAATTCTTGCAGATGAGTTTTCCCCGTTCAGATTACGCGGACGAATCACGCCTTGAATATCTCGCACCTGGTATGGCCGGCGTAAATGATAGGCAAGAATCCTATGACTGCAATTGAAAGGCTTCGAAACATGAAACACGAGCCGGGTGGCGCGTTGTGGAGTGACGAAGGGAGGATTTGTAAATGCTGGAGGTGCGAGAATCAACGCTGGCGGGATCTCTACCAAGAAGATCGAGCAAGCGGACACCCGGTAGATTGGCCGGCAGGCCACCCCACCTGACGAGAACCCAAAGATTATCGATAGCGGCCGGGTGCGCTTCTCTTCCATCCCGGTTGCATCACGAGGCGGGGACGGTCATAGAGCCGTGCAGCAGTTCGAGGAATGGTTTGCCGGTGTTTTTCAGCTTTTCTTCGAGCCGCGCGGTGCAGTCGCAATCTCCGCAGGCCCACGGCTCGGAGCCATTCTCGTCGCGGCATTTGCGCCGGTCGTGAGCGTCCTGCACCTTGACCAGCTCAAAATACTCCTCCCAGTAAGGACGCTCTTCCTGCAGCGGTGTAGGACAGTAGCAGACTTCCACCCAGCCGACCGTCTGGTCGGCACAAACCCTCGCCTCGTTCATGTTGCGCAGGTATTCGCCCGCGGCGACCGAGCCTTCCCCCAATGTGGCGCGCTCAATCGCTTCCAGCAGCGTGGCCCGGCAACCATCTTTCACTCGAGCTCGCACCAGGTATCGCATGCGCTATAGATGACTATCCTCAGACACCGGCTCCGGCTGCACGCCTGAATTTACCATCGAATTAGGCAT
>WNFC01013661.1_pt1 | contig 15269 bp, 10 predicted proteins | sample 5400541 | NCBI WGS metagenome assembly WNFC01 (sample SAMN13153342, study PRJNA577476) | soil metagenome | isolation source: 120 cm saprolite under Douglas fir tree site 2 hole 2 replicate 1 | place: USA:California | collected 2015-04-18
TCCTCCTTGGTTTCCTCTCTTATACCAGATCGTTAGGTAGTACAAATACAACATTCTGCTTTAATGAACATACGATGGTATTCATTCATTTTAGAGCATGAATTTGAGGTACAATTCTAAAAAGAGAAGGGGGTAAAGTGGGTCCAGGCAACAAAGTTGCTATGATTGTGTTTGATCCTTCTGCCCCAACCCGGCTTCAAGTGCCATGAGCATCAACTTTGTGCGGTCGGCAGCCTGTAATACAAACTCCCGTTTTTGTGTGTATAATCTTGTTCATAAAGATGAAAGGAGCAGCGGCGTTTTTCCCTCCGCATCTTCACACAAAGAGCTGAGTTTCCACGTCGCGCAAGCAACACAGGATGAGCGACACAGCAGGCACAATCGCCGATATCACACAGGAAGCAACTCGCATTGTCGATGCAGCCAACGCAGAAGGCATTCCCCTGCGCTTACTTGGCGGCCTGGCCATCTACTTCCAATGCCCTGGGGCTGCGTCCGTTGAGCAGCTGCAACGTAAATATAATGATTTAGATTTTGCCGCGCTTTCTAAATGGGGCACGAAGACCAGGGCGCTGTTCGACAAGCTCGGCTACACGGGGAACAAAACATTCAATGCGCTTCATGGACACCAGCGCCTGCTCTTCTGGGATGAGCAACATGAACGGCAGATCGATATCTTTATTGATCGCATGCAAATGTGCCATATCATCGATTTTCGTTCGCGCTTGCAGTTGGACCAGCGCACGTTATCGCTCCCGGATCTCCTGCTGACGAAACTACAGATTGTCGAGATCAATGAAAAAGACATCATTGATGTGATTGCACTGTTCTATGATCACGATATTACGAGTAATGAGCAAGGCAAGCATGCTGACTATATTGCTGGGCTTACTGCTAATGACTGGGGGCTGCAGAAAACCCTTGAGATAAATATGAAAAAAACGCGGGCCTTCGCTATAGAGCATGATTTCCCCACCTATGTCCCTGAGCGGATTGAGGCGTTACTTGCCGTGATGGAGGCTCGTCCGAAATCACTGGCGTGGAAGGCGCGTGCCATAGTCGGCGAGCGTGTGCGCTGGTACGAACTGCCTGAGGAGCCGCGCTAGTTCAAGAGCGGCCGTAACGCCTCCCAGGTTCCTTCGACCTGTGGAGGTGGGGTAAAAACCTGGCTCAGGGCCAGGCTGTTCTTCAAGCCGTGACTGGTTAAGATGCCCACTATGCTTTTGTGACTGACCTCCTCCACTTCAAGAAGGCCCCGGGATAGAGCGCGGCGTATTCCCGCCAGCGCAGCCGCGCTGGCAGCTTCACAGTAAATACCTTCGTAAGCGGCCAGGTCTTTCACGGCAGCGAGCATTTCAGCATCGGAAACCGCCACGGCCCCACCACCCGACTCCAGCAGGGCTTTGTAAGCATGATAGCCGCTGACGCGATGACTGATGGGCGGCGCCAGGTTCGGTTCGATGCGTTCGAGAATAGCAGGCACTTGCTGGCGCGCCTCCCAGGCGGATAGCAGGGAAGCGGCCCCGGCAGGCTGCACAGCATACATGCGGGGCAGCGTGTCGATAAACCCCAGTTCTTTAAAAAGCACAAAGCCTTGCCAGATGCCGAACAGATCAGTTCCCGTGCCGGTTGGCACAAACACAGCAGCGGGGGCCTGCCAACCCAGCTGCTCACAAATTTCAAAGGCTGTGGTCTTGTCGCCGTCGGTCTGGTAGGCCTGCACATTATGCATAAAGGACCAGCCCAGTTCGGACTCAATGCGGTCGGCCAGCGCATAGAGCTGCCCCAGGTCACCGATAGGCGAGAGGACTCTGGCTCCATATGCACTGATCTGTACATACTTTTCCACGTTGACTGCGCCGCCTTGATCGGCCAGGCCAGCAGAGCCAAGCAAAAATACGAGAGATGGAACGCCAGCCTTGGCCGCCACGGCAGCCATGGCCGAACCGATATTGCCAGAGGTGAGGCAGGCCAGGCCGCGAGCACCCTGTCCCAGGGCCGTGCTCGCGGCTACACCAATAGGCCGATCTTTGAACGAACCGGTGGGATTGGAGCCCTCTACCTTCACGAAGAGCATGTTGCCCTCAACGCACTCGGGCAGGCGGGTCAGGCGAGCCAGGCGCGTTCCGCCCGCTCCCAGGTCGATGCGAAAGGACGGGTCGGTGACCGGCAGCAGTTCGTGATAGCGCCACAGGCCAGCCGGGCGCCGCGCCAGCTCTTCCCGGTCAAGCAGCCTTTTGAGCGCGGCCAGGTCATATTTCACGCCCAGCGTTTCATTCAAAGCACTCTCCTCGCCAGGATGCGCACAAACAGGACAGGAACCGAGTCTGGTTAGAGGAAAGTCCGTCCCGCAGAAATAGCAGTGGAGGGCTGTGGCGTACATGCTTGTGATCCCGCCTTTCAAAATATTTTCTTTTAGCACAGTTGCGTAGAACTATTTTCATGTATTACGGAGAATGACAGTGTCGAGTCTCATCAAGCGTCTTTCCCGATCAATCAGAGCAACATGGCATATGATATAATTTTATCATCACTTCACCATACTGTGCTTAGGCAAAAGAGCATGGCTTCCCATGAGTACAAATCAAGAGCGAATCGACAATTACGAACCTTCCTCCCGCTTTGTCGGCGATCGTTATGCGTTGTATCGCAAAAGACCCGGCGGCACGTTTTCCCAGCGCTTCAGCCATGGTCGAAGCGCTGTCAGATATTCCGAGATAAGAATATGATGGTGCGAGAGGCACTATGGCGAAGTTTCAAGTGTGTTGATCGCCCGACCGATAACATTGGAGAGCATAGTGAAGAACGCGGCACGCGCTCCAGGGGATGAGCGTGTCATAGCTACCTTGCGCATTGTCATCGTCTGTACCTTAATTACACTGGTAGGTTTCAATTTACGCTCCGTGATCCTGGCGGTACCCCCCGTCTTGCCACTGATCAAACGAGACCTCGCGCTCTCCTACAGCGAGACCGGGCTGCTCACAGCACTGCCAGTACTGGTGCTGGCAGTTGGAGCCTTGCCTGCAGGATTTCTGATAGAGCGCATTGGAGGGCGGCTTTGCGTCACAATCGGGCTGGTGCTTCTCAGTGCTGGGGCGCTCCTACGTGCTTTCTGGTTCTCGTCACTCATGCTTTTCCTCTTCACCCTGTTGCTGAGCGTGGGCATGACGCTGGCACAGACTTCAATACCTGTGCTGGCACGCCGCTGGTTTCCTGCACGCATTGGCCTTGTTGCTGCATTGTTCAGCGACGGGCTGATCATCGGCGAAGCCGCTGGAGCAGGACTTACAATACCCATCATGGTACAATTCCTGGGGAAAAATGCCTGGGCAACTACATTCGTGCTCTGGGGTATACCCGTGATCGTACTACTGCTCCTCTGGCTATGGCTCGCGCCCCCCGCACCCATCTTAGCGCCTGCTCGTTCTAGCAGAGCCGAAGCTACGATCAAAGCGACAAGCCCTCAAAGTCCAGCACGCCCTGTTCAACGATCACAGGTCAACTCCTTACACCTGGGAATCATGCTTGGAGCGGGCAGCCTCATTTACTTTGGGATGAATGGCTGGATTGCTATCTATAACTCGGCAATGCACTACGCCTACCTTACGCCACTCACTCTGACAATACTCAACACAGCGCAGTTACCTTCAAGTCTAGGGGTTACCTTCTTTGCACAGAGCCTTGCCGGCCGTCGTTCCCCCTTTATTGTCGCAGGTGTGATCAGTGGAGCGGCAATCATCGGGTGGGTACTCACCCCTGCCACGTTAGAGCCTTTCTGGGCTGTATTGCTCGGCGCTAGCTCAGCGCTTGTCTTTACGCTCGGTATTGCCCTGCCCCCACTGATGGCAGGGCCTGAGAGAGTAGCTCGCCTCACCGGCGTCACGCTTTCGCTCAACTACTGTGTTGCCTTTGTGGGGCCCTTTCTTGGAGGAGAACTGTGGGATCTCTTTCACCTGCCCTTCCTGGCATTTCTGCCGGTAGCAATCGCTAGCCTGCTGCTCATCATATTGGGTGCGCTCCTTCCCCCGCGCTCCGCTTTCGGTCTTCTAAGCAGGCTTTCAGATACCAGTGAGCTAGACCCGGCTATACCGATCACGCCTTCGCTATAGTTACATAGTATAAGCATCTATATATCCTATTTTGTATGAGGGGAAGCGGGGTTGAAGCGTATACTTATTGTATAACATTTTTAATAGCCCTTTAGAGGGAGTGAACAGTTAACAATATGGCGGATCAGCAACATCTCAATCTCCTCAAAAAAGGTACAGATACCTGGAATAACTGGCGAAAACAGCACCTGGAGATACGGCCTAACCTCAACGGTGCGTACCTGCGAGGAGCGTACCTCATCAAGGCAAACCTGAGTGGGGCTAATCTCATAGATGCAAACCTGAGTGGAGCCAATCTCTATGGAACATACTTTACCGGAGCCGACCTCAGCGGGGTGAACTTTAGCGGCGCTGATCTCAGAGAGGTACACTTTAGCGGTGCTAACCTTAACGGTGTGAATCTCAGCGGGGCATACCTCGACGGCGTGAACCTCAGCGGGGCATACCTCTACCAGGTTGACCTCAGTGGGGCCGATCTCAGCGGCGCTAACCTCAACGCTACGAAGCTCAGTGGGGCCAATCTGACTGAAGCTGACCTCAGCGAAGCCAATCTCAGCGGGGCCGACCTCAGCGGGGCCGACCTCAGCGCCACGAAGCTCAATGGGGCCAGACTCACGATGACTACCTTCAGAGGCGCTGACCTCAGGAATGCCGACTTCAGTGGTGTCAATCTCAGTGAAATCAATCTCAGCGCAGTGAACCTGAGCGGGTCGTACCTCAGTAACGTCGATCTCAGTGGGACACTCCTCAGCGAGGCCAATCTCAGCAGTGCCAATCTTAGGGGAGCGCTTCTCAGCAAAGCAGACCTGCGGGGAGCAAATTTTTCCCGTGCTGACCTGAGCAACGCCAGGTTGGCCGGGGCCGATCTGACCAGAGCTCGCCTGGATGGAGCGCTGCTCCAGGAGGCTGACCTGCGCGGCGCTAATCTCAAGGGAGCCGACCTTCACAATGCGAGGCTGGAAGGGGCCTTGCTGCGAGAAGCGAACCTCAGCAGCGCCAGGCTTAGCGAAACAAATTTCATGAAAGCTGACCTGACAGGAGCCGATCTGAGAAACGCATCTCTGAGCGGAGCCCTGCTCCAGGAAGCAAAGCTTGGCGGCGTTAACCTCAGCAGTGCAGACCTCCACGGCATATCCCTTGCCGGGATAAACCTGAGCAGGGCTAATCTCAGCGGGGCTGATTTTAGTGAAGCGAAGCTGAACAGCGCACTTCTCGAAGAGGCTTCTCTTTACATGACATGCTTCAGCGGAGCGGACCTGAGTGATGCCGACCTGAGAAACGCAGACCTGAGGAACGCGAACCTTAGCAAGGCCAATCTCAGCAGGGCCGATCTCAGCGGTACATCTTTCAACGGGATGCTTCTCAGTGGCATAAACCTGCGTGCGGCCAACCTCAGTGCGGCCAACCTCAGTGCGGCCAACCTCAGCGGAGCAGACCTCCGCAATGCCTACCTGGGAGATGCTGATCTCTACATGACCAATCTCAGCGAAGCTAATCTCGGCGCGGCCGATCTCAGCGGAGCGGACCTGCGCGGGGCCAATCTCAGCGGGGCGGACTTCAGCGGAGCAAATCTGAGCAAGGCAGACCTCAGAGGCGCCAATCTCAAAAACGCCAGTCTTAACGGAGCGCAGGTGAGCGATGTACTTTCAGAAGAAGCGGATCTTGCCGATACTGTTTTACTGTTAAACCCGCGTGCAAAGAGCAGCATTGCCGAAGACTTAGCAGCCGCCCCGTAAGCCCTTGGCCTTCCAGACATGGGGTACTTCACAAAGCACACTGCGCTGAGGCAGGATATCACCTTTGGTGAATCCCATTTACCTGGGGCGGACCTTGCTGGCCAGCTCTACGAAATACTGGATGGATTGCGGATTGCTCATGGCATCGGTGCTGATTGCCTTCTCCACGGGAATGCCCATGAAGAGTTTCTTCACCGGCACTTCCAGCTTTTTACCACTCAGTGTGCGAGGAACCTCGCGAATAGCAAATACCTCGTCGGGCACGTGGTGCGGCGAAATGTTGCGGCGCAGGCTTTCCTTAATCCTGGCTTTGAGGGCTTCATCCAGCTGCACATTGTCCCTGAGCACCACAAACAGCGGCATGTAGTAGCGCCCGCCGGGATACTCGACGCCTATGATCAGGCTATCGAGAACTTCAGGGAATCCCTCCACGACGCGGTAGATCTCGCTCGTCCCCATTCTGATGCCCATACGGTTGAGCGTGGAGTCAGAGCGGCCATAGATGACTGCACTGCCCCTGTCAGTAATCTGAATCCAGTCGCCGTGCCGCCAGATACCAGGAAACATGTTAAAATAGCTCTCCTGATAACGCTTATTTCCAGGGTCATTCCAGAAGAACAGGGGCATGGAAGGCATGGGTTCGGTAATCACCAGCTCGCCCACTTCATTCACCAGCGGCTGGCCCTGTTCATCAAAGGCTTCCACCTCTGCGCCCAGGCTGCGGCACTGGAGTTCCCCCGAGTAGACGGGCAGGAGAATAGAGCCGCCAACGAAGGCAGAACAGACGTCTGTACCGCCGCTGACACTCGCAAGCCAGATGTCGCTCTTCACATGCTCGTACACCCAGCGGAAGCCCTCCGGCGGCAGTGGGGAGCCGGTAGAACCCAGCCCGCGTAGTTTGCTCAGGTCGTAGGTTTTGCCAGGCTCGATGCCTGCCTTCATGCAGGAGGTTATAAAGCCAGCACTGGTGCCAAAGAAGGTCATAGCGCTATCCTGGGCAAATTTCCAGAGCGCGCCAATATCGGGGTAGGATGGACTGCCATCATAGAGCAGGACCACAGCTCCCACCAGCAGCCCGCTTGTGAGCAGGTTCCACATCATCCAGCCAGTGGTGGTGAACCAGAAAAACTTATCGTTGGGTTTTATATCAAGGTCCAGCGCCAGGCTTTTGAGATGCTCAAGCAAGATCCCGCCTTGTCCCTGAACAATGGGCTTGGGCAGGCCGGTCGTGCCGGAGGAATAGAGCACCCAGAGTGGGTGATCAAAGGGCACCTGCTCGAACTCAAGCCCGGCGTTTTCCGACAACAGATCATGCCACGGCACGATATGTGCGAGACTCGTCGAAGAAGAATCGGCGTCCTTGAACAGGTATGGAAACAGGACCGTTTTTTCAAGGGTGGGCAAAGACTGCTGGAGTTCAGACACGATAGGGCGCCTGTCGAAGGCCTTGCCATTATATTGGTAACCATCGACGGCGAAGAGCACCTTCGGCTCTATTTGTTTGAAGCGATCGATGACGCTACTTGTACCGAAGTCCGGCGAACAGCTAGACCAGACGGCGCCCATACTTGCACAGGCAAGAAATGCTATCAATGTCTCCGGGATGTTGGGCATATAGGCCACTACCCTGTCGCCCTGCTGCACTCCCATGGCACGCAGAGCCCTGGCTACCGCACCCGCCTTCTGGCGCAGTTCGCTCCACGAGACCTCAACCAGCTCATGTCGCTCGGAACGGAAAACCAGTGCTGGCCGCTCGGAAGTAGCATTTCTGAAGAAATGCTCCGCAAAATTGAGCCTGGAGCCAGGGAACCATACTGCTCCGGGCATCTTCCGCTCGGTCAGCACCGCTGTGTACGGCCGCGAGAATTTGACATGAAAATATTCTGCGATGGATGCCCAGAAGTCCTCGAGGTTGTCAACCGACCACTGCCAGAGCTCCTCGCGCGAGTGAAAGCTCAATCCCTTCTCCTGTGCAAGCCACTGCATATAGCGTGTGACATTGGCCTGCCGCTTCAACTCTTCCGAGGGCTCCCAGAGGAGTACACCGTCTCCAGATTGAGTTGTCATTAAGCGCTCCACCTTTCAAATATCCCGAAGCATGCTGTGCCTGAAACATATTCTGTCCAGTTGTCTATTATATCACCGGTATCCCTTGTCCCCAGGGTAAAAAAGGGAGATTTTCGGGGGACACCCCCGTACCCCCGGCAGGAGGCGCAGCCTCCTGCACCTCCCTACTAGTTGTGATACGACAGGCGAGACACTCGTAGTATAGGTATAGACATTAACTTTAAAGCAAAAGAGGAGAATAATGAGGCAACAACGGCCTTTCCGTTTTGGAGTGGCAGCAGAAGGCGCGCCCTCGCGTGAGCAGTGGGTGGACAAGGCGCGCAAGGTTGAGGACCTTGGCTATGCCACGTTTCTGGTGGCAGATCACTTCGTCAATGAATTTCCCCCAATAACTGCCCTCTTATCAGCAGCCGACGCGACGAACAAGCTGCGCGTGGGCAGTTTCGTGTTCGACAATGATTTTCGCCATCCTGCCCTCCTGGCCAAGGAAGCAGCGACAATGGACCTGCTATCAGGCGGACGCCTGGAGTTTGGCATCGGCGCGGGATGGCACCGGCCGGAGTACGAGCAGGTGGGTTTGCCATTCGAAGCGGCAGGAGTGCGTATCAGTCGCCTGCAAGAGGCTATCCAGATCATCAAGCGCTTCTTCACCGATGAGTCGGTCACGTTTTCCGGCAACTACTACAAGATAAACGACCTGAAATGCTTTCCGAAGCCGGTTCAACGGCCACATCCACCGTTCTTCATCGGGGGCGGCGGCAAGAGGCTCCTTTCGCTCGCAGCACGAGAGGCAGATATCGTGGGCGTGCATCTCAAAGTAAACGCCGACGGGACAGTAGATGCGTCAGAACACACAGAGGCTGCACTGGCACAAAAGGTGGAGTGGGTCCGCCAGGCGGCAGGCGAGCGGTTCGATGCGCTGGAACTGAACCTGCTCGTCTCCCTGGTAGCGGTGACAGAGGATCGCAGGCAAACAGCTGAACACTACATCCACGAGTGGGAGCTAGAAAACGCAACACCGGAGCGACTATTGCAGAATCCGTACCTGCTCATTGGCAGCGTGGAGCAGATTTCCGAAGATATCCAGATGAAGCGCGAGCGCTTCGGCATCTCGTACTTCGTGGTGTTCGACGAACACATGGAGGCATTTGCGCCGGGGTGGCCAGGCTTGCGGGCAGGTAATACCCTGCCTCGCTTCTCTAATACTACAGTTCCACTCAGGGCAGAAAGGTGCTCGCAGTCTTCCAACGAGCCACGCGCCGCGCCAACCAGATCAGCCCGATGAGAGCCACAAGATTGACCAGGGTCAGCCCTGTCAATTGTTCTGCCATCACAGAGGTTCTTTCACGATCAGTCCTCGTTTTTCTTACTCACCGGAGGCTGCTCAATCAGGGACAGGAGCCGCTGTTGCATCTGGTCATGGCGTGCCAACTGCTCTGCCAGTCGCGCGGTAGTTTCCATGAGACGCTCGATCTGCTGTTCTTGCTGTTGTAGTCGCTGCTGCGTGTGATCGAACGATTGTGTGCTCGCGGTCACCTGCGCAGTCAGGGTTTCAAGCTGATCCATGAGCTTGGCGAATTCGCTGGTCATCCACTCCTCAAGTGTTTGCAACGCCTGCTCCATCACCTGCTCATCGGCACTACGCTGTGGCGCTTCCTGGGACGAGGCGCTCTGCATAGCGAGTCTTTGGCGCAGTCGCTCCAACTCCTGACCATGCTGCGCCAGTCGCTGCTGTTGTTCGGTACGTATGGTTTCCAGCGCGGTACGTGTGCCGAACAAGGCTTCATGTACCTGCGAGAACTGTGCGGCCAAGGCTTCCCGCAGCTGCTCCTGGTGCTGCTGGAAGGCGAGACGATGCTCGGTCAAAGCCTGTCGAAAGGTCTGTCCCTGTTGCTCGACATGTTCACGAAGCGCAGCAACATGCTGCTGCAACTGCTGCTGGCCGGCCCTGAGTTGGGCCTGTTCAACTGGAATGCTCATGAGGTTAAGCCGTCCTTCCTCCCCCGTAATCACTGCAGTGGGGTCAATGATGGGCGTGAGCCTGGCGAGGTCACTGGCGCGTACCTGGCGCGTGCGTTGATTGAGTCCGACAGCGTTCCGGCGAACCGGGAGCTGCCCCGTGGCAATCCAGCGCCGAATCGTGATATCCTGTCTACGAGTAGCTCGAGCAGCATCGGTAATGGTCAACCAATAATCTTCTGGCCCTGCGAGCGCATCGACCTGCTGTTCGTGTTTTGCAGCGTCTTCTGCCATCATAGGTTCCTCCTGTAGATACGTCTCGGAGCGAAAACCTGGCGGGGGTGGAGCTTTCGCTGCTCCCAGTATAACATATACCGATAGCGACAGTCAATAGGGATAGAAAAAGAACCTGTCATGAGGAATACGCAATGTCAAGACCTTTACCTCCATTAGATTACCAGGAAAAGCATGTTGCGACCGGCGCGGGCGTATGGAGTGCGCAACATCGGCGGCTGACGCTGGGGCTGATCCTTATCACGCTGGGGCCGGCGTTCGAGGGATTGGCTGTCGCGACCATTCTCCCCAAAGTTGTTGCAGACCTGGGTGGATTGAGCTTTTATGGCTGGGCTTTTAGTGCCTATATGCTGGCGACTTTTGTGGGGATCATTCTGGCTGGAAGCGAGGCCGACCGGCGAGGGCCTGTTCTCCCCTTCATTGCCGGTGTAGTGCTGTTCGTCCTTGGCCTCATCCTGGCTGGGGCCGCATCTTCTATGCTCATGCTTGTCTTGAGCCGGGGTGTGCAAGGCTTTGGAGCGGGTCTCCTCGCCTCGGTCGCTTTTGTCTGTGTTGGATGGGGGTACCCGGAGGCGGTGAAGCCGCGCATGCTGGCAGTGCTTTCGAGCGCCTGGGTAGTGCCAGGACTGGTCGGCCCTGCACTGGCAGGGATCGTCGCTGACCTGGCAGGCTGGCGCTGGGTCTTCCTGGGCCTGGTACCGGTGTTGCCGCTTGCAACTGGTTTAGCGCTACCCGCCCTGAGACAGTTGACCCCTGCTGTGACGTCTGGATCATTTGACGCTCGTCGTCTTGTTGCTGCGATTGGCCTGGTAATCGGGACGGCAATGACCCTGACGGGACTGCAGATGGGGTCTCTTCTCTTGGCGGTTGTGTTGGTTCTGGTGGGTCTGGCACTAGGGATACCATCCCTACAGCGTCTGCTTCCGCCTGGTACTTTGAGGGCGAAGGAGGGCCTGCCTGCTGCTATCGCGACCCTGGGTTTCCTCAATATGGCCTTCTTTGGAGGGGAAGCGTTCCTTCCACTGACGCTGATTTCTATACGCGGTCAGAGTTTGTTTGTCGCTGGTGTAGCGCTCACTGCCGCCACTTTGACCTGGACGGCAGGGGCATGGATGCAGGCGCAGTTGGCTCCTCGACGAGGGCGTCGCCTGCTTGTGACGAGTGGGCTGACGCTGCTTGTCTTCGGTTTGGCTGGCATTGCGAGTGTGCTCATCGCAAGTATTCCAGTAGCGGTGGCGCCAGTGGCGTGGGGAGTTGCCGGGCTTGGCATGGGGCTTGCTTATTCGACGCTCAACCTGGTTGTGCTGGAAACGGCCCCTGCTGATCAGCAGGGCTCAGCATCATCATCGATGCAGCTCTCTTCGGTGCTTGGGTCAGCGCTAGGTACTGGCCTTGGTGGTGTGATTGTCGGATTGGTGGCGGTGGCGGGCGGACGGCCAGATTCCGGGATTCTCACGGTAGATATCCTTGTCATTGTTGTCGTTGGGCTTGCTGCGTTGACTGCCGTGGGATTACCTGGTCGGCCAGTGCAAGGTAAAGTCGAGTCAGAATCGCCCGTACTTTAATGGGCTGTCCATCCACAGTCAATCATCTGTGCACTACCCGTAATACCGCTTGCTGCATCCGTGCAAAGATAGGTAACCAGTTGTGCTACTTCTTCTGGTTCCAGGAGGCGGCGGATAGCGCCTTCGGTCACCATGATCTTCTCCACCACTTCCGATTCAGGGATACCATGAATGCGCGCCTGGTCGGCAATCTGCTTCTCGACAAGCGCGGTGCGCACGTATGATGGGCAGATGGCATTACAGGTAACACCATGCTCCGCTGCTTCGAGCGCCGTGACACGAGTCAGCCCGAGCAGGCCATGTTTGGCAGCCACGTAGGCGGATTTGAAAGCGGATGCTCGCAGCGCGTGCACCGATGCAATATTGATAATGCGCCCCCACTTGTGAGCATACATGCCAGGTAGAACAGCTTTCGTGAGTAAGAAAGGCGCGGTGAGCATAATCTCGATGATCTGCCGCCACTTTGCCTCTGGAAAGTCTATAATCGGGGCGACATACTGGATGCCCGCGTTATTTACCAGGATATCTATCTGCTCCTCGGCAGCAAGAGTATCTGTCACTAGCCGCGCAATGTCATCACTGTTCGCCATATCTGCTGCTTGAAAACGCGCCCCGGCCAGTTCAGAGGCGGCAGCACTTCCTCCTTCAGCATCGATATCCGACAATGTTACCCGTATACCATGTTGCGCAAAATCGCGAGCGATGGCCAGTCCAATGCCGGAAGCTGCACCTGTCACGATAGCGACCCTGCCTTCTAATCCTGCCACAGTATTATCTCCTTTCCCAGAATCACTCCCCTAACTGCGCAACGCTCTCCTCTGTCCTGCGCAGCTCATCTAGAGTAGCACGAAGCTCGTCCTGGAGGTCCTGCAGCCGTTTCTGAGCATCCTTGAACTGATTCTCCCGCTCTTTAGCAGTACGCAGTTGCGCCTCGCGCTCTTTGGTCGCTTGTAGCTGCGCTTGAGCCTCCTCGAGTTGCCGCTGAACCTCCTGGATTTGCCTCTGCATCTCCTGCATGCGCGTTTCGTGATCGACCGGTTCCATTGTCGCAGCAATGGGCTGAGTTGCCTGGGGACCGTCCTCTACAGCTGGTTCGAGTGGAGTGGTATTTGGCTGCATCTCCAACGGAGGAGGTGCTTCATAATCAGCTGGCTCAGTGGTGACAGGAACCGGCGGGCTCTCCTGTAGTACATAGTCCTCAGCCTGTTCAGTTGTAACGTCTGCCTGGGCCCCCTGCGGATAATCCTCCTCAATTGGGTGAACTGGCTCGTCAGTTGCCGGGGCAACCTCCAGGGATTCATAAACTGGCTGCAGATAATCCTCCTCAATTGGATGAACTGGCTCGTCAATAGCCGGAGCAGCCTCATGGGCTTCATGAGCTGACTCTTGGGGTGTCAAGGTTGTGGAAGCTGGTTCCATGGTGCTTTCCATCGGTGGAGTGGATGCAGCCTCCGGCACAGAGTCAGCATCGTGTGGCACATAGCCGGACGTTGGTTGTTCTTCAAGCGTTGCCTCTGCGGGGCTGCTTGTCGCGCTGTCCTTGTAGACGCCGACCACATTGTAGTGAAAGGCGCCAAACATCTGTAAGAGTGCCATCGCCTCTTGCTCCCTGTCCAGCGCCCTTACTGCAACGACAGAATGTCCACTGCGATATTCATTGGCATAGTAGCGGGCTTCTTCATCCGAGAGGCCCATATCGGTCAATTCTTTGACAAGGTTGTCACTTACTGTGCCTGTACCCGTAAACAGGCTCTTGATATCCTCGAAAAAGCTGCTGGCGCCACCAGGGCTTGAATACCAGATCTGGTCATGACCAAATCCTGTATCCTCCAATGCTTGCACTGCTTGCTCTGCTGATGCCCGGTTGCCGAAGACACCCACGACAGTTGAACGGAGATTCGTTGCCATGCGCTTTTCCCCTTCTGCAGGCTATATTTTTTGAAGTGCCTGCTGCTTCATCAAAACCTCCAATTTTCGGATACCCCTGCGTTTACGCATGGGGAGGAGAAAATTTCTCCCCGCAGGGAGGCCGTTTTAGCAGAACGGCCAAACTGTTGCCTGATTTCAGGCCACCGTGTCATGTCACGGGTAACATGACCCTTCGCGATTGCATATCCGGCATAGGCCCGAGGCCATCTGCTCCGGCGTGGCAGGTAGTGGTCCAGGCTAGGGTGGCACCTGAGACGTACTTTCGCTACTCCCCCTAGCGCATGAGCCTGGGGTTTCGCTATTTCTTAGCCAGATACGCTGCTCCACATGCAACTCTGCGTTTCCGCATAATGAGATGTGGCCGCTAGTCAGGAGCTTGCGTTGAGCTAGCCGTTTCTCAAGCCCCTAGCTTTAGCTATAGGGTCCCTGACTGCAACAAAATGCGGAGTATCACCTGGAAGTTCCGGCTGTATAGGACCGCATAGGATCCTAAAAGGTTCACGTAATAGCGGGCAAAATAGTTTTATGCGCAGACACAGGCATGTAGTATCCCTTGCCACGTCTAAATGGAATTATACATCGGAGATCACTCAAAGGCGAAGAGGGTAAAAAATGTTATACTATGGCGTTGCTATCTAGAAAGCCCTTGCGAGGAGAATTATATGACAAGTTCAAACGGCGAAGAAGGTCCGAGCCACTAGATATATTTGATCTATGCCAGAATTGCCAGAAGTAGAACATACCGCGCGCCAGTTGCGCGCCACCATAATTGGTGCAACGATCAGCGACGTACAAGTCTTCTGGGAGCGCACTATCGGCTATCCAGCGCTCCCCGCTTTCCTGGCCCAGCTTGCCGGTTGCCAGGTGGAAGGCATACGACGGCGCGGCAAGTTTTTGCTACTCGACCTCAGCAGGGACCTCGTAATGACCATCCACCGGCGCATGACGGGTAACCTGCTGATCCTCCCTCCCGGCTGGGCAGTCGATACGAGCCTGAGGCAAACCGACCCACTTGCCTGGAGCACAAGAGGCCCTTCTTTTAGAAAGATACCCGCGACACCTCCAGACGATCAACCCACCTGTTCGCTCTCGACCGCCAATGATCCCCGTCTCTCCTATTGCCGGGTTTGTTTTAACTTTGCTGATGGACGGTCTATGCTCTATACTGACCCGCGTAAGTTTGGACGCATCGAACTATGGCCGCGCGAACTTGAGCGGGAAGCGTTGAAGGGGTTGGGTCCAGAGCCGTTGGATGAAGAATTTACAGTTGAGCAGCTCATGAAGGCACTTGCAGCACGCAAAAGTACTATCAAGCAAGCGTTGCTAACCCAGGAAGTGATTGCCGGTCTGGGTAACATCTATGCCGACGAAGCACTATTCTACGCGGCAATTCATCCCCTACGTCGCGCTAACTCGCTGTCGCCCGCCGAGGCACGACTCCTTCATGAAGCGATTCGATCAGTTCTGACTTTGAGCATTGAGCACGGGGGGACATCTTTCAACGATTATCGTGATCTCTGGGGAGAGGCTGGAGAAAACTACAATCATGTCCGTGTATACCACCGCGCAGGGCAGCCGTGCTTGCGCTGCGGCACACCGGTTGAACGCGT
>WNFC01010140.1_pt1 | contig 15268 bp, 14 predicted proteins | sample 5400541 | NCBI WGS metagenome assembly WNFC01 (sample SAMN13153342, study PRJNA577476) | soil metagenome | isolation source: 120 cm saprolite under Douglas fir tree site 2 hole 2 replicate 1 | place: USA:California | collected 2015-04-18
GCCAGCGTGTCCCGAACTCCCAGGTTCACGCCGGCTCCGCCCCCTGGCGAATACGCCAAAATCGGCACGTACTCCCGCGAATGATCCGTCGTCGCCCAGCGCGGATCGGGATCGCACCCGTGGTCCGCGGTGATCAACAACATGTCGGAGAGGCTCAGCAGCGGCAAAAACTCCGCCAGAATGCGATCGAACTCTTCCAACGACTTGGCAAATCCCTCAACGTCTTTCCGGTGGCCATACAACATATCGAAATCCACCAGGTTGCAAAAAATGAGACCGCTCTTGCGCTCGCTAACCGCCGCCGTCAATTTCTCCATTCCGTCGGCGTTGCCCTTCGTCGTTGCGTACTCATCGACTCCGCGGCCGTTGTAAATGTCATGAATCTTGCCAACTCCGAAAACGCGCACTTTACGTTCTGCGAGAACGTCCATCAGCATCGGCTTCGGCGGATCGACTGCATAATCGTGCCGCCGCGTCGTTCGCACAAAGTTTCCCGGCGTTCCCGTGAACGGCCGCGCAATCACGCGTCCCACGCGATGCGGCCCATCCAGCAATTTCGCCGAGTTCCTTGATGATCTCCGTGCCCGACGCCGGCTTGTTTCCGATCGTCTTCCTGCCAATCTGCTTCTCAAACTCTCTGATCAATTCCTTCGGGAATCCGTTTTTGTAAACCGGAAACGCCTGCTCCAGCCACACCCCGGCCATTTCCCAGTGTCCTGTCGTCGTATCTTTCCCCGGAGAACGCGTCGCGCCCTTTCCATAGACCCCGAGTGGAGCACTGACCGGCGTCTGATGTTTCAGCGGAGCGATGTTCGCCAGTCCGAGCCGCACCAGATTCGGGATTTCCAGCGGCCGCGATTCCGCGATGTGCCCAAGCGTGTTCCTGCCCACGTCGCCATACTCCGCCGCATCGGGCAGCTCGCCGATTCCCACGCTATCCAGCACGATCCAGAAAATTCTCTCGAATTCCTTCATGTGTCAGCCCTCAAGTCCCATTTGTCCGCACTGTACCACACCGCGGGCCCAGCGAATCCTCCGCGGTAATTCCGGTCTTTTGTAGAGGCCGGGCTTCAGCCCGGCTCTTCGTAGCGCCGGCTTCCAGCCGGCTCTCTTGGGTCTTTCCCGCACCTTCGTTGTTGTACAGTGATACCAGCCGCTCGCTGAACTATTTTCCTTCCGCGTGCGTAGTACAAGATAGCGGAGGTGTGCCATGGCCCAGGACGGCAATCCCAGGAGAGTTTCGCTCGTTTTCCCGATCATCCTGATTACGATCGGTGGTTTGTTCCTCTTGCACAACTGGCGTCCGGCTTTCGATCCGTGGCCGATTCTCGCGACCTACTGGCCGCTCATCCTCATCTTCATCGGAATCGGTAAGATTTGGGATACCACAAATCGAAGCCGCAATCCCGATGCGCCTCCGGGAGTCTCCATCGGCGCCACCATTGGCACGCTTGCCTTTGTCATTGTTCTGGTCGTGCTTCTCTGGCACGGACACAGCTATTCCCGCCGACACAGCTTCTATTCGGGATCGCAGCACAACGCGCAGACTGTGGATCTGCAGGGGGCAAAGTCAGCGCACGCCAGGCTGGAGATGGGCGCGGGACAACTCACCATCAACGGCGGCGCGAATCATCTTCTTGACGCGGACTTCACCTACAGCGACTCTTTCGACGCGCCGCGCGTCGACTACAGCGTGGCCGCGGAGGTCGGCCAACTCAACATTTCTCAGGAATCCCACTCCCCGCACTTCGGTCGTTCTCAAAACGATTGGAACCTTCGCTTCAGCAAGGACATCCCGCTGGAGTTGAAAGTGGACATGGGGGCAGGGCAGGGGAATCTGCATTTTCGCGACGTTCCTCTTACCCGTTTGGATCTCAATCTTGGGGCGGGCCAAATGGATGTCGACTTCACCGGCGAACGCAAAACCGATTTGACGGCCGACATCGAAGGGGGTGTGGGGCAGGCCAACATTCGCCTTCCGAAAAACGTCGGCGTCATTGCTCATGCGTCCGGCGGTATCGGCTCCGTCAACGTGCGCGGTCTGAAGCGCGATGGGGACTCCTACACCAACGATGCGTATGGAAAATCCTCCGCGACGATTCACCTGAAAGTGCAAGGCGGAATCGGGCAAATCACCCTCACCCAGGAGCCGTGAATTTGCCAGGCGAATTCGCCGACGCAAATGCGTACGAAGATTCGCCGTTTGCCCTGCTTTGACAGCGGACGTATAATTTGAAGTTTAGGCAGTACGCTCGAAACGCGCTGTCTGGGCTTCCTCTTGGCGACGAAAGAGATTACTCCCGCAACCACGGATATCAGACCGGAGCAGGAGTCCATCCGCGTCCGCGGCGCTCGTGTCCACAATCTCAAAAACATCAGCGTCGAAATTCCGCATAACGCCATTACCGTTGTCACCGGCGTCAGCGGCTCCGGAAAATCTTCCCTCGCCTTCGACACCATTTACGCGGAGGGCCAGCGCCGCTACGTGGAATCGCTCTCCGCATACGCGCGGCAATTTCTTGAGCGCATGGAAAAACCGGACGTGGACGAAATTTCCGGGATCGCGCCGGCGGTGGCGATCCGGCAGAAAAATTCCACGCGCAACCCGCGTTCGAACGTGGCGACGGCCACGGAAATTTACGATTACTTGCGGCTGCTTTTTGCGCGCTGCGGGCAAACGTTTTGCATCAAGTGCGGAGCGGAAGTGCGGCGGGACAATCCGGACGAAATCGCGACGCGCATTTTGTCGCTTGCGGCGGGGCGGCGCTTTTACGTTTTGCACCAGTTTCGAATCGCGACGCCCGCAGTGGCGGCCGGTTCGAAACGAGGCGCCAAGAGAACCGTCAGCGCTCCGCCGCCGGAACTGCTTCGTCAAGCGCTGCTCGATTTACAGAAACGCGGCTTCAATCGACTATACCAGGCAGGTAAAATCCACGAATTTTCATCGCCGGAAACGCTGCTGGATGTCGATTTTTCGAAACCCGTTTACGTCCTGGTTGATCGTCTAGCGGTCAATCCGGAGTCGCGGGCCCGCCTCGTCGACTCCATCGAAATTTGCTACCGCGAAGGGCAGGGCGAAGCCATTCTCGAATTTGTCGCGGACGGCGCGGGGAATCCCGCCGAGCGGATTACCTTCAACGAACGATTCGAATGCAAGAATGACGGCACACTTTACCAGGAACCCGAGCCCCGGCTTTTCTCCTTCAACAATCCGTACGGCGCGTGTCCGCGCTGCCAGGGTTTCGGAAACACGATTGATTTCGATTTGAATCTCGTCGTGCCCGATCCGAGCAAGTCGCTTGACGACGGCGCCATCGAACCGTGGACGAAACCGCGCTACCGCGTACTTTTCCAGGACGCAAAAAAGTGGGCGCGCGGGCGGGGAATTCCGACGAACGTGCCGTGGCGACAGCTCACGGCCGAACAGCGCCGGCTGATACTTGAGGGCGATCCCGAGAACGAGTACGAAGGGGTCAAAGGTTTTTTCAACTGGCTGGAGCGCAAGAAATACAAGCTGCATGTCCGCGTTTTTCTCAGCCGATTCCGCGGTTATGCGACCTGTCCAGAATGTGGCGGGACACGTTTGCGCGCCGAGGCTCGCGCCGTCCGCGTGGCGGGAAAAGCCATCACGGAGGTTTGCAAGCTCACCGTCAAGGAAGCGCGCGCTTTCTTTTCCACGCTGCAACTCTCCGAAGGGCACCTGAAAATCGCGGACCGAATTCTCGAAGAGATTCGAACGCGCTTGCAGTTCCTGGATGAAGTCGGGCTCGACTACCTCACGCTCGACCGGCTGACCTCCACTCTCTCCGGCGGAGAATCACAGCGGATTCAGCTCGCCACGTCGCTCGGTTCGCATCTTGTTGGCGCACTCTACGTGCTCGACGAGCCTTCCATCGGCCTGCATCCCCGCGACACGCAGCGGCTCATCGATATTCTCAAGTCGCTCCGCGATCTGGGGAACACGGTGCTGGTCGTGGAACACGATCCCGACACCATTCAGGCCGCGGATTGCGTCATCGATCTCGGTCCCGGCGCGGGGGAACTCGGCGGCAAGCTGCTCTTTGCCGGCTCTTATGCGGCCATGCTCGAAGAACATCAATCGCTAACAGGCCGGTACCTCAGCGGGGAGCTGCGGATTCCCGTGCCCAACGTGCGCCACAAACCTGCGGGCAGATTCCTCCGTCTCTACGGCGCCAGCCTGCACAACCTCCAGAATCTGGATTTGATGATCCCGCTCGGAACGCTCAGCGTGGTTACGGGCGTCAGCGGCTCCGGCAAGTCCACACTGGTTCACGACGTACTGTACAAGGCGCTCGCCGCGAAGCGAGTTGGCGGCAGCATCAAAGAATTCTGCGAGCGGCTGGAAGGCGATTCGAATGTCCGGGAAGTGGTCATTGTCGATCAATCGCCGATCGGCCGCACACCGCGTTCGAATCCGGCCACGTATCTCAAGGCGTTTGACGCGATTCGAGAAGTGTTTGCGGATACGCCCGATTCGAAACGCCGCGGCTATGCCGCCGGTCATTTTTCCTTCAACGTGCCGGGAGGCCGCTGCGAAACCTGCCAGGGCGACGGCACGGTCACCGTGGAGATGCAGTTTCTGGCGGACGTCGAACTCATCTGCGAAGAGTGCCGGGGCACGCGCTTCAAGAGCGGCGTTCTGGAAGTCCGCTATCACGGGAAGAATATCCACGAGGTATTGCAGGTGACGGTTCGCGAAGCGCTGGCGTTTTTCGTGAACGTTCCCAAGATTGTTTCGAAACTCAGAGTCCTGAATGAAATTGGGCTGGGCTACCTGCGCCTCGGGCAGTCCGCGACAACGCTCTCCGGCGGCGAAGCGCAGCGGCTGAAGCTGGCCGCGCACCTCAGCCAGACGGACAACGAGGGCATCCTCTACATTCTCGCACACGGGGCACTTTCTGGCGCGGGTGCTGAACGGAAACGGCCAGGCAAAGCGTCCCGCGAACAGCGCATCCAAACTAACAGGCCCTTCGGCTACAATTTCCAACGGAGCCAAGATTCCTCCGGCTGAACCATGAAGCACGCTCATTTCCCTTCGATTGCGATACGGATTCTTCTGTGTGTCCTGTGCGGCGTATTCTTTGTAGGGGCGCAGCATGCTGCGCCCCTACTCGGCAACCAAGTGACATCTCGAGATCAGTCTCCTTCCAAGCCCAAAGCCGCCGTGCAATCCAAATCTCAGAGGGTCGCGAACCCTCTCAACGACCTGCTGGAGGAAGCACAGCGCGACATCGACAAAAACAATTTTGAGGCGGCGATTGCTCCGCTGCAAAAAGTTATCGCTGACCAGCCCGAATTCGCTTACGCACACTTTCAAATCGCCTACGTCTACACCGCATTGAAGAGAACGGACGAAGCTCGCGCCGAATACGCGCGCACCATCGCTATCGACCCAAAAATGTCCGAGGCGTATCTCAACCTCGGCATGCTGCTTCTTGACAGGCAAGAAGACGCCTCCGCTGTAGGGCCCCTTCGCAAAGCGGTGGAACTGCTTCCGGCACAAAGCCGTCCCAGATATCTCCTGGCAGTCGCGCTGGAGCGCTCGGGTGATCGGACCGGCGCCGCGGAATCCTTCGAGGCCCTGTTGCATTTGGATCCCAACGACATCGCGGCAATCAATTACCTGGGCTGGGCGGCAGTTCGTCAGGGCAAGCCTGACGAAGCGGAAGCAAAATTCCGGCGCGCGCTGGAGGTTCAACCAAAGGGGCCTGAAGCGCGCAGAGGACTGGCGCGGAGCCTCGACGCTCAGAAGAAGCCCGAAGCCGTTGGCGCCTACCGCGATTATCTCGAACTCGTACCGAATGATTCCGAAGCCCGCGCTCGACTCATCCATCTTCTCGTCGAACAGAAACAGAATGACGAGGCGCTCGCGGAGCTCGATCGCCTGGACGCCGGCAAGCAGCCCACGCTCGAATCGCTCAAGCTGCGTGCGGACATACAGATTGCAGGGAAGAAGTGGGATGATTCGATCGCTACCCTTCGGCAAGCTCTGGCTATGGCCCCGAACGAGGCGCAACTGCACGGCGGTCTAGGGCGAATATTGCTCCAGAAACGCGACTTTGCTGACGCGGAGAAGGAGCTGCGCATCGCCCTGCGTCTCGATGGAAAAAATCTCAGCTATTTCAAAGACCTCAGTTCGACATTTTTTCTGGGAGGAAATTATCCGGCGGCGCTGGCGACGCTCGACGAGATAGCCAAAATGGAACAACCGGGCGCAGGCGTCTGGTTTATCCGCGCGATTTGCTACGATAAGCTGAACCAGCCGAAGCTTGCGTTGGAGGCTTACCAGAAATTTCTCGGGCTCGATCAGGACAAAAATCCGGATCAAGTCTGGCAGGCCAAGGAGCGGAGCAAGGTGCTGCAACGCATGCTGGAACGGAAAAGGTAAGCGGATGAGGGCCGGCGGGGCGTCCCTGAGTGCAGTGTGCGGCCTGCTCGTTTTTCTTGCGATTCTGCCGCCCGGGGGCGCGGAGAGCCTGGCCGCGCTTCAGGCGCGCTTCGATCGCGAAACAAACGGGGTTCGCAAGGCTAAATTACTGGAAAAACTGGGAGACGCTGAACTAGAAGAGACACGCCGCGCAGGAAAAGCGGGCGACCATAACAGCGTGGGCATGACGCTTGAAAAATACCGTGACAATGTTCGCGCCGCGCTCGAGGCCTTGAAGAAGCAACACCCCGACGCCGAAAGGGAATCCAACGGTTACCGGCAACTGGAGATGCACGTGCGGAAGGGCATTCGCGAGGTCGACGATACATTGCTGGTAGCCCCTGAGGCCTACAAGCCGCCGCTGCAGATTGTCCGCCAGGATCTGATTGGCATGAACGAAGAGCTGCTGAAAATGCTGTTTCCCCGCCGGCCCGTGAAACAGCACGCGGCTACGCCTCCAGCGGAGAAACAACCATGAAGTTCAAATTGCAGCTTTTCCTTCTGGCTTCCTTCATCCTGGCCGCTCCGCCGCTCGCCCGCGCCGGGACGCCGCAGCAGAAGGACTATCTCTCGGCGGTTGAAGCGGACAAGATTCGCGACGCAGAAACGGTCAACGAGCGTATAAAACTCTTTCTGACTTTTGCCGACGATCGCTTGAAGAAATTCCAATACGAACTGGAGCATCCCTCCTCGAACCGGCACAGCGACATGCTGAATTCGCTTCTGAATGCTTACGTCGGCTGCGTGGACGACGCGGCGGACCTCATCCAGCTGGGGATCGAGAAACAGGAGAATATCCGGCAGGGAATTGACATGATGACGGCGCGCACGAAGGAATTTCTGGCCGTGCTGGAGAAACTTTCCACCGACGGCGCCGAACGGGAACTCTATAAGGACACTCTCGACGACGCGATCGAGGGCACTCGCGACGCGATGAACGACGCGGAAAAGGCGAAAAAGAAAGTCGCGCCGCCGCCGGTGCGGAGGAAGAACTGATGGTTTTCAGTTGTTAGTTTTAGGTTTTAAGTAAGAGAAGAGGGGTGGTTTGTTTTTGGTCGGTGCCCCGAAGGCAGATGTTGCCAGTTGTTTTGCGTTTCTGGTCAGGATAAAGGGTTGCTTTTTGTGGTTGCGTGGATAAACGCTGGTGGTAGTCGGCAGGGTTGGAGAAGCAGAGGAAGATTGTGGAACTTGGAGGGCCGCCATCAATTCGAACTCTTCAGGAAGCCAGTGAACAAATGAGATCGAAGAAAAATAGAGGCGGCCTTGTGCCGGGTGGCGGGCCACTTTTTCAGCGGATGTTCACGCGGCTGGGTTGCGATGGCCGGCCGCCGCGATTCCGCGTGGAGTTTTATCCTTATTCCAGCCTGGTGCTGACGATTCGGCGTAGAGAGGAAGTTGTTTACGTGCGCTTCTCCGACCTCTTGCGACGGGCGCCGCTGGCGGTCCTGGAAGGCGCTGCCGCGCTGCTGCTTGCGCGTGTGTATCGGCGCAAAGCTTCCAAGGCTCTCACCGAACCTTATCTGGAGTACGCGCGCTCCGATCGCACGCGCAGCCGCATGAACCGCATGCGCTGCGGGCGTGTTCGCCTGGCCGCGACGGGCCCGCGCGGGGACCATTTCGATCTGGACAGGCTTTTCGATGAGCTGAATGGAAAATACTTTTCCGGGCGTTTACAGCGCCCGCACATCGGATGGAGCACGCGGAGCTGGCGGCGGCAATTTGGCTGTTACGATCCAGGGCCAAACCAGATTCTGCTGAATCGACGGATGGATCGTCCGGGGATTCCGGCGTGCGCGGTGGAATATGTTTTGTATCACGAGATGCTGCACGTGAAGCACCCGACTCGCCGGTCGGGCTGCAGCATGGTTTCGCATTCGCGGGAATTTCGAGAAGAAGAGAAGCGCTTTCCGGAATTCGAACGCGCGCGGCACGTTCTTGACCGGCTCGCGCGCTGATTTAGGGGAGAGAAGCAGACGCCCGAAGGGAAGCCGAAGGTTTGCGGCGGCGCTACTTTTTCACTTTCTCGACTTCTTTGTAGAGCTTGTCGATTTTCTTCCTGATTTTGTCGCCATCTTCGGCGTGCGGGTATAGATCCAGGTAGCGCTGATAAGATTTAATGGCCTGTTTCTTCAGACCCTTCTTTTCCTGAGCTTCGGCCAGGAAGCGAAAAGGGATGGCATAGCCGGGTTTGGCCACGGTGGCGTCCTGGAAACGGTCGATGGCCGCATCCAAATCCCCTCTCTTCATGTAGTACTGACCAACTTCGAGGTCTTTTTCCGCACGCAGCGGATCCCAGGCGGGCTGATCGGGTGCGTTTTGCGTGGCAGTGTCTTTCTTTTGCTTGGCGGGAGACTTTGGCGGCGTGGCGCCCGGTGCGTCGGCAGGTTTTGAGGAGGACTCCGGTTGCTGATCCTGCGCGTGCGCCTGCGATACCGCAGAAAGCAGGAAAACTGCCGCGAGAATGGGAACTGTCCTGCTGAGTCTCATGCCTGTCACGGAGGTCTCCCTGTACTCCGATTCCGTCTAGTATGATGGAAGTTGTCTGGCGATTGTAAAGTTGTGTTTTGAGCCTCCATGGAACCCCGCGAAAAAGCCGCACAGCTTCCGGAAAGTCCGGGCGTCTATCTCTTCAAGGATGCCGGCGGGACGGTGCTTTACGTGGGCAAGGCGCGGAATTTGCGCAGCCGCGTGCGTTCCTACTTTCTCGAATCGCGCTGGATCGACGCCAAGACGGGTTCGCTGGCGCGAGAGATCGCCGATCTCGAAACCATTGTGGTGGGCAACGAACGCGAAGCGCTGGCGCTCGAACACAACCTCATCAAGCAGTATCGCCCTAAATTCAACGTCGTGCTTCGCGACGACAAGACTTATCCCTATATCAAGTTCACGGCGGCGGAAAAATATCCACGCGTGTACTTCACGCGGCGCATCAAGAAAGACGGTTCGCTTTATTTCGGGCCGTATTTTCCTTCCAGCCTGGCGCGGCGGATTCTGCATTTTGTTCACAAGCGGTTCCTCGTTCCTTCCTGCACCGTCGATCTGACGCGCAGCCACCCGCGGCCTTGCCTGCAGTATTACATCAAGCGGTGCCTTGGGCCCTGCGTGGCGGGGCTGACGACGGATGAAAGATATGCCGAAGCCGCGCGCGATGTGCGGTTGTTTCTCGAAGGGCGCCGCCACGATTTGATCAAGAGCCTCGAAGAACGGATGGCGGCAGCGGCGGAGAAGGAGCTGTTCGAACAGGCGGCCGCTTACCGCGATTTGTTGCGGACGCTCGAAGACATCGAGGAACGGCAGCGCATCGCCGCCGCGCAGGGAGATGACACCGACGTTCTTGCTTACTACGCCGAACCGCCGCTCGTCGCTGCTGACCTTTTCCACTTGCGCGGCGGGCGTGTGGTGGATCGTCGCGAATTCTATTGGGAAGAACTGGAGGAATTTGATCCGCAGGAGTTCGTGCCTTCCCTTCTGAAGCAGCTCTATCTGGAAGCGGAATATCTGCCGAAAGCGATTCACGTGTCGGCGGATTTTGAGGATCGCGAACTGCTGGAGGCGACGCTGACGGAGCGCGCGGGACACAAAGTGGAAATCTTTACGCCGCAGCGCGGGACCAAGCGGGCTTTCCTCGATCTCGTGGAGAGCAACGCGAAGCATTCATTCGAACAGCGATTCCGCGTTTTGAAGCCGACGTCGAAAGCGATTGGCGAGGCATTGCAGAATGCGCTCAATCTGGCGGAAGAGCCGCTGCGCATCGAGAGCTTCGACATTTCGCATATACAAGGAACGGATACGGTCGCGTCCATGGTGGTTTGGGAAAAGGGGCGCATGAAGAAATCGGACTACCGCAAATTCATCATTCGTGGAGATGAAGGGCGCGGCGAAGAGGGAAGCAATGGAAATCCGCTGCGCCAAAACGACGACTTTGCGAGCATGCGTGAAGCGGTGGCGCGGCGGTATCGCCGACTTCAGGAAGAGAAGAAAGAATTTCCCGGGCTGATCCTGATCGATGGCGGCATCGGACAGCTTCACGCCGCGGCGCAGGCACTGGAATCGCTGCAGATCATCAATCAGCCGGTCGCGAGCATCGCGAAAAAAGAGGAGATTCTTTACGTTCTGGGGCAGGAAGATGAGCCGGTCGTGCTGGAGCGACACTCGCCGGTGCTGCACCTGATTCAGCAGATTCGCGATGAGACCCACCGTTTTGCGGTTACGTTTCACCGGCAACGGCGCGGGAAGCGGCAGACTGAAACCGTGCTCAGCGAAATCCCCGGGGTGGGGGTAAAGACGGCGCAGAAACTTTTGAAGGAATTTGGGAGCGTTGCCAATATTCAGAGGGCGGGGCTGGAAAAATTGAGCAGAGTAGTTTCGCGGAAGAGTGCAGAGAAGATTCTCAGCCAACTGGAAGCTTCGAGGCTGCAGTAACCAGTTTGCGAGCGGCATAGCGGTTAGGGCGCATTGCGCGCCTCCTAGTGCTATGCTACGGTTTCTGTGGAGGTTGCTATGGCGGACAATGTGGGTTCCAAGGTGACGTATTTCCTGGTAGGGCTGGGAGTTGGAGCGCTCGTGGGTATTTTGTTTGCGCCGAAGTCCGGTGAAGAGACGCGTGACTTTCTGGCTAAGAAGGCGGATGAAGGCAAGGATTACGCCCAGAAGAAGGCGCGCGAGCTGCGGGAGCGCGCGGATGAATTGATCGAGCGCAGCAAGGAAGTTGCGGTGCGCAAGAAGGATTCCATCTCGGCGGCAGTGGAAGCCGGACGCGAAGCGTATCTGCGCGAATCGAAGTCCTAAGGCACGGTAAGGCGGTAGCACGGGGTTCCGTCTCGAAGTGGGGCGGGTGGGGCAGCTATGCAATTCTGGCTCGAATTCTTCAGCATTGTCGCGGCGATCGCTCTGGTCGTGCAAGTGGTGATCCTGACGGCGTTGTTCTTTCAGCTTCGCCGCACGACGGAAAATGTGAATCGTCTGGTGGGCGATTTGCATTCGCGAGTCGGCCCTATGCTGACGCGCGTGCAGATTCTTCTTGACGATACGCAGCCGAAAATCTCCAGCATGGTGAATGATGCGTCGCACATCGTGTATTTGGCGCGCGGGCAGGCGCAGAAGATCGACCGCGTGTTTACGGACGCCGCCGACCGGCTTCGCGGACAGTTGGTGCATGCGGATCGCATCTTGACGGGGACGCTGGAAGCCGTGGAGGATGCGGGCGCAAAGTTCAAGCACAGTTTCTGGCGGCCGGTGCAGAAAGCGTCGGCGCTGGTTCAGGGGATTAAGGTGGGACTCGATCTTCTGCGGTCGCGCCGCGGCCGTTCCAGCGGTGATGAACCGCGCGAGCAGCAGGAAGAAGAACTTTTTATTTAGGGAGTTCTTAGTTGTCAGTTTTTAGTTTTCAGTAAGAGAAGGACTTTTTTGGGAGCCGTTTTTTTTGATCGTTCCGGCCACTTCTTTCCTACAATATTCACCTTCGATATTCACCAACGTTGAAGAGGGACTCGGCTCCTGGATTCACCAGTGCGTCAGTTCCTGCTGATTCGCAAAGCTTCCGGCCATCTCCATAGACAAATCAATGAGAAATCGCTGTTCAACGGAGCCAGCCGCCGCCGAGGACGACGTCGCCGTCATAGAAAACGGCGGCCTGGCCGGGGGTGATGGCGCGCTGAGGGGTGTCGAACGTGACGCGCGCGATGGTGGCGTACAGCGGCTCGATGGTGGCGGGTGCGGGCTCGTGCTTGTGGCGGATTTTGGCGAAGGCGCGAAGCGGGGCAGAAGGCTTTTCGCAGGAAATCCAATTCACGCCTTCGACTTCGCATACCGTTTTTCGGAGGACATCGTCTTCGCCGACGACGACGCGGTTCTTCTCCGGATCAATCGAGAGAACGTAGAGGGGCTTGCCGGCGGCGAAGCCGAGGCCCTTGCGCTGGCCGATGGTAAAATTGTGGACGCCATTGTGGCGGCCGATCACTTCGCCGTTTTCGTTGACGATTTCTCCTTCTCCATTCTGCAAAGAAATTCCGCGCTCTCGTGAATACGCCTGGATGAATTGCACGTAGTTGCCGGTGGGCACGAAACACAGTTCCATGCTCTCCGGCTTTTCCGCGACGGGCAAATTCACGCGGCGGGCCAGGGCGCGCACTTCTTCCTTGGTGAGTTCACCGAGAGGGAAGTCGCTGCGCGAAAGCTGTTCCTGCGAGAGGCCCCAGAGAAAGTAGGATTGGTCCTTGGTTTCGTCGCGCGCGCGCAGCAATTCCCAGCGGCGGGTATCGCCGTTCTTGCGAATCCGCGCGTAGTGACCGGTGGCAAGACGCTCGGCGCCGATCTGACGCGCCATGCGCAAGAGCGGCTCGAATTTTACGTCCGTGTTGCAATTGGTGCAGGCGATGGGCGTGCGGCCGGCTAGATACTGGTCCACGAAGGGACGCACAACGCGCGCCTCGAATTGCTCCTCGAAGTTCACCACGTAATGCGGAAAATTCAGGTGCTGCGCCACGGCCTTGGCGTCATAGACGTCATCGAGCGAGCAGCAGCGGTGCTGTGCGGGGCCCTCGCCCTGGAGTTCGGGGAGGCGGCGCTGGTTCCAGAGCTGCATGGTGAGGCCGACGACGACGCGGCCTTCCTGTTGCAGGAGAGCGGCAACGGTGGAAGAGTCGACGCCGCCGGACATGGCGACGGCGACGAGGTCGCGTTGGGTTTCGGCGCGCTCGGGGAGAGTGTCGAATTGGGTGGCTGCATTCATGCTGATTGCATTATATCGTGCGAGGTCTCCATTCTCTCGCACCGCGATGTTAGGGGCGCAGCATGCTGCGCCCCTACAAAGACGGGACCAAAGTGAGGCGGGAGCATCATCGGTGGGCGGTGGCCTCTTTGCGATAGGTGGGGGAAAGCTCGCGGAGCTGGGCGACGGCGGCGGGGACTACGTTCAAGGCGAAATCAATTTCTGCGGAGGTGGTGTGGCGGCCGAGGCTGAAGCGCAGGCTGGCGCGGGCTTCTTCCGGCGGCAAGCCGATGGCGGTAAGCACGTGCGATGGCTCGACGGCGCCCGAGGAGCAGGCGGCTCCGGTGGAACAGGCCAGACCTTTCAAGTCGAGCGCAATGAGGAGGGCTTCGCCTTCGACGCCGGGAAAGACGAGATTTGTGGTGTTCGGAGTGCGCGGAGCAGCGCCTCCATTCACGCGCGACTGGGGGACGCGATGCAGCAGACCTTGCTGCAATTTGTCGCGGAGGTTAGACACGCGCTGAGCGTCTTCTGCGAGCGATTTGCGAGCGAGCTCTGCTGCTTTGCCGAGGCCAACGATGCCGGCGACGTTTTCTGTACCCGGGCGGAAGCCCCGCTGGTGATGTCCGCCATAGAGAAGTTGGCGCAAACGCGTTCCGCCGCGCACGTACAGGGCGCCGATTCCCTTTGGCGCGTACAATTTGTGCCCGGAAATGGAGAGGAGATCGACCGCCAACGTATTGACGTCAATTGGGATTTTTCCTGCGGATTGCACAGCATCGGTGTGAAAGTAGACGTCGGCCTCGGCGGCGATACGACCGATTTCTTCGAGCGGCTGGACGGTGCCAAGCTCGTTGTTGGCGTGCATGATGGTGATGAGCACGGTTTCCGGCCGGATGGCGCGGCGCAGTTCATCGAGGTCAATTTGCCCTTCACCAGTCGTCGGCAGATAGGTGACGCGAACGCCTTCTTTTTGGAGAGCCTGGCAGGCGTTGAGGACGGCTTCGTGTTCGATGGCGGTGGTGATGACGTGGAGAACAGAATTGGCATTTCTTGACGAGGAGACAGGCAAGAATGCCTGTCCCACAACCCCAAAGATGGCGTGGTTGTCGGATTCGGTGCCGCCGCTGGTGAAGACGATTTCCTGGGGGCGCGCGCCGATGAGGGCGGCAACTTGTTCGCGGGCGGATTCGACCGCGGCGCGGGCACGCTGCCCGGGCGTGTGGATGGAAGCGGCGTTGGCAAATTCGCCGGAGAAATAGGGGAGCATGGCGTCGAGGACTTCCGGCTCGACCGGGGTGGTGGCGTTGAAATCGAGGTAGACGCGGTTCATAAGGCTATCCACAGGATACTACCAGCGGGCGACCGTTGCGCGCAGCAAGTTGCAGGAGACGTCCGTCCCCCGGAGTCGAGAGAATTCGATTTGTCATCGGGGGCTAGCAGGGGATTATTGAGATTTCTAGTTAACCATAACCGGGCCCCCTCCCCCTGTTTTTTGTAAGTGTTGCATCTAAAGGGCTTAACATGGCCGTAAGTCTTTTGTTTGCAACACTTGCGGGGAGATCCATGAGTGTTGCAGCTAAAGGACTTAAAGCGAGGGTGGACAGTCCCGACCCGGTCGGGATTTCCGCTCCTCAACTGATGTAGAGTTTCGATGGTCAATGGACAGTGGTCAGTGGGGGAATAGGAGGGAACGGGGTGTGAACGCCGGAACGTCGGAACGTCCGAAGGTTGGGAACAAAGAGCGGGTGGGAGGTTCGGGGAAGGATCGAGCGGGCGAGGATTGGACTTAACAAACACGATGAGAGAATAGCGTACCTTACTTAAGTTGTTAAGTGTTTTGCCGTGAACGGTCGAAATTGAGGGTTGAACGGTGATTAGGGCGAGTGAATGGTTTCTGTATGACAAAAAAATCAGGATAACGTCCCGTCTGTCCCCTGGTTCCCCCTGGTTCCCACCCGGTGTTGCCTCGTCTATCCCGGCCTGACAAAAGTGCTTGCTCCGAGTCGTTCCAGGGGATATAGAAATCATCGGAGTTTCGCGAGGGCTTATACCGATGACGGGCCTTTGGCAAGACCTTCGTTATGGCGTGCGGATGCTGGAAAAGAACC
>WNFC01004448.1_pt1 | contig 15264 bp, 12 predicted proteins | sample 5400541 | NCBI WGS metagenome assembly WNFC01 (sample SAMN13153342, study PRJNA577476) | soil metagenome | isolation source: 120 cm saprolite under Douglas fir tree site 2 hole 2 replicate 1 | place: USA:California | collected 2015-04-18
GTACGTCGATAAGGGTGCGGAATACTACGAACGAAGAAACCGCCAACAACAAATCGAGTTTCTCAAAAAGAAGGCGGCCCGACTCGGCCTACAGCTCACACCAGTCTATCCGTGATGAAGAAGTTTCTGGAGAGTCCGGTGGATTCAATGGGTCGACGCAACACTAGGCCGAAATCCACTTACAGGGCCTCAATAGCTAAGAATCGTTCGCGAGCGTTGATTTAAGCGGAACACCATCCTGGCTGGAGTCTGATTGAGTACAGCCGGACAAAGCGGTTCTCCATGGGGAAGTGCTGCCGGATCAACTGACTATAAGGTGTTGCATCGACCGGTTGAGCTCGCACCGGTTATCGGAAACTATGCCCGGAGGCTGACTGAGTCTCGCCGCCCGCTCAAAACAGAATTGTTCATTTCATAGCAAGAACGGGTTTTTTCAGTAAGCTTATTTATGTGCTCTTCACTAAACGCGTAATCCAGACCAGGATCACCGCCCCGATGAAAGCCACGATGAGCGATCCGATGATCCCACCGCCGCGCCAAATCCCCAGCATTCCGAAAATCCATCCGCCGAGGATGCCTCCGAGTATCCCAAGGATGATATCGACAAGAACGCCGTATCCTCCACCTTTCATCACCTGTCCTGCGAGCCAACCCGCGATCAGCCCAACCACAATCCACTCAAGAAAGCTCATAATCGGTGTCTCCTTCTGTTCGACGTTGGATGGGCCCCGGTTGCACCTCTTTTAGAACGATTTCTTGACGAATGTCAACGCCGTGGTGGGGACCGGAATGGGAGGTAAATCGCCTTTCCACTGGTGAACCGCAGCTTGGCTGCTCGGCTAAGTCCGGTAAGTCGGGTAACCGGAGAAGTGAATTCCGATAAGCGACTGGACCGCTGCCCTCTTCGCGACACACCAAGTTACGGCGTAGTAGCATTAGCCCTCAGGGTGGTAGCGGAAATGGACGATCCCAAATTTGCAGAACTTCGCGGACTGGTCGGCTATCATGAAAAGATCGTCTACGAAGCTGTCAAAGCGGGTATGGTGGCCCAACTCCCACATGAGAGCCAGCTCTTCGCGAAGGCAATGCAAGAACACATGCACCTGAAGCACGTTCATAATGCTCTTGAGTTCGCAGACCTCCGTGAAGGTGCGCCCTATGAGATCACGGTAGGAGGCGAAGCTGTGAATCCGCTGGCCCACCTGACTGCGCATGCGGCCGTCAAAGGGCAGCTCGAACAGGATCCTTTGGTAAGGGCCGCGTTTGAAAAGATGCTGGCCACCGGGACCTCAGCCCATCACGCCGAACACATTCTTGGTGCACTGCTCTTTGAAGCAGAGTGGCAAACTGCCCGGGCCGTCGAGACTGGGAAAGATACCGAGAAGGCACAGAAGATCTACATTCGCACACTTCAAAAACTCATCCGGGATTCGGCCTTTTGCAAAAAACTCACTCGACAGTTCACGGCCGATCATTCTGCATTTGAATAGGGGAACTTCCTTCTGCAAATGCCGAGATCCGCTTTTCCGATTTACCGGGCAGTTGCGATGTGGTGTTCACGAGCCTGGCCCAATCCCGATCTCGTCATTGACGGCTTCTCTTAGACGCTGCTTACATGAGCGACGCGCTATTCCAAATCAATTATCAGGAATCGGCTCTTCAGAATGAGGCGGAACAATCGCGCACATGGTAGCTCTGATAAGACAACTTGATAGTTGCTTATACATGATAGTGACTAACGGGGACGCCGCTGTATATAATGACGACCGCCGTGCCAAGCAAGGAGTCGTTCTTAAACGTGGCCGCTGGAGTGGCTACCATTACGTTGAACTTCCTGGACAAGCCGAAGACTTCGAGGCGGGCGTCGCTCAATTTCTTGAGAAGTGCGCCCACGCCTTCACCGGTAGATGAGAATCCCCAGTGAACTTTGAATTCAGCGAAAAAGTGAAGAATTTGCAAGGGCGACTGCGGGCCTTCCTGGACGAATCCATTTATCCGAATGAGAAGCGCTTCTACGACGAGATCGAGCAAAATCGATGGTCGCCCACGAGGATTGTCGAGGAGCTCAAGCTGAAAGCTCGCGCCGGCGGCCTATGGAACTTGTTCTTGCCGGACAGTGAACAAGGTGCCGGACTCACAAACCTCGAATACGCTCCCCTCTGCGAGACGATGGGCCGCAGCGTCATGGCGCCAGAAGTTTTCAACTGCTCGGCACCGGACACGGGCAATATGGAAGTGCTCGCCCGGTATGGCACGCCGGAGCAGAAAGAACGTTGGCTCAAGCCGCTACTAGCCGGCGAAATCCGGTCGTGTTTCGCGATGACGGAACCCGCGGTCGCCTCATCGGATGCGACGAACATTGAGGCGAGTATCGTTCGGGACGGCAACCACTACGTCATCAATGGCCGAAAATGGTGGACGTCCGGGGCGGGCGACCCGCGGTGCAAGATTGCCATCTTCATGGGCAAAACGGATCCTTCGGCGCAGCCTCACAAACAGCAGTCGATGATTCTGGTGCCGATGGACGAGCCAGGAGTGAAGATCGAACGACTGTTGACGGTGTTTGGGTATGACCACGCGCCGCACGGTCATGGCGAAGTCACATATGAAAATGTCCGTGTTCCGGTTTCAAACATCTTGCTTGGCGAAGGGCGGGGATTCGAGATTGCACAAGGGCGGCTGGGGCCAGGGCGGATCCATCACTGCATGCGGTGCATCGGAGCGGCGGAACGCGCGCTTGAAACAATGTGCAAGCGAGTGCAGTCTCGCGTAGCTTTCGGGAAACCTCTGGCGGAGCAAGGCACGATTCGAGCGGACATTGCGAGTTCCCGCATGGAGATCGAGCAAGCTCGCCTCCTGACGCTGAAGGCTGCGTACATGATGGACACGCTGGGCAACAAAGCGGCGCGCGCGGAAATTGCGATGATCAAGGTTGTCGCGCCAAACGTTGCCTTGCAGGTTCTGGACCGTGCCATCCAGGCGCACGGGGGAGCGGGAGTCTCGCAAGACACCTTTCTCGCCGCCATGTGGGCAAACGTACGCACGCTGCGACTTGCTGACGGGCCGGATGAAGTGCACACGGAATCGATCGCCAGGCAGGAACTGCGTAAGTGTGGCAAGCCCACGACGAAATTAGAAACGCATTGACCATCTGCCGATGCGAGCTGCACTCCAATCTCTTCGACGGGAGATCCCCATGCCACTACTCGTGGTGGAAACAATCCTTTCGCTTAAGGAATTCGTAGGCCGTGAGATCGCCGTGACGGATTGGCTGATGGTGACCCAAGAGCGCATCGACCGATTCGCCGAAACGACAGAAGACCAGCAGTGGATTCACGTCGATCACGAGCGCGCGCAAAGGGAGTCGCCCTATGGCTCAACGATTGCGCACGGGTTCTTAACACTTTCACTTGTGAGCTATTTCATGAAGCAGGCCATTCAATTTAGAGGCGGCATGAGGATGGCGGTGAATTACGGTTTGAATCGCGTGCGCTTTCCTGCTCCAGTTCGCGCCGGCGCCAATATCCGGGCGCGTATCGGGCTCCTCAGCCTGGAAGAATTCCCTGATGGGCTCCAGTCTGTTTTTTCTGTCGCGGTGGAAGCCGAGAATTCCGACAAACCATGCTGCGTTGCAGAATGGGTGGTCCGCTACTACCAGTGACAGTGGAGCTTGCGGACTAAGTCGACTGAGAGTTCTCGAAGCCAGGCCGCATGGGCTTGAGTTTCAGATTCTGCCGGTTTGCGCGCTGTGCAGAGAGGAACGCAGGAGAATATTGATTCGCTGGGGCAGGGAGGCAAAGCGCTCGTCTTGGGTCAGGCCTTGATGATAGCGATAGTAGATTTGCTGGACGATGACAGCAAGCTTGAAGCGGGCAAGAGTGAGGAAGAAAGACATCTGGGAAGCATCGCGTCCGGTTTTTTTAGCGTAGGATTCGGCAAGTTCCGCCCTCGTAAAGCTGCCGGGATAGGTTGTGGGGCCCGAACGGTTAATTTGTAGTTCCTCGGGGTCAGCCGCATCAACCCAATATGCCAGGGTAGTGCCGAGATCCGTGAGCGGATCGCCAATGGTGCACATCTCCCAGTCGAGCACTCCAATAATTTTTGTGATGTCGCCCGGATCCAGCACGATGTTGTCGTACTTGTAGTCGTTGTGGATGAGCGAAATGCCTCCGGTGGAGGGGATGTGCTGTTGCATCCACTCGCAGATTCTTTCCACTTCCGGATAATCATGCGTTTTAGAGCCGTGATAGCGTTCGATCCAGCCACGGACTTGACGTTCGAGGTAGCCTTGCGGTTTGCCAAGATCGGCGAGGCCGACGGCAGCATAATCAAGGCTGTGGAGCAGCGCCAGATTTTCCACGAAGGACTCGCTCAGCCGCCGCACTTTTTCAGGAGGAAAGTGCAAACCAGGCGGCGGATCCCTGCGAAGGATGACGCCGTGAATGGGTTCCATCATGTAAAACGGAACTCCTAGGATGGACTCATCGTCGCAGTAAACGAGCACACTAGGTGCAGGGGCGTAGACGGAGTGGAGCCTGGAGAGAACTCGAAATTCGCGGCCCATATCGTGCGCCGTCTTGACCTTGCTCCCGAAAGGTGGGCGCCGCAGCACCATTTCCCGATCGCCGAGAGCTACCAGGTATGTCAGGTTGGAATGGCCGCAGGGAAATTGCTGGAGACTGAGCGGGCCCCGTTCATCTGGAAAATGGCTTCGCAAAAAGGGCTCGAGTTTGTTCAGGTCAAGCGCTTCTCCTAGTCGAACCTTTGTCGGGTGGTCCAGCAGGTCGGCCATCAGCGAATCCCCTAGCGGTAAGTCAGCATGGCGGCATCATTCAGATGCGGGTGGGTGTTGAACGCACTGAGAGTAAACCGGTCCCCCGAATAAAGGAACTCGCTCAAGGAACAGTTGCGCGACATCCAACTGACCTGCAAGGTATGTTGCGGCGAGAGGTTCAGGGCGCGCTGCATGGCCACGGCAATAGGGCCGCCTGACGTGACAATCGCGACCCGCTCACCGCGGCCCCCGGCGGCGAGAAGCTTTGCGAGGCCGAGATTCACCCGAGAACAAAACTCGGACCACGGCTCCGCACCCAGCGAAGGGATCTCGCCGCTCACCCACTTACCGATGACGGCTTCGAACAACTTTTGAAAAGTGGACCGGCGCCCCGCTGAGTTGGACGAGGACTGGAACGCAGCGTGGAGGTCGCGGATTCTCTCGTCGTTTTTGAGCAGTCCCGGCAGGCTGCGCACAAGCACGGCTTCTCCTTGATATTCATCGAACTCCGGGAGCACCAGCGGCTCAGGGAACTTGAGGCCAGCCTTCCGGTATTCGTCTCTCATGAGTTTCGCCGTATCTTTCTGACGGACACATGGCCCCATGCAGGCACGATCAAAAATGACCTTGCGTTGCGCCCAATACGCGCCGAGAAGACGTGCCTGTTCTCCTCCGAGTTCGGACAACTTGTCATAGTTCTGCTCAAGAAACGTAGCTTGCGCATGACGGACGAGAAAGAGAACTCCCATTTTCAATCGGACATTCCGTCAAAGGTTATACCGCAACCGGTATCGGGAAGGATGAAATTCGCGCACGTCCAGCCTTTGTTTGCGAATCAACTCTCAAATATCCAAGGTGCTAGGCAGTTGCTCTCTGGTCTCGGCTGAATTCAGCGAATGTTTTCGCCTGCTCGGCGAGCTGCTTCAACAACGGACTGGGGGTCCACGTTTCACCGTGCTGCTTGTGGAATTCACGGATACGTTCGTAAACTTTTTTCAAACCTACAGTATCTGCGTACCACATCGGGCCGCCTCGATAGGCGGGGAAACCGTATCCGTTGAGATAGATGATATCGATGTCCACGGCGCGAAGCGCAAAACCTTCTTCGAGTATTCGCGCTCCTTCGTTGACGAGTGCATAGAGGCAACGATCCACAATTTCGTCCGCGCCGATTTTGCGCTGCGGAATGCCTGCCTCTGCAACCCAGCCTGCAACGAGCCGCGCCACTTCAGGGTCCGAAGCGGACCGGCGCTGTTCATCATATTTGTACCAGCCAGCACCTGTTTTCTGACCATAACGGCCGAGCTCACAAAGTTTATCTTCGCAGAAAGGCTGGCGAACACCGGGTTTCTGCAGGTGACGATATTCCTTGCGGATGCGCCAACCCACGTCGAGACCCGCCAGGTCGCCAGTTGCGAGCGGACCCATGGCCATGCCGAAGCCACACAGAGCATTATCGATGGCCTCGATGCCAGCGCCTTCTTCGACTAGGAACTGAGCCTCACGGCGATAGGGGCCAAACATGCGGTTGCCGACAAATCCCGTACAATTGCCGACGAGCACTGCGACTTTGCCCAGCTTCTTGGAGAGCTGCATGCAGGTGGCTATGACTTCCTCCGAGGTAGCCTTGCCGCGGACGACCTCGAGGAGACGCATGATGTTGGCTGGGCTGAAGAAATGCGTGCCTATGACGAACTCAGGCCGCGCCGTACTGGAAGCGATTTCGTCGATGCTTAACGTGGAAGTATTGCTGGCTAGAATGGCACCGGGTTTACAAACACGATCGAGTTCCTTGAAAATTTCCTTCTTGAGCGCCATCCCTTCGAAAACCGCCTCGATCACCAGATCCACACCTGAAAATCCATCAAAACTTAGCACCGGCTGAATTCGTTTTAGACACTCAACCACAAATTGCTGCGTGAATCGGCCCCGCTTCACCGAGCTTGCGTAGTTTTTCTGTATGGTTGCGATTCCGCGGTCAAGCGCCGCTTGATCGACTTCCTTGAGCAGGACGGGAAAGCCCGCGTTTGCGAGGACCATGGCGATGCCGCCGCCCATGGTGCCAGCGCCGACGACGGCCACGGAGTTGATGGGGATGACCGACGTTTCGTTTGAGACGTCGGGGATTTTGGCAACCTCGCGCTCCCCGAAGAAGACATGAATCAGCGCCTTCGATTGATCGGAAAAAAGGCACTCAGCGAACAATTCCTGTTCCACCTCGCAACCCTTGTCGAAAGGCAAGTTCACAGCTGCTTTGATGGCTTGGATGGCCGCGAGCGGCGCCGTCACTCCCGGTTGTTTCTTGCGCGCAGTCTCGCTAGCGGCAGCGAAGACTACTGCGTTCTGTTCTGGGGTTCCGAGCTTAGCATTGCGCTCGCGCGTCTTGGGGGCAGGTCTACCGGCAACTTCGTGCGCAAAGGCTAGGGCGCCCGTCAACAAGTCGCCTTCGATCAACCGATCAATTATCCCGAATTTCAGAGCTTGTTCGGCCGATACTGGTTTGCCTCCCGCGCACATCTCCACCGCTGCGGCAACGCCCGCAAGACGCGGAAGCCGCTGTGTTCCGCCCGCCCCGGGGATGAGGCCGAGTTTTACTTCCGGCTGACCCACTTGCGCGCTCGCCACGGCCACGCGGTAATGTCCGGCCATGGCCAGTTCCAGGCCGCCACCAAACGCAGTCCCATGAATCGCCACCACAACCGGCTTTCGGCAATCCTCAATCCGCAGCAAAATGGGCATCATACCCGCGCCCCGAACTCGCTTGCCGGACGTCATCTTTCCGAATTCCTTGATATCCGCGCCGGCAACGAATGTGCGGCCTCCCCCAATGAGCACCGCCGCTTTAATGCTGTCATCCTTGTCGATAGTTTCGATCGCTTCAAAGATTCTGTCCGGTATGCCCGGGCTCAGAGCGTTGACCGGCGGATTGTTGATGGTGATGACTGCTACGCCGTTGTTCTTAGTGATTTGAACCACATCGCTCATGCTCGTGTGCTCTCTCATTTTAATCTTAAGCGTGCTTGGCGGACACCGCGCCTTCATCGATTACCAGACGAGCGATGTGCTCGCGATGAAACGTGGCGTCGCCGAATGCCGTTTCCGATGCCTTCGCTCGACGGTAATAAAGGTGAAGATCATTTTCCCAGGTGAAACCCATGCCGCCATGAATCTGGATGCCGCGGTTGCCTACCGTGCGCGCGGCATCACTGGCGTACATCTTGGCGATGGAAACGGCAGTCGCTGCGTCCGGCGAGTTTTCTTCCAGCGCCCACCCGGCGTAGTACACAGCAGAACGAGAGCTCTCTGTTTCTAAATACATGTCCGCGCACTGGTGCTGCACGGCTTGGAACATTCCGATGGGTTTGCCGAACTGCTTCCGCGTTTTGGCGTACTCGACAGTAATGTCGAGGATTCGCTGCATGCCGCCGACTAGTTCGGCAGCCAGCGCTGCGGTGGCGATGTCGAAAGCGCGTGGGAGGTTCGTGGTACCGCCGATTTGTTCCGCTGGGGTGTTGCTGAATTCGACTCCGTAAAGCTTGCGCGTAAGGTCCATTCCGGACATCGGAGATATTCTTAGGCCGCGAGCCTTGGAATCCACAACGAACACGCCGTTGCGTGCGACAACCACGATGAAGTCGGCGATGGCGGCATCCGAGACAAAGAATTTTTCCCCGGTGAGCTTCCCGTTGGTGGCACTCAGTTGGACATCCTGCGGGTTCCAGCTCGCGCTGGCCTCCACAAAGGCGACTGTTGCGCGAACTTCTCCCCGGCAGATTGCCGCGAGATATTTTTCCTTGAGGGCGTGATTGCCCGCCGCCTCCAAAACGGAGCCGGCCAGGACGACGGTGGAGAAAAATGGCCCCGGCAAGAGGGCGCGTCCCGCCTCTTCCATCAGGAGCATGAGTTCGACTTTGCCGAGGCCGGCTCCACCGTATCCCTCCGGAAAAATGATGCCGGTGTAACCCTGCTCGGTGATTTTCGACCAGAGTGTGGCGTCGTATGCGGTATCCGTCTCCATCAAGCGGCGCATTTCAGCGCTAGGACACTCACCAGCTAAGAACTTGCGTGCGCTGTCTTTTAGAAATTCCTGGCTTTCACTCAATCCGAATTCCATTGCGTCTCCGTCTAGTAGCTCTTGGGCAGCCCAAGCACAAAATGTCCGATGATGCTGCGTTGTACTTCCGATGTGCCTGCTTCGATCGTGTTCCCGCGCGTCCGAAGATAGCCGTAGGACCAAATGCCCTTGTCGACTGCCTGGCTGTCGCCGCCGAGCAGCTGGCCGAATGGACCGAAGATTTCCTGCGCGACCTGCTGGAGCCGCTGATTCAGTTCGCTCCAGAAGATTTTTTGAATGGATCCTTCGGGGCCAGGAGCGCCCGTAGCGGTGATGCGGCTGAAGGCGCGCAGCTGGTTCATGCGCATGATTTCAATCTCCGCGTAGCACTGCGCAAGCTTCTGGCGTGTAAGCAGGTCCTGGGCGGCCGCGTGTCCGTTCTTCTGAAACTGTCGCGCGAGCTCAATCAATCGGTTGATGTTGCGCTTGAAGAGAGGATGGAGACGCGCGCCATAAGAGCCACGCTCGTACATGAGCGTGCTGACGGCCACGTTCCAGCCGTCATTCACTTTTCCGAGTACGTTTTCCACTGGTACGCGCACGTCACGGAAAAACATCTCGTTGAATTCACTTTCCCCCGTCATCTGGCGCAATGGACGTACTTCCACTCCGAGCGACTTCATATCAATCAACAAAACCGTGAGACCTTTGTGCTTGGGTGCGTTCGGGTCGGTGCGCACAACCAACTCGCACCAGTTCCCTACCCAGCCGTAACTCGTCCACACTTTCTGGCCGTTGACGACGTAGTGGTCGCCATCCAGGCGCGCCTCTGTTTGCAGGCTGGCAAGATCGGACCCAGCGTTTGGTTCGGAAAAACCCTGGCACCAAATCTCTTCCGCGCTGAGGATTTTAGGAATAAACCGTTTCTTTTGTGCTTCAGTTCCAAAGGCGATGATCGTCGGGCCGATCAGACCCAGACCGAGAGAATTGGCCATGGGCGGCGCTTCCACTCGCGCCATCTCTTCCCAAAAAATGGCCTGCTGCGTGAGCGTCGCGCTGCGTCCGCCGTACTCCTTTGGCCACGACACAGCGGCCCAGCGGCCTTCGTGCAGCTTCCGTTGCCACGCTCGCAAATATGGGAATGATTCCTCGATGGGTTTTTCCCGCCATTCACTCCAATCGCTCGGCATGTTGGCGTGCAGCCACCCACGAAGTTCATCGCGGAATTGCAGTTCTTCCGGCGAGAGTTTCAGGTCCATCGAGAAGACTCCTTCCTAAACTTGGATCGGACTCCAACCCAAACCGAGGAACCGAACCGATCCTTCGGCTGAAGCCCGGCTACCGCCCGCAGCAAGCCGGAGCTAACCGGTGATGCCTTTTGCTTTATTCACCGCAAATTCCGGCCGCAACATTTCCTGTCCTTCCCAGTATTTTTTGCGCAAATTCTTCTTCAAGATTTTTCCGGTCCCGGTCTTTGGCAAGCTCTTATAAAACTCGACGGAATGCGGGCATTTGTAATGCGCCAGATGCGAACGGCAGAATTCAATCAACTCGCTCTCGCCTGCCTGCGCGCCGGGTTTCAGAACCACCAGAGCTTTCGGCACTTCGCCCCACTTTTCGTCCGGTACCGGAATCACGGCGGCTTCCAATACTCCCGGATGGGCCATGAGGGCCTTTTCCACCTCGAGCGAAGAAATGTTTTCACCGCCGCTTACGATGATGTCTTTCTTGCGGTCTACGATCAGCAGGTAGCCGTCTTGATCGATTGTGGCCATATCGCCGGTATGGAACCAACGGCCTCGGAACGCTTCGGCGGTCGCTTCGGGTTGATTCCAGTAGCCTTTCATGACCCCGTCACTGCGCGTGATGATTTCTCCTACGGTTTTGCCATCGCGTGGAACGTCCATGTCTCGATCATCCACGACACGCATTTCGATGCCGGGGTCCGCAAATCCGGTCATGGCCTGGCGTGCGAACTTCTGCTCGCCTTCCCATTCGAATCCGTGCTTGATGAAGGAATGTGAAAGTGCGGGTGACGTTTCCGTAAGGCCATAGCCCGAGATGCAGGTGACTCCGAGCTTTTCCTCGACTTCGCGCACCAATGTCGGGGAGGATGCTGCCCCACCGATAATGACTCTCTCTAAGCTGCTCAAATCATGGTTCTGCCGGTCCGGCGAATTGACCAGGGCGATGGCCATCGCGGGCACAAGACACATCGTGTAAATGCGTTCCTGCTCGATCAGCTTGAAGATTTGCCCGCAGTCGAAGCGCCGAAGAATGACGTGCTTTCCGCCGATGAGCGCGAGAATGTGCGCTACACCCCAGCCGTTGGCGTGAAACAAGGGAATCGTGTGAAGCTGAGCGAAGTCCCGCGTAGCGTCAAAGGTCAAGCAAACATGCAAGGCATGGAGATAAACATTTCTGTGCGTCAGCATGACGCCTTTGGGATTGGCGCTGGTGCCGCTGGTGTAAAAAAGTTCGGCCACGGCGTCCTCGTCAATTTCCATGATGTCTGTCTGGCACGGTGGCGCCGCGGCGAGAAGATCTTCATAACTGTCAGGAGACAGCCAGTCGGCTTGGGGCGGACCATCGAGCAAGAAAAAGGACTCAACCGTCGGCAGCTCATTACGGAAAGAATCGACCAGGTTGAGGAATTCTTTTTCCAGAAAGAGCATCTTGGCACCGGAATCATTCAATATGTAAGCAAGCTCGTGCGATGCAAGCCGCACGTTTAGCGGAAGCAGTACCGCGCCGGCCTCGAGAACACCGTAATAAGCTTCCAGCAACCGGTGGCAATTCATGCTGAGAAACGAGACGCGGTCCCCCGTCCTGACGCCAGCATTCTTCAGCGCCCCGCCCAACCGCGCTGCGCGGTCAGCAAATTGCGCGTAAGTAAATCGCTCGTTCCCGCAAACCACGGCGGTCCGATGCGAATACTGTTGCTCCGCATATCGCAAGCACCGAAGAGGCGTGAGAGGAATATTCATGGTGTAGCTCGCCTTGGCTAGGCTGTCTGCCCTCCGTCCACTACCAGCACATGGCCGGTGACATAGTCAGACGCATCCGAAGAAAGATACACGGCGGCGCCCTTCAAATCGTGTTCATTGCCGAAACGTCGCAAAGGAATCTTGCTCAAGAATGCGTCCTTGTTTTGTTCGATGACCACCCGCGACATGTTGGTGGGAAACCATCCAGGGGCGATGGCATTCACCTGGATATTGTGAATTCCCCACTTGCACGCCAGATCCTTGGTGAATGCGATCACGCCGCCTTTGCTCGCATGGTAGCCGATGGCCTGAAATTCCGGTGGCGCGCCGCGGAGCCCGGCAACCGAAGCGATGTTAATAATCTTTCCGCGACGTTGAGGGACCATGACCTTGCCGGCTGCCTGCGAAAAGAGAAACGTTCCTGTCAGGTTGGTTTCGATCACTTTATTCCACTGCTCGAGCGTCATCGCTTCGACCGGCGCACCCCAGGAAGTGCCCGCATTGTTGATCAAGATGTCGATGCGTCCAAATTGTTTGACGGCCGCGTCGGCAACTTCCTGAATGCTGGAGGGCTGTTTGACGTCGCAGCCGAGTGCGAGAACCTCCACGCCGAGTTTTTGCAATTCTGCGGCGGCCTGCAGGCAGCGCTCTTTCTTGCGCGCGCAGAGAACGAGATTCGCCCCCATCTCCGCAAGGCCTTCGGCCATCTGCCGGCCCAGCCCGACGGAACCGCCGGTGACGATCGCCACGCGGCCGCTGAGATCGAGAAGTTTCTTGATATTCATTCGGAGTTAGTGGCTGGGGCCAGCGTCCCTTCTTGAATTCACATTCTTCGGCAGCGCGGGTCTCGCTCCACAGTGTTTGCTGAGCCGCAAAACGGCGGCTCCGTTTGAAACTCTTAAGTGTGGACAACGCCCCGGCGACGAGCTTCGTCGCGAATATAAGCCCGAAACAACTCGTTCGGATGTCCCCTAGCGCTCGCCGCGCTCGAAGGAGGGGTCGCCGCACAGGAACCCAAATTCGCACTCCTCGGTGAGTGCGTCGAATGGCCGCAGATACCGGCTTGAATTGAATTTGAAAAACGCAGGCGAAACAGGAACGATCTGGCCGGCTGAGTTGACGAAAAGGTTGAATCCCGGACCCAGCACAGCCGCGGCATTGTTCAGGTCTTTCGGGTCGACGTCGTTCCATCTTCCCGTATCCAGGCGGTTGATGAGCGTCATCGCGGCAGCAATGGTTTCCGCGGGGGTAAACGTACAGTGTCCAGCGCGATCGACAAACGTGCGGCGGAGGAATTTCTGGTTGCCCGCTTCATCGACAACTTCCTTGTACGCGCTTTCATTCTGAACCACTACCAAGCCGTCGCCCTTGGTATGCAGCGTCAGGACCGGGAAATGGATTTCGCCGTTAAAGATGATATTTCTCTCCAGGTAGCGAACGGCCTCGGGATCGGCGCTGATGCGCGCGGTTTCATTGAGCGTCTTCAGGTCGGCGTCGAGATCGAGGCCGGCTTGCTCGTAAAGCGCGCGAACCTCCTCACGGCCGATCGAGCGATCCAACTGTTTCCGGTAATCGACCCCCGTGTTCCAGGAGACATTGCCCTGCGCGCGCGCCTCGAGTTCGGCGCGAAGCGCAAAGAGAAATGGGAAGTCAACTATCTGGGACCAGAGGAACTGATTCATTTCCTGGCTCGCAAAATCGGTTGGCGCCGGCTCCGGTGACAATGGTGTGAACCAGCCCGGCAAGTCTCCCAAGGCTGCGACCAGCGCTATGTGCGCTCTCCCCTGCGGTGTCGCCTGCGCCTGCGCCAGCACTCCTTCGGCGATCTCGAGGTTTGCAAACGGATTGGCAATATTGACGAGTTGCAGCCCCGTCCCCGGCGCCAGCAGGGTCTTGAAAGCGAACTCGGAATCCAGCGCGGTGTTCCATGTGGCTACGCCGCCGGAGAGCACTCCGCACATAGGCAGCGCGGCATCAAAGCGCTCCGGATTGCGCTGGATGAGGCCAGCGGTGATGATTCCGCCGAGCGAGTGTCCCCAAGCGATGGTCCTCTTTGGCTGGCCAACAACGAGCTTGAACAGGTCGAGCACGGCGATTTGGTCCCGCAGCGCATCTTCGATGGCCCATCCCTTTGTGGCGTAGGAAGACCCGGCCAATGCGTACCCGCTGGAGAGCATGAAAAATCGGGTGAAGGGGTCGCCCACATCCAGCGCCGGGTTCTTGCTGTCCGGCGTCGGCGCCACATACCCATGGCTGTAGAGAAATAACGTCCCGTTCCAGGGTTTTGGAACTTCAATCAGATAGGTTGCGCCGTGCGCTAGTGTTCCGGTCTCCGCAGTAACGGTAACGCCATCCTGCGCATGTGCGGTACCGGAAACGGTGAGAAGAAAGACCGTTGTCACTACCAAAAGAGAAAGTATTCGTTCAGTCTTTCGTCGCATTTCAGGAGCCTCCTATTTCAAGACCTGGACTGGCTGGGGGACATCAGCCATGATCCGGAATTCGTTTTTGCGGACTTTCTGAATCTCACGGCTCGCACTTGGCATTGCCAGGTGCACGAACCATTTCAGTCTTCACAAGACCGTCCCCAATTTGCCAGGGACGGCGCGTCCAGCGATGAGCTCCTCATCAGAAACTCAGGCGCACGCCGAACTGGAGTTGCCGTTTCGGCAGTGCCGAGGTAAAGCCTAGCGGCTGGCTCGGTAATAGAGTTCTGTCTCCCTGTAAAGGCTGAGTGGGCGGGCCGATGACGCCAACCACATTGTTCACGCTGCCGAAGTTCGTGCGGTTGAAGAGATTGAATCCTTCCACCATGAATTGCAGCGTGCTCTTCTCAGCCACTTTCACCTGCCAGCTCAAACGCGTGTCGAAACTCACGTAATTCGGGCCAACGCCGGTGTTGCGTCCAACCCCCGGCGGACGGTCCGTAGTGGAGTGGCGGTCATTATTGACGTTAGTCCCAGCCAGCAAATTGAAAGGATGTGAACTGTTGTAGCGAAAAATCGGCGCCAGCTCAAAGCCGGAAAGAATACGACCTTGCCACGGACTCTGAATCACGCCCGCGAGCACCACCTTATGCCGTTGATCAAAACTGGAGAGGCCACGTTCGCTGGCCAAGTTGGTCTGATCATTCGGACCATAGTCCGTGTTGAAATCGGTCGTCGTGTCAATGGCCTTACTGAACGTGTAATTCCCCATGAAAGTGAAGTGGTGACTGAATCGTTTCTTAATCTCCAGAATGGCGCCCTGGTAGAGAGCGGAGCCCTGTGAGGAATATTGATCGGCCTGGAGCAGACCAAAATTGGCGAAGCAGGTCGGGAGCCTGTTAAAAATGTTGACAGCGCCATTAGGGCACGCCGCTAGTGTGGCTGCCGCTGATGCTGCCGAACCTGGTGCTCCTGCTTGAGTCACATTCCACTGCCGAATCGGGATGTTCGCCGGCCCCGCCG
>WNFC01018548.1_pt1 | contig 15264 bp, 14 predicted proteins | sample 5400541 | NCBI WGS metagenome assembly WNFC01 (sample SAMN13153342, study PRJNA577476) | soil metagenome | isolation source: 120 cm saprolite under Douglas fir tree site 2 hole 2 replicate 1 | place: USA:California | collected 2015-04-18
GTCAAGCCGCACGCTGGCACGACCGCGGATCTTACGCCTGGAGTGAGGACCGCTACCCCTATACCGAGTAAGCCACCGCGGCGGACGCTTTTGGCCACCTGCTCTAACCTTTGTTCGGTCAGGCCAATGCGCTGGCCGTATTTCACCACTACCCGTCGGGCTGGGCCACGGGCGAGATAGAACTGCAGCGCGCCGCCCAGGATCAACGCAGCCAACAACACCATGAAGGCAAACCACAGAGTCACTTTGCCTTCGGCCGCCCTGGCCGCCGTAGCGAGGAGGATGACATCGCCCGGGATAGGCACCGGCACCCCCGCCGCCTTCACCAGCATGATCGCGCACGCCGCCGCCACGCCATACGCATCGAGAAACGCCGCGAGGCCGTCCACAGTTCTGTCTCCGCGACATACTACGAATCCCAGGCAGCCACGGATCAGCCGCTTGGCTGCGCTCGCTCCATCTTTGGGGGACGTCTCCCCTCTCAATGAGGTGCCCTCTGGGAAGAGTCTGGCTCTCCTGTTGTCGAATGCCGAAGGGTCCTCTCTGGGGAAAGACTTGCCTCCCTTCTCGCGCCTCGCCGTGACGCCCCGCCGCAGGCGGAAGAATTCTTCCACATAGTGTTTCGTCACTCGCAAAGGAGCGAGCGCAGCGAAGCGGTCGGCAGTGGAAACGTACGTGGGGCCCCAACCGGGAACATGGCCTCGTCTAGAATTAGCGCGATGCCCGGTAATGGCCGATCCCGGTCTGTCCCCCCGCGGCGCCAAGAGCGCGACTCTATGGGCGCGCTGGAGGTGCCCGAGGGGGCGTATTACGGCGCTTCGACGCAGCGGGCGGTGGAGAACTTTCCGATCAGCGGCGAGCGCTTCGATCGGCGGTTCATCTGGGCCCTGGGCACGATCAAGTACGCCGCCGCGATCGCCAATCGCGATCTGGGCTTCATCGAGCCAAAGAAGGCCGAGGCCATCGCGCAGGCAGCCGCCGAGGTCGCCGGGCCACCTGGTGCGTTCGACGATCAATTCGTCCTGGACATCTTCCAGACCGGTTCAGGCACCTCCACAAATACGAATGCCAACGAAGTCATCGCCAACCGAGCCGGCGAGCTCCTGGGCGGCGAGTTCGGGGCGAAACTCGTTCACCCGAACGACGACGTCAACCGCCAGCAGTCGTCCAACGACGTCATCCCGACGGCGATGCACCTGGCGGCGCTGGCGGAACTGCACGAGGTCTTGATCCCGGCGATCGAGCGCCTGCGCGAGGTGCTCGAGCAGAAAAGCAAAGAGTTCTGGCCGATCATCAAGACCGGTCGCACGCATCTCCAGGACGCGACGCCGATTCGATTGGGCCAGGAGTTCCAGGGCTACGCCGGCCAGATGGAACGCGCCGTGCGCCGCCTGAACCAAGCCAGCCAGGAGCTCCAGGAAGTCGCGCTGGGCGGCAACGCGGTGGGCACCGGCATCAATATGCACCCTGAGTTCCCTCGACGGGTATGCGAGATCATCAACGAGCGCACCGGTCTGGGCGTGCGCGAGACGTCCAACCATTTCCAGGCGCAGAGCACGATCGACAATGTCGTATCGGCCAGCGCCGCGGCGCGGACCGTGGCTGTCTCGCTGCTCAAGATTGCCAATGATGTGCGCTGGATGGGCAGCGGACCGCGGGCGGGCATCGGCGAGCTGGACGTGCCGGCCGTGCAGCCAGGCAGCTCGATCATGCCCGGCAAGGTCAACCCGGTCATTGCCGAGTCGCTCACCCAGGTGTGCGCGATGGTGCTCGGCAACGATGTGACGATCGTCGTCGCCGGCCAGAGCGGAAACTTCGAGCTAAATGTGATGCTGCCGATAGCTACGCGCAGCTTGTTGCACTCGATCCGCTACCTGGGCAAAGCAACGCTCAACTTCGCCGACAACCTGGTGGCTGGCTTGCAAGCCACCAGCCGCGGGCCGGACACGGTCGAGTCGGGGCTGATGCTGGTCACGGCGCTCGCGCCCGAGATTGGCTACGACGCCGCTGCTGCGCTGGCCAAAGAAGCCTTTGCGACGGGCCGCACGATTCGTGATCTCGCGCGAGAACGCACGTCATTGTCCGAAGCCGAGCTCGATCGCATTCTCGATCCCGCGGCGATGGTCGAGCCAGGTCGTACTTTCGCGTCGGCGGGCTGAAAACTCATCCAAATTTGGCGACTGTGGTCGCCGGACCTATACTCGGCCCGCGATGCACCAGGACGTCTCCCTGCCAACGACCGTCGAAGCGACAAATGTGCCCGCGCAGCGTTCGCTCGCTCGGGGTCTGAAGAACTTTGTGCGTGAGTTTCTGCAAACGATCCTGTTGATCGTGGTGCTCTTTCTCGGTGTCCGCGGAGTGGCCCAGAACTTCCGCGTCGAGGGACCGAGCATGCAGCCGACGCTCACGTCGGGCGAATTCCTGTGGGTCAACAAGGCCGCGTATTTCGAGTGGAATGGCCAGTACCTCCTGGGTGGTCCGCAGCGCGGCGATATCGCGGTGCTGCGTTCGCCTGACACCAACGAGGACATCGATCTGATCAAGCGGGTTATCGGCCTGCCAGGCGACCACGTGCGTATTCAGCGCGGCGAGGTCTTTATCAACGGTCAGCCGCTCGCCGAACCGTACATCCGCTTTCAGGCCAGCTACAACTACCCGCTCAATGGCGAAGACGCGGTGGTCCCGGCCGGCCAGTACTTTGTCCTGGGCGACAATCGGCCCAATAGCCGCGACTCACACCTCGGCTGGTTCGTGCCAGCCGAGAACCTGGTTGGTCGCGCCTGGCTGAGCTACTGGCCGCCCGCGGCCTGGGGAGTGATGGCGGGCGTGGCGTACGCAACCCCATAACGCGACAAGAAGTCGGCCTTCAGCGCCGCGAGCCGGTCCTGACGGATAGCGTTTCGGATCGCCTTCATCAGCTCGAGGATGAAGTAGAGGTTGTGCAAGCTGGTCAGCGTGTAGCCGAGGAGCTCGTTGGCCGCGAACAAGTGCCGCAAATACCCGCGCGAGAAGCCCGTGTGGCACGTGTAACAACCGCAGCCCTCCTGGATGGGTCGCGGGTCCTCTTTGAGCTCAGGGCTGGTGATGTGCAGCCTGCCGTCGGGCGTATAGAGCTGGCCGTGGCGACCCAACCGTGTGGGCGAGACACAGTCGAACTGATCGACCCCGCGCTCGACGCACGCGAACAAGTCCTCGGGCTCGCCGATACCGAGCAGATGTCGCGGCCAGGCTGGCGGCAGGTGCGGCCGTGTCCAGTCGATGACCGCGTGCATGTCGGACTTCGATTTGCCCAGCGAACCGCCGATCGCGACCCCGTCAAAAGGCAGGCCGCCGATGAACTGCGCGCTGGCTGAGCGCAAGTCCTCGAAGGCGCCACCTTGCACGATGCCGTAGAGCGCCTGGTCAGTTCGCCGCCGTGCGGCCAGACAACGTTCGGCCCAGCGGTGCGTGCGCTCCATCGCCGCGCGGGTGTAGTCGGCCTCGTGCAGCGGTGAGGTCGGCTCGTCAAAGGCCAGGACGATGTCGGCTCCCAGGGCCTCCTGGATGGCGATAGACGACTCGGGCGTCAAGCGCTGGCGCGAGCCGTCGATGTGCGAGGTAAAGGTGGCCCCATCTTCGTCCACACGGACCAGCTTGGCGGCCTGGCCGCGCGCACGGCGCGTCTCGTCAGCCTGCACTGCCTCCGCGCCCGGGAACATCGTGATCTGTTTCCCGACGCCGTGCTCCAGACCAAAGCCCAACGAAAAGACCTGGAAGCCGCCGCTGTCGGTGACGATCGGTCCGTCCCAGGCCATGAACCGGTGCAGACCGCCCAGGTCGCGCACCGTCTCCGCGCCCGGTCGCAGCAGCAGGTGATACGTATTGGCGAGCAGCACCCCGGCACCCAGGTCGCGCAGCTCGGCGGGTGTGACGCCCTTGACGCTGCCAGCGGTGCCGACGATGCAAAAAAACGGCGTCTCTACGCTGCCGTGCGGCGTGTACAACACGCCAGCCCGCGCGTGGCTATCCCGCGCCTGGTGGGTCAGCTCGAAGCGAACGGTCAGGGCAGCCGTAGCCGAGTTGCAGATAGTCGGCGGCCAAGCCAGCCGTTTTCCGAGATAAGCCAGCCGACGATGCCCACCGCCGACCACAGGCCCAGACTCTGCAGGTCGAACTGCTGCCCGCCCAGATAGATGGACGCCGGCGAAGCCGCGACCAGCTGCATCGCGTAGGCAACGTCGCCGACGACGGGCTGGAATGCCGTCATCCAGCCAAAAATCTGCCAGCTGGCCAGCGCGAGCATGATCGCGGCCAGACCCTGCGCGGCAACCATTTGCGGACGCTGTGCCAGCCACTCCGCCAGGTTGAGCTGACCGAGCGCAGCTACCGCGCGTGTCCACCATGGCTCGCTCGGCGGGCGGGCGTAGTCGAGTGCAAGCTGGGCCAGTTGGCGCCGTAGCTCCAGCGGCGGCGCCACAACCACACTCGAGGTCAGCACAGCGTCGAGCCGATCGAGTCCGCGCACCATGTGCTCACACCGAGCGCACTCGGCGACGTGTCGATCCAGCTCAGGATCACTCCCAAGCTCGTCGACCAGCAGCCGCTCAGTGACGTCTACGCATTGCACGGCTGCTCCTCCGCGGGACTGCTGAGCACCAACGCGAGCCGCTCCTTACCGCGCCGAATATGGCTCTTCACCGTATTTAACGGCAAACCCATGACGTCGGCAATGTCTTCATACCGCAGATCTTCGAAATAGTGCAGGGTCAGGGCCAAACGTTGGGATGCCGGCAGACTCACCAGTGCCGCGCGTACTTCGTTCGCCGATTCGCGCAGCTCGAGTTCTTGTTCAGGCTGTGTCCAGCGATCGGTATCGGCCAGGCGTTCGCCCGAGGTCTGGGCATCCTCACCGCTCTGCCCGCTTGACGGCTCATCCAGGGAGTCGATCGGTCGACCCCGGCGCCGCAGACCGTCCAGGCAGATGTTAGTCACCAGGCGATAGAGCCACGTCGTGAACTTGGTTTCAGCGCGGTAGGTTCCCAGGGAGCGCATCAAGCGAATGAACGCTTCCTGGGTCATATCGGCGGCGTCGGCTGGGTTGTGCATGAGGCTCATCGCGATGCTGTACACGTACGTCTGCTGGCTCTGGACGAGTGCGGACAGCGCATCCCGATCACCGGCCTGCGCCCGCCGAACGAGCGCAGGGCTCGGCTCGGCCATCCGTCACTCTTCCCTGGTACGACGCACGTCGAGCAGGATTAGTTGCGGGCCACTGACATTGCAACAACACGCGCCCCAACGTCGTCTCATTGGACACGAGACGATACTGCACGCCCGGCAGGTGCGGCGAGTTCGCGCGCACGGCTGGACCATAGGAGGAAACGTGCATGGGCGCTGAATTCCCGCCACAACCGCAACCCCACCCCCAACCACAACCCCCGGCATCCCCACCGCCGCCGCCGTATTCGCCCTATGGGCCGCCGCCGCCGTCGTCCCGGCGTCTGGTCCGCAGCAGTCGCGAGCGCATGTGGGCCGGCGTGGCCGGCGGCATGGCCGAATATTTCGACCTCGACCCATCGCTGGTTCGACTGATGTGGGTCGCTGCCGCGGTCGTCAGCGGCGGCCTGGCCGTGCCTGTGTACATTCTGGCCTGGATCATCTTGCCCCGCGACGATCGCGCGCCCACGATCGGAACGGGTGGTGGGCATGTGTGGCGCGACTGGTCCGACGAGTTTCATTCCGAGACCCAGCGCCTGGCCGAGGAGGCCCGACGCATGGCCGACGATGTTCGCGGAGCTAACCCATCGTGGCGTGCTCCGGGCCCGACCGCTGCCGAGCCCGGCCGTGACCCAGCTACCGACAAAGGGGTGCCGAGCAGCTCTCCGGCTGCGCCGACCGAGGAAGAGTGGTGGCGTTCGGACAGGTATGTGGAGCGGCATCGCCATCATGGGCGCCATCCGCGCTCGACAGGCATCGTGCTCGTCACGCTCGGGGTGCTGCTGCTGGCCGCGAACGCGGGCATCTTCAGCTGGATCGAATGGCGAACAATGTGGCCGATGATTTTCATTGGTCTGGGCGTCCTCTTGCTGGCCCGTCAAACAGGTTGGGGCCGGTAAGGCGACCTTGACTGCGCCATACAGTGCCCCGCCGGCCGCCCCGCGACGCCGGCGCGGTGGTGTAGTCGGGCCACTTGTCCTGATCTTCATCGGCGGGGTGTTCCTCCTTCAAAACGCCGGCTACCTGCCGCCCAACTTCTGGACGAACCTGTGGCGCCTGTGGCCGCTGGTGCTGGTTCTGGCTGGTATCGAGCTGCTGCTGGCTCATCGCGTCCCCTGGCTGGCGTTGGCCGGCTTGGCGGCCATCGTCCTGGTCCTGGGTGGGATCGCGAGCGGTTCCAACCTGCACCCGAGCTCGACGCAAGCACCTGTCACGCGCACGTCGCAAACCGATCTGGGCGCGGCCACGCGAGCCGCGGTGACCGTTCGGTTCGGCGCCGGCCAACTCAACATCGGACCACTCGCTCAGTCGGCCGACAACCAGTTGGCCATGTCGACGTACAGCGGCTCGCCTGACCTTGAACCGCAGGCCAGCTATACGCCCGACGGTGGTACTGGACAGCTCACATACCAGGTGTCAGGGCGCGATCCGGGCTTCATGCCCTTCGTCGGCGGCCGCTCGGAATCACGCATGGACCTCAACCTGTCCCAAAAGGTGCCGATCACGTCACTGAACGTACAGACAGGCGCGACCGACGCGCATCTCGATCTTTCCAGCCTGCTCGTGAGCAACCTGGAGATCAACGTCGGCGCGGCGTCGACCTGGGTGCGCTTGCCTGCCGCGGCCACGACGACGAATGCGCACATCGCCGGCGGCGCGGCCACAATCACTCTGGAGATCCCGCCAGGCGTTGGCGCGCAGATCCGCCATCGCGGCGGGTTGAGCACGGTGAATGTCGATCAGAGCCGGTTTCCGTCGGTTGGCGACGGGCTCTACCGTTCAGTCGACTACTTGACCGCCCCGAACAACGTCGATATCAACATCGAGACCGGGGTTACGTCGATTCAGGTGAACTGAGCGCTTTTTTGCGGGCGCGGTCCTGCATTTTCTGCACGTAGATGTCCATGGCCCAGGCGCCGCCGCCACGCAGCGCTAAATACACGCCGACCACGAGCAGGACGAACGCCAAAAGGCCAAAGCCGAAGCTGCCCAGCTGCCACACGCCCAGACCGACCAGAACCAGTCCGGCCACGCGGCTCATGAAGCCAGTCAGCAAGAAGGCGCCGACGGCGAAGTACAGGCCGGCCAGTGGCAACAGCACACCGAGTGGCAGCCCCTGGTCGGCGACCGCCTGGTGCGGATCTGAAAAGGTCCGAACGGCCGAAAAGATCAGCCACACCGCCAACAGCAGCCGAATGGCGCCGGTCGCCCGACTGTGCAGCTGCGCGTTGCTGTTCACGTTTCACCCAGCAGATGAACTTTGGGGACCAGCTCGCGTTCGAAACGGCTTCGCGCGGCAGACGCGTCGTTTCTGAGGCGGGCGATGTCCACGCCGTGACACACGGGCGGGAACGCCTCGAGGAGGCGGATGCCATGATCGAGCTTGACTGCCGCCCCGTGGAAATTGCGATTTTTGAGCAAATGGTGCATGCCAACGCCGATCTGCAAGATGCCCTCATACAGGTGGCGGATCACGTCAGGTGTGGCCCGCCACAACAGCTCGAGAGTCTCGTGCTGATCGAAGAACTCGCCCGCATTGAACTCGTGGATGGCTTTGGCGAGCTCTGGCGGAGCAGGCGCGCTGCACGCCTCAACCAGGTCCGCCGCCTGGAGGCGTTCGATCGCTCGGGCGAGCTTGGGATGAGTCGAGCGCGGATCTGTCGAGGTCAACGCAAGGGTTATACTGCCCCGACAATTTTTGCACGGGAGGAGACGAACGATGACGTTCGCATCCGTTCAGGAGCTGATCCAGGGCACTCGGCAGGTCATCGATCTCAACGGTGGCGTGCGGGTCAAAGATCCGGCGGCGCTGCGCGGCGAGACCATCGATCGTCTGGTCCATACCGCGGTATTCGGCGCGGGTGACGTCCAGACCGCGGCGCGCTGGCTCATCTGGGAGGCTGGCTGGGAAGTCGGCATCCAGAGCGCCAGCATCGACTCGCTTTATCAAGCGCGGGCGCGCGAGGAGTATGACAAACGCACCGTGCCGGCGATGAACGTGCGCGCGATGGCCTACGATTTCGCCCGCGCCATCGTGGCGTCTGCCAAACGCCGCGACGTCGGTGCGTTCATCTTCGAGCTCGCCCGCAGCGAGATGGGCTACACCAACCAGACGTGCGACGAGTTCGCGACGGTGATGATGGCCGCGGCGATCAAAGAGGGTCACCGTGGGCCGATCTTCATCCAGGGCGATCACTACCAGGCTGACGCGAAGAAATACGCCACCGATGCCGTCGGGGTCATCGACGGGTTGAAGACGCTGATCCGCCAGGCTATCGCCGCGGGCTACGGGAACATTGACATCGATACGTCGACGCTGGTCGACCTGTCGTTTCCGACACTGGCCGAGCAGCAACGCCAGAACTACGAACGCTGCGCGGAGCTGGCTGCGCTCATCCGTGAGCTCGAACCCGCGGGGGTGACCATCTCCATTGGTGGTGAGATCGGCGAGGTCGGCAAGAAGAACAGCACGGTCGACGAGCTCGAAGCATTCGTCGAGGGTTTTAATCGCGTGTTCCGCTCCAAGGTTGGCGAGAAGCGTGGGTTGTCGAAGATCAGCGTCAACACTGGTTCGTCGCACGGCGGCGTGGTCTTGCCTGACGGGACCATCGCCAAAGTGGCGATCGACTTCGACACACTGCGTGAGATGTCGACACATGCCCGCCGCTACGGCATGGGCGGCGCTGTCCAGCACGGCGCGAGCACACTCCCTCCCGAAGCGTTTGGCAAGTTCCCGGAGGTAGGCACGGTCGAAGTGCACCTGGCGACGGAGTTCCAGAACATCATCCTGGACCACGGTGCGTTTCCCGAGGACCTCAAGCAGCAGATGTACGCCTACATCCGCGAGAAGCTGGCCGACGAGTGGGCCAAGGGCGATACCGAAGAGCAGTTCATCTACAAGACGCGCAAGAAGATCTGGGGCCCATTCAAGCAGCAGGTCTGGACGCTGCCCGAAGATACGCGCGCCGCGATCCGCGCGCAGCTCGAAGAGAAACTCGACTTCCTCTTCGACAAGCTCGGCGTCTACGACTCTCGTTCGCTGATCGCGCGATACGTCGCCAATCCGAGGCGCATCAGCAAGCCCCAGCCCGAGGCGATAAAGGCGGTCGCGGCCTAGGCGACCGCGATCGTCACACTGTGATAACCCGTCGCCCCTGACGGGAATGGCGGGGCGCCCTCGCGCGTCTGCGGCCGGCCTTGGCCGTCGGTGGCGCGGACGCGAATCTCTCGCGTGGCGCGATCCACCTGGACGTCGGTGCGCCAGAGCTGCCAGCTATTCGCCGATAAGCCCGGTTTGACCTGAGCACGTAGCCACGTCTGCCCCTGATCGGTACTGATCTCGACGGACTGGATGCCACGGTCACCCGCGAAGGCGACGCCGCCTACGGCCAGAGTGCCAGACGCGAGAGTCTCGCGTCCGTAAGGCGCGTCAATGCGTGATTCGGTCTGATACGGCGCCGCATCGTCCCAACCCTGGTTTTGCCAGAAGCCGTGGAAGTCATTGGCCATGATGGTTATCCCGGATAACCACTTGACGTTCTTCATGCCGTAGATCCCCGGTATGAGTAGCCGAGCGGGAAACCCGTGCTCGTTCTTGAGCGGCGCGCCATTCATTTCCCAGGCCAGCAGGGCATCCGGGTGGAGCGCCGCATCCAGCTTGACCGAGTCTTTGTAACCGTCCGCGGCGGAGAAGACCGCTTTGAACCCGTCGTTGTGCACGCCCGCCTGCTCGAGCAGATACTTGAGCTTGACGCCACGCCAGCGGGCGTTGCCCCACAGGTCGCCGCCAATCTCGTTGCTGATGCACATGAGCGTGTAGTAGCCCTCGCTGGCGGGCAGCGCGGTCAACTCGTCGTACGTCAGCTCCATCGGTCGATCGACCAGCCCGTCGATCTTCAAGCGCCAGCCACTGACCGCCACCGCGGGATCGATGAAGTTTTTCGAGACGGTGTAGAACTCCGCGGTCGGCGTGACTTCCGAGGCGATGCCCTTCACATCATAAGGCGCCGCGTTGGGCTCAGCCGCGGCCGCCGCGCCGCCGGCCGCAACAGGCGAACCGACCGGGCCTGCGTCGACGCCCGAAATCAGTCGCCAGGCTGCCCCCGCGCCGAGCGTTGCGACGAGCGCGATCGCCGCGTTGCGCAGCAGCGTTCGGCGCGTAACGTCTGGCGTGACCAGCGTCGGCATCGCGCGCCGAGCGAGCAGGGCATACGTTTCGTACAGTGCCAGGCCGTACACGCCGAAGACGATGAGCAAAGACGCAGCGTGCCAGACCGGTCCAGCCAGCAGATGCTGGCCAAAAATGCCCGCGCCGAGGATGGTGTAAATCCCCAGGCCAAAGACCACCCAGGTGCCGATCGCGATCTTCGCGGCCTGCGTCCAGGTCGGCTGAGTGCCGTACCAGCGTCCGAGGAGCCCGCCGACCAGCACCATGCCGATCGCGACTGATAGGTAGAAGAGCGGCTTCGCCGCCTGTTGCAGGCTGTCGAGCACGGCCGAAAACAGTGCCCCGGGCATGACGCTGAGCAGGCCTTCGGCAACGACCTCGGGCAGGGACGTGACGCCGCTCAACACGCGCAAGACCACGATTGCCAGCAGCATGACCACCGCTGCGACAACACCCGCCGCAAACCCGATGCGCCGAGCGTTATAGGTGGGGAGTCGCGGTTCGCGGGTGAGTGCTGTGTGCAGTGTGTCGGTCATTCGGGTTCCCTCTGTAACACACCATTGTCTACTGAATTGGCTCCGTTGCGGGTATAACAAGTCTAACCATCTCCGTGTGCGCGAAATTTTGAACGCGCACGTGTTTGTTTCGTCCCAAGGAGGACAAGAATCTGGTTACAACGAGCGATAAGCCGGCCGCACGAATCACGCGGCCCCGCTCATCATCCCGAACTTCTGATTCGACCCGGACCAGGTCGCCCAAAGCCAGGTCAGTCGAGTCGAGCAAAACGGTCGAGCTAAGCCTTCCCCCACAGGTCCTGGCGCCGCCTGCGCCCGTCGTCGTCGCACCGCCCGCACCTGCGCAAGCGACGAGTAGCTTCGCCGAGTTCCTGCTGTCCGACGAGGTCAATCGCGCCATCAGCGAGATGGGCTACGTGCAGCCCACTGAGATCCAAGCGCAGGTCATCCCGCTCTTGCTCGACAGTCGCGACGTGATCGGTCAAGCCCAGACAGGCACCGGCAAAACGGCCGCTTTTGGCATTCCGCTCGTCGAAGGCATCGACGAGTCGCTGCCCTACCCGCAGGCGCTGGTGCTGGCCCCGACACGTGAGCTGGCGATGCAGATCGGTGTCGAGCTGCGCAAGATCGCCCAGTACTTGCCAGGCATCACCGTCGCGACCATCTATGGTGGCGCGAGCTACGGCCGCCAGTTTGACGATCTCAAGGCTGGTGCGCAGGTTGTCGTCGGCACCCCCGGTCGCGTCATCGACCACATCGGCCGCGGCACACTCAAGCTGGACAACATCGACTATCTCGTCCTCGACGAGGCCGATCGCATGTTGGACATGGGTTTTCTGCCGGACGTCGAGCGCATCCTGCGTCGAACACCCCGCGAACGTCAGACCGCGCTTTTTTCAGCCACCGTACCGACCGTCATCCGCATCCTGTCGCGCCGTTACATGCACGAGCCTGCGGTGGTTCACGTCCAGCCCCAGCAGATCACCGTCGACGAGGTCGAACAGGTCTACTACGAGGTCGCCGATCGCGACAAACTCGAGGGTCTGATCTCGCTGTTCGAGCAAGATGCACCCGAGCGGGCGATGATCTTCCGCCAGACCAAAATCGGCGTCGATCGCCTGGTGGGGACGTTGAAGCGCCGCGGGCTGGCCGTTGAGGCCATCCACGGTGATATGAGCCAGAAGGCGCGCGAGTACGTCTTGAACGAGTTCCGTGGCGGCAAGCTCAGGTATCTGGTCGCGACCGACGTCGCCGCGCGCGGCCTGGATATCCCCGAGGTCTCGCACGTGTTCAACTACGACATTCCCGAGGATTCGGAAGCCTACGTCCACCGCATCGGACGGACCGCGCGAGCGGGTCGCTCGGGGTGTGCCGTCACCTTCGTCGGCGAATGGGATGCCGACAAACTGCCGCCGATCCAGAAGATTGTCGGCGGGCTGTTGAAACGCAAGCTGCTGCCGATCTACGAACGGCGCTAACATCGGCGCGATGGAACCTGCGCGACTGCACGGCATTTTTGTGCCCATGCTCACCCCGCTGAGCGCCGACGAAAGCGTCGACGAAGGTTCGCTGCGCCGCCTGGTCGACTTCCTGGTCGGCGCTGGCGTGCACGGCATCTGGGCTATGGGTACGACGGGCGAGTTCGCGGCGCTACCCGAAGCTGAGCGAGCGCGGGGTGTCGCGGCGACAGTCGATCAGGTCGCCGGGCGCGTGCCCGTGGTTGCGAACATCGGCGACAGCTCGACTGGCCTGGCGCTGCGCCACGCTCGCCACGCCGTCGAGGCGGGCGCCGATGCGCTCGCGCTGACGCCGCCACACTACTACCCGCACAGCATGGACGAGATGCTGACCCACTTCCGAGCGCTCAAAGAAGCGTTCCCGGATCTGCCGCTGCTGGTCTACAACATCCCCCAGACCGTCAAAGTCAAGATGAGCCTGGCGACGACCCTGCAGCTCGCGCGCGAAGGCACAGTCCAGGGCATCAAGGACAGCCAGAACGACCTGCGTTGGTTCCGCTCGTTGGTCCAGTCCATCCGCGCCGACGGGCTCGAAAATCAGTTCCGGCTGTTCCTTGGTACACGGACGCTCATCGACGCCGCCTTCGTGATCGGCGCGCATGGCGCGATTCCCGCGACATCCAACGTCGCGCCCGCCGCCGCTGCCGAGACCTGGGAGGCCGCGGTGCGTGGTGATCTTCCCCTGGCGAGGCGTGCGCAGGAAGTCGTCATCGGCTATGAAGACCTGGTCGACGTGGCCCGCGGCGGATCCGCCGAGGCCGCGAGCTTCTCGTCGATGAAGCTGACCCTGCGTGAGTGGGGGGTCATTGCCGATGCTCGACTCACCCGGCCGCTGCGTTCGCTTGGCGAAGCCGAAATCGTCGAGCTTCGACGCCGCCTGCAGGGTCTGCCGCACGGCGCTGCGCGGGTAGCTGTCCCGGCCTGAGGCCCCCTCGCTCGGCGGGCGGCTGATCCCCTGATCAGGGGCTAAGAGCGGGTGATCGGAATGCCGATACTGGCTGTGACCCACCAGCTGGAGACCTATGCAGCTCACCCACGCCCCTCAGCGATTCTTCGCGCTTCTCGCGGCCGCCATTCTGGCGCTGCCGATTTCGGCCGCTCCAGCCAGCGCCGCCCCTGCGCCCGTTCGCCTCGACGACGAGGTGACCCAGCGCATTCTGACCACTGCCGAAACGCAGCGAATTCCGGTCATCATCGAAGGCGCCCCTGATGGTGGTCCCCAAGCGAGCGGTGCCGACCGTGCACAGCGCGCCGAGGCGCGTGTGCGCAGCAGTGGTGGTCACGTTATCGGCACATCGAGCCTGCTTGGCGCAAGCGTCGCCGAGCTAACGCCCGCCGAGATCCGGACACTGGCCGCCGATCCTTCGGTCGGCCGAATCCACATCGATACCGAAGTCAAGGCGAGCGCTGTCGGTGCCGCCGATACTTCAACAGGCGGCACGACCCCGATCGTGTTCCAACAGACGGTTGGCGCGCCTGACGCGTGGCGGGCTGGCGACAGCGGTCAAGGGGTGACCGTCGCCGTGCTCGACACGGGCATCGACAACAACAACGCCGCCTTTGGAGCGCGGGTGACGGATCGGGTCGACTTCATCGACCCGGCTCACCCCGCCCAGGGCGATCCGGCTGGTCACGGCACACACGTCGCGGGGATCATCGCCGCGGGCCGCAACGCGGTGTCACCTGGCATCGCTCCCGACGCGAATCTGGTGAGCGTGCGCGTCCTCGACGCGCAGGGCAGCAGCCGACTATCGACCGTGATCCTCGGTCTCGAGTGGGTGGTCGCCCACAAGTCCTCGCTGGGTATTCGCGTGGTGGTCATGGCGCTGGGTGCCCCAGCCGTGGGCGGCTATCGCGAAGACCCGCTCGCCGCCGCCGCCGAGCTGGCCTGGCAGTCCGGCCTGGTTCTGGTGACGGCCGCGGGCAATGCTGGCCCGGGTGCAGGCACCATCCAAACCCCGGGTATCGACCCGCTCGTGCTCACGGTCGGCGCCTCCGACGACCACGGCACCGCCGCTCCGTCGGACGACAGCATCCCCGCCTGGTCGAGCGTCGGCCCGACGGCCGACGGCCTGGCCAAACCAGACCTGGTTGCGCCTGGCCGCAAGATCGTCTCGGTGCGCGTGCCGGGCAGCACCCTCGACCTCCAGAGCCCGAGCCACATCGAAAGCCCGACGACCATCCGCTTTTCGGGCACGTCGGAAGCAGCGGCGGTCGCGGCCGGCGCCGCGGCGCTGCTGATCAACCAGCGGCCCGAATTGAGCCCCGATCAGACAAAGGCGCTGCTGGTTAGCGCTGCCCGACCACTCCAGGGTTATAACGCTGGGGCGCAGGGCGCCGGACTGATCAATGTCCCGCGTGCGCTGGCCGCACGCACCCCGCACGTCACGCGGCCGCATCTCCCGCCGGCCGACGGTGTGATCCGTGCCTTGCTGCCGACATTACAGCGCGAGTTTGGCAATGACCAGGGCGGCAATGAAGGCGACAACGCGCACGGCAGCATGGTCCAGGGCGATCATGTTTTGTGGGACCACGTGCTGTGGGATCACGTTCTCTGGGACCACGTCCTGTGGGATCACGTTCTCTGGGACCACGTCCTGTGGGACCACGTTCTCTGGGACCACGTCCTGTGGGACCACGTTCTCTGGGACCATGTGCTGTGGGACCACGTTCTCTGGGACCACGTTCTCTGGGATCACGTTCTGTGGGACCATGTCCTGTGGGACCACGTTCTGTGGGACCAGACTGTCTACGACTAGCTGATTCCTGCTTTGTTACCGGCGCCGCTGACCTACAACCCCGAACCCCAGACGCGACACACCACCGATCTGGGCGCAGTCGAAGGAGACCTGCGCCCGGTCACCGTCCT
>WNFC01009681.1_pt1 | contig 15262 bp, 11 predicted proteins | sample 5400541 | NCBI WGS metagenome assembly WNFC01 (sample SAMN13153342, study PRJNA577476) | soil metagenome | isolation source: 120 cm saprolite under Douglas fir tree site 2 hole 2 replicate 1 | place: USA:California | collected 2015-04-18
GGAAAACCGTGGACCCCACGACCGTAGCCTCGACGTTTCGCAGACCAGCCTTTTCAAAGCTGACATTCAGATTCTGTGCCACCAACCGCTTGGTGTTCGGGGCGATCTTGACGAAGCTTTTCACCACGGGGTACAGCCCAACGATCTCCTCGATTCGATCCGCGTCCGCCGGCGTGTAGGCCTGTCCGTCCAGGTAGATCCGATCTCCCACCATCCGGACGGAGACTCCCTCCATCTCTCCGAGGAGCTTTCGGATCTCGGCGATCACCTCGTTGGGGTCCTGTTTTTTGATCGAAATGAGATAGCTCAGCCGTTCGCCGGAGCTCTTCCAGATGAGCAGAGTGGTGCGACCCTCCTTTCGCGCCAGGACGAGGATCTGCTGTGTTCCGATCAGCTTCACATCCGCGACGGAGGGATCCAGAATCTGGACCCGCGAGACTCCGGGAACGGCGATCGTCTTCTGCGCCCCCAATCCCAGGGTGAGTGAGGCGGTCTCCTCGCCCTGGGAGGGAATCGCCGCGAGCGCGGCCCCTAGAAAGCCGATCAGCGGTCCAGCGCACGTTGGCAAAGACGAAATCCCCATCCGGTAAGCAAGGCACAAGCGCGTTGCTTCGCCGACCAGTGCAATGCGTACGCCAGTCAACCGCCTTCAGCGAGCGGCGCCGGGGGACAGAGCGGCTTTAGCGGAGCACGAGCTTGATCTTGTCGCTGCAGACAAAATACTCGTCGCCGTCGGCAATCTTGCGACGTTTGATGCGCTGCTTGTTGAACCAGGTGCCGTTGGAAGAGCCGAGATCCTCAATGAAGTAATCCGGGCCTTCGCGAATGATGACTGCGTGCTCCCGGGAGACCTTCCCGGAGCCGATCACGTAGTCGCAGTGCTTTCCGCGGCCGATCAGGAAACGATCCCCATTCACCTGGCCCTCGTGTCCATCCTCGCTCACGATGAACAGACCGGGCTGCCCCTGGCTGGGGGTGGCCTCGCCGTTTTCACGAGGGGCAAACGCGCCCGTGAGGGGCGACGGAGTGGGCGGCTCGCTCCGGCTCTGGATCATCTGCTCCAACTCGGCCGCGGTCTGCAGGACCCGCTCGGCGACCTTGCGGTGGGCGGCGTCTTCGTCGGAATCCGGCGCCGGATACAATGGCCTCTCCCCACCGTTCGGCCAAACATCTGCATGCTCGTCCGGGGACGAGTTGGTTTCGTGCTCCGCCAACAGCGCAAATGCGTCCCCGGTCTGGGGCAAAGAAACTGCGTCCCTCAGCGGCAGCGGTGAAATCGAAGGCAGCTCATCCGGGGTTGACGATGACCCTTCGAATCCCGGGGTCGTCGTCCCGAGTTCGGAGCCATACCCCACTGGGTTCGTCTTCAAATCCAATGAGGCTGGCCCTCGGTATGGGTCGAGGAAACCGTTGGCCCGGGCGAACATGAACATCGCCTGATTGATCAGCGCATCTCGATCGGACCCCATCGATCGCGCGATCTCCTCGAACAGCTCCCAGAGGTGATCCGCGATCACGACCGGATGCCGCGACTTGGGTCTGCCCGATTCCATCTGCCCAGAATATCAGGCGCTTGGCGCGCTACCAACCTATCGAAACGCGGCGATGTTTCTAAAGTTGGGATTGACCGGGACCAGTAGCTGAAGCGGAAACTCGAGGACGGCATTGGCCGAGGGATAGGCCACATACAGCCGGCTGATGTCGGTGTTGTCGGACAGCGCACCCACGTACGCGCTGGCCCCCGGGGAATGGAACTCGATCCCCAAGTTGACGTCCACGGTCACGTAGTCGGCGAGGTATTTGGACTCGACCACCATCGCGTATTGCCAGTCGCGTTGAATGTCTGGCGCTCCCGGTCCCATCGTGAATTGGATCTGAGGAGCTGTGGGATCGAAGACGATCTCCGGGTGATCCGGATCCGGAGGAGGATGGTAGTAGTATCGAGCATACCGATCGGCGACGTTGGCCGGGAACGCGAAGTCCTGGTTATTGCCCGTTCGCCCCATGTAGCCGGTGACAGTCCCTACGACGACGTAGGGTTGGTCACTGGGCAGATCACCACCGGCGCGGACCGAGAATGTGGCGGCTCCCCTACATTGGATGGGCGTTGTCGTCTGCAACAACCCCTGAACGAAGTCGATTGCGCTGAGAGGAACCTCCGCGAAACAGCCGTCGGCCCCGCTCACCACAATCCGATCCTTCCCCCGAATCAGCCGCCGGGCATCTCCAGTCCCATACGGCAGCTGGGTCTCGCCACCGACCAATGGCACTGGCACTGGCAGGTTGATGAAATCCGGAATCACTCCCTGAAAGACCACTGAAACAATCTCGCTGGGATCCGCCGCCGCCCCCAACGCCACTTTTATCCCGGGAAACGGAGGCGGGTTGGTGATGTCGGTCCGAGGTGTTCCCTGGATCGGACCGGGCGCATAGGTCTGGACGCCGCCAGCGGAGTCCAGGTATTGCAACTGAGTCACTTGAGCAAGAGTGGCGTTGATGTTGATCGGGGTGAGAGCGCTGGCATCAAAGAAAAAGATCACTCCGCTGGACGTGCTCGCGACACCGAGAAAATCGAACGTCTTCACGGCCCCACTCCCGGCGACGAGGGGAACGCCTGGTTTGAAGCGGGTGGTGGGAGCAACGCTCAGCCCTGAGATCAAGCCGTTTCCGATTCGAATGGCCAGCATCGGCGATCCGGTGGCATCGAGCGAACGCATGGCAAATCGCGGATTGGCGGATCCATCTAGCACAGTCTGCAAGCCTTCGACCGCAAGGATTCCGGGGCAATCCGGATACGGTGGCGGTGGCAGCGGCGGTGCTGGCGGCGGCGGGCACGCATCATCGTCGAGTACTCCGAAAATCCGGGCTCCTGCAGCAAGCCGGCGTGCCGGGGTCCCGTCTGGATTTAAAGCCGGGGTCCCGTCTGAATTTAGAGCATAGATCGTCGGGTGGGTGACGAGCTGGCGCACGGGCGATGGGAAACCGAGCACCCACTGCTGCCCACTCTGATCGAGGATGATGGTCCGCCCGGTGCGACCTCCCGCGACGCGGGACGCCACCGCAATTCGATTCTGTGGCAAGATCGCGATCGACGAGATGGGATCGCTCTGGTACGCCGACCCCACCCCGTACCTCAGGGGCACGGGTGCACCGGGCTCGGCGGTCAGTCGTCCGGTCGTCGGATCAGAAGGCGGGATCGCGACCTGCCAGAGCCTTCCCTGGCCGGAGCCCAACGTCGCAAAATAAAGCGTACTAGGACTTCCCTCCGTTGGTCCACGCGCGGCGATCGCGGTTACGGTTTCCCCAATCACCAGCCGCTTCAGCTCGACCAGCTGCGAGTCGCGCCGCGTGCCCACGATCGAAATCTCCCCCGCCGCCGCGCCCTGCGCGTAGACGTAGGGATCGTAGCTGGTGTCGTCGATGTCGCCAATTGCGTTGTAGGTGATGTCTCGCGCCAACACCGTCGGCGCATTGAGAACCGGGATCGACAGCGGTTCGAGCGGGTTGGGAGCCCGCACGAAATCCCGCGGCGACACCCTGAGGTCGAGCACGCGCAACTCGGATGCACCGGGTGAGGTCACGAAGAGAAGATCGTTCACCAGAACCAGCGAGTTGGTTCCTACGATGTGGGCGGGGGGTGGAACGGCTTGTTGAGAGCATGCCACCAGGCACAGCGCGCTCGCGGCAGAGACGAGAATCGCCCTCATGGGGTCCCCAGGCAGGAGGCGTCGTTTTCTTGGAGGAGGCAGGTCTGGGTCTTGCCCAGATGGGCCACGAGCCTCGATTTCTCCGGCTGCACGACATCCACGTCGATCACCGCGACGCGACCATCTCCAAAGTCGCTCACAAACACGCGTGCCACGTTGGGGAAGGGGGCGCCCGGATCCGCAGGCTGAACGGCGATCCCGAACGGTTGGGAGCCAACGCCGTTGATCTGCGACACCAGGCGACCCACGTCGTCGTCGTAGATGCTCACCACCCCCGCGGTGGACGAGGTGACCACCACCAGGTCGCCCCGCGGCGGGCGCGAGATGACCTTCACCTGGTTCGGCCCATCGGGAAGGCTCACCGCCCGTGCGACCCTGAGATTGGGAACGTTGCCGCTGGGAGGCAGGATGTTCGCTATCACCAGAGAGTCTGGACTGCGACCCGCAACGTAGAGCCGCGTCTCGTTCTTGCCCAGCGCCACGCCTCTCGATTCCAGCGTCAGATAGGACGCTTCGAGCCCGGGATTGTAGATCGCCGCCGTGGTTCTCAGCGTCGACGGGTCGGTCACCTTGCTCTGCCGGTCGAGGGCGAAGATCATCGTGCCGCTGGCGGTGATGTAGCGGGCGGACAAATAAGCATAGCGGCTGCCAATGGCCACCGAGGATGTGCTGGGTCCGCCGCCGAAAAGGCTCGTCAGGCCGAGCGAGACGAAATTCGGTGAAGCGATCACCGGATTTCTCGCGCTCAGATCCACCACGTAGGTCTCCTGCAACAGATTGGTCTTGGGCGGCGAGTCGGCTGCTTTCAAATGGGTGACGAACACGTCGTCATCCCCCGAAGAGGAGACGGCGACCCCGATCGGTTCCGGCGCGCGCGGCTTGCCGTCCCCCACGTTCTCCAGGGCGGTGAGCGAAAGCGCGGGGTCAATGCAATTCGTTCCGCCGTGAAAGCACGTCATGGTGCTGCCGAGCGCGTCGACGATCTCCAACAGATCGCCCTCTGCGCGAGTGGGCACGAAGAGCCGGATCCGGCAATCGGGCGATGGATTGTTGCTGCTGCCGAAGCAGGGGCTCCCCTGCGCATCGCTCGGGGTGTAGAAGGCATCTTTAAGAGGCGGACGTGCCGCGATTCCTGGAGCGCAGGCCGCGATGAGCAGAAGAGCGAGAATACCGAATTGCTTCATTTGAGAGACTCAACTTGCAGCTTTGAAAAGTCGGCCACCTGGCCAAAGAGAGCGCGCACGTCGCGCAAAAGTGAGATCCGATTGGCCCGAAGCGCCTTCTCTTCGGCGATGACCATCACTTTGTCGAAGAACGCATCAACGGCTGGTTTGAGTCCCCGGATCTCGTGGAATGCGCCGGCGTAATCATCGGCGGCTCTTCGCCGCTCCACCGCGGCGCTCGCCTCGGACAGGGACCGATGTAAAGCCCGCTCCTCCTCCTCGACGAGCTTGTCGGGAACGACGGCGCCGATCTCTCCCTTCCCTTGCTTTTCGACGATGTTCGCCACCCGTTTGAAGGTCATCGCCAGCGCAGCGAACTCTGCTTGTCCCACCAGGTGTGCCAGGGCTTGTAACCGTTTCTGAGCCGCCACCAGGTCATCGAAGCCGGCGCTGAGAACCGCTTCTACCACGTCCGCCCGGTGCTGCTCGGCCCAGAGTGCTTTCAATCTTCCCCGGAAGAATTCCAGGACTTGATCGCCCGCACGCGCCTCCGAAGGCTTGGCCTTCAAGTCGGCAAGCTTTGGCGCCAGAAGCTGCAGCGCGGTGGCGACGGCACTGGACAAGGCGAAGCGGTAGCCCCTGCCGAGCACGATGTGAATGACTCCCAGGCACGCTCGCCGAAGCGCGAATGGGTCCGCCGCGCCGGTGGGAATCTTTCCAATCGCGAAGATCCCGCACAGAGAGTCCAGCCGATCGGCGATTCCAATCAAAGCGCCCGCGTCCTGGGTCGGCAGAGAATCGGTCGCGCCGCGGGGGAGATAGTGCTCGAGAATCGCCAGCGCCACCTCGGGAGATTCGCCGCTGGCGAGGGCATATTCGCGCCCCATCGTGCCCTGCAACTCGGGGAACTCGCCGACCATTCCGGTGACCAGGTCTGCCTTGGACAGGGTCGCCGCGCGTTCGATGGTTTGCCGGAGGTTCGACTCGGCTCTCCCGGTCATCTCCGCCAAAGAGAGCGCGAGCGCCCGGATGCGCTCTACTTTGTCGGCGTAGCTTCCGAGCTTTCCTTGCCAGACAACCCGGCGAAGCCGCTCCACCCGGTCGGCGAGGGGTACCTTCCGATCCTCGTCGAAGAAAAAACGGCCGTCCGCCAATCGGGCCTTGAGCACGCGCTCGTAACCGACGATCGAGGCTTTTTCGTCCTGCACCGCAGTATTGGAGACCGCGACGAAGCGCGCGACCAGCCTTCCCGAAGCGTCGGTGAGGGAGAAGTACCTCTGGTGGCTCTTCATCTCCTGAACCAGCACCTCGCGGGGCAGGTCCAGATGGCGCTCGTCGAAACTGCCCAGCAACGGATACGGCTCTTCGACCAGGTTCGTCACCTGATCGAGCAGATCGGGATCGGAGATCAGCTGCGCGCGCGCTTTCTGCGCCACGGCGCGAAGCCGATCCTCCAGCATCGCCTTACGCCGGGCGAAATCTGGAATCACGTGCGCGTTTTCCATTGTCTTTTCGTAGTCCGCGGGCGCCCGCAAGACGATCGGCTCGGGCGCGAGGAATCGGTGCCCGTGCGTCTGCCTTCCACTCCGGACGTCCCCGAAAACCAGCGGCAGCACCTCCTCGCCGAGCAGCGCCACCAGCCAATGCACCGGTCGGGCGAAGTTTTGCTCGACGTCTCCCCAGCGCATCGACTTCTTGAAGCCGATCCCGTGCACCGCACTGGTGAGTATTTCCGGCAGCAGGGCCAGGGCCGGGCGCCCCTTCTCCTCGACCGAGGCCGCGACGTATTCGCCCTTCGGGGTCTGAACCCGCCGAAGCCTATCCAGGGAGATCTTGAGCCCCAGGGCAAACCGCTCCGCCGCCTGGGTGGGCTTGCCCTCCCGATCATAGGCAGCTTTGGCAGAAGGCCCGACCACCTCGCTGGAGCGGTCGGAGCTGGCTTCCGCCACCCCCTGAACTAGAACGGCGAGGCGACGGGGGGTGCCGAAAGTTCGAACCTCGCCATGGGCAAGCCGCGCGCCGCGCAGCCCTTCGGCGATCCGACCGCGCAGATCCTCCAGGGCCGGAAGGATAAAACCCGCCGGGAGCTCCTCGGTTCCAATCTCCAAGAGCAAATCGCTAGCCACCCGGCGCGTCCTCGGCCTTTTGGAAGCTCACCGTCTTCCAGTAATCGGAAGCGGGATTGCCCTCCAGAACCGGAGGATGTTCGCCCACCTTCCAGTTTGTCTTCAGCAACGGGTAACTCAGTCGCTCACGTACGCGAAGGTATCCCTCGGCACACGATCGGGCGTTGTCGCGCACGCGCTTGATGAAGTTGGCGCGCTCGGTCACCGAGATGGCTCCACGGGCGTCCAGGAGGTTGAAGACGTGGGAGCACTTGAGAGCGTAGTCGTAAGCGGGAAGCGGCAGGTCCAGCCGATTGAGTCGCTGGCATTCATTCTCGTAGGCGTCGAAGAGCGAGAAGAGCATCTCCGGACTGGAGGCCTGGAAGGCGTAGCTGCTCATCTCCACCTCGTTGCGGTGGAAGATCTCCCGGTACTTGATCCCCTTCGCCCAGTCGAGCTCGAAGATGTTCTCCACATTCTGCAGATAGGTGCAGATTCTCTCCAGGCCGTAGGTCAGCTCGGCCGATACCGGCCGGCATTCGAATCCGCCGCACTGCTGAAAATAGGTGAACTGAGTGATCTCCTGCCCGTCGCACCACACCTCCCACCCAAGGCCCGAGGCACCCAACGTCGGCGATTCCCAGTCGTCCTCGACGAAACGGATGTCGTGTTGCAGCGGATCGATGCCAAAAGCGCGAATGGAGTCGAGGTAGAGTTGCTGGACGTTCTTCGGCGCCGGTTTGAGGATGACCTGGAATTGGTGGTGCTGAAAGAGCCGATTCGGGTTTTCCCCGAACCGACCATCCGCAGGACGACGCGAGGGCTGGACATAGGCTGCGTTCCACGGCTCGGGGCCCAGCGCGCGCAGGAAGGTGGCCGGATGCATCGTTCCCGCACCGACCTCGAGGTCATAGGGCTGGACGATCAGACAACCCTGTCTGGCCCAATGTTCCTGCAGCCTCAGAATCAGATCCTGAAAATACATCAAGTGGTTGCCGCGACTGGAGAAAGTTCTGCGGGGAAGCTGGCAATTAGGTAGCGCATCGGCTCGTTTCGAAAAGCGTCTGGTTAACACGAAACCACGCCTAAAGATGTTCAAAACTCTGGCCGGCCAGGCAGAAATCAGTCGAGCCCGACCTGAGTCATGAACGCGACGCTCCTCAGCTGTCGCCCCAGGTGATGGGCAATGAAGGCATTCAGCAGCTCGCGTGCCTTCTGGCGCTCGGCAGCGGGCAGAGGCAAGCACTCCCCGGCCTGAATCGCCCTCATCGATCGCACCAATTGGGCCGAAACAGGAATGGCGCCCCGCGCGCGGTGGGAACACCCGGCGCAGACCGCGCCACCGTGGTCGGGATCGAACCGCGGCTCGGAGCCTGGCGGCCGACCGCAAAGCGCGCACTGGTCAAACCGCGGCATCAATCCTGCCTGAGCCAATGCGCCAAGCTCGAAAGCAATCACCGACGTCGGTCCGGCGGCTCTCTGATCGAGCAGGTGGAGGTACTCGACCAGCAGCGCAAACAAAGCCGGGTGCGGTTCGCGGTCGCGCACCAACTCACGGCAAAGCTCGAGGCAGTACAGCGCCCGAGCAATCCGCGGGAGATCTTCCCGGATCCGGTGAAACGTCTCCTGAACATCGGCGGCGTCCAGCCGGAAAGTGTCGCCGCGACGCTCGACCAGCTGGGCTCGAAGGAGCGTGAACGGCTGCAGCGCGCCGGCGAATCTCCGCTTGCTCTTGCGCGCACCCACCGCAAAAGCGGTGAGCTTTCCGTGACTTCGGGTGAACAGAGTCACCAACCGGTCCGCATCTGCGTAGTCCAGCGTCGAAAGGACCACCGCCGTTTCCTCGAAACGCTCCATCGAAGCTCAGGCGCGCCGTGGGGGGAGGATGCCCTTGAAGGCCAGAACGGCGATCACCAGCAGCAGCAGCAGGGCAATGCCGACCGCGAGCCAGACCGGCCGGGGCAGGTGGCTGGGGCCTGCCGGCTTGGAGCCGTTGCGCTCGGTATGGATCCTTTTGTCGATCTCTTCGAAGCGGAGAACCGCTTCCTGGCTCTCCATCCCGATCACCTGGGCATAGGCACGGATGTAGTTGACGATGAAGACCCGCTCCGGCAAACGCTCGACCTGTCCGGTCTCGAGCGCGGCGATGAGGTTGGCGGGGATTTTGGTCGCGCTGGCCACATCCGCTCGAGAAACGCCGCGAAGCTCCCGTTGTTGGGCGAGATATCGACCGAAATCTGCGTAATCCACGTTAGCGCAACTGCTCCATCAACTTTCTACAGTCATTTTTCAATCCCTCGTTTGGGGATTTCGATAGACAGGTATTCAGGGCCTGCTTCGCTGCCTCGCGCTGCCCGAGCTTGGCCAGGCACGCCCCTTCGCGATAATACGCGTCCGGGGCTTCAGGGCAGCGCTGGCGATAGCTGCCGAAGTGCCGACAGGCCTCTTCAGTGTTGCCGCTCTCGCTTTCGATGATTCCCAGGTTCCGGTAGCCCTGACAGAACTTCGGTTCAATCGTCACCGCCGCTCTTATATGATCGAGCGCCATCTTGGTATCCCCCTTCTTGTAAAGCGCCCAACCAAGGTTTCCTTCGGCGAAGTACGGCGTTGGATAGCGCATGTCGTTGAGCGCTTCTTCAAACAACTTGATCGCGGCGTCGTAGCGCCCTTGTTGGGACAAGACGACACCCAGGTTGACCTTCGCTTCCGAAAAGGTAGGGCGGATCTCGAGCGCTTTGTTTAAATGGGCGATCGCTTCTTCCGGTCTGCCGAAGGCATTGGACAAGAGCAAAGCAATCGCGTTGTGCGCCTCCGCGAAACCGGGGTCAAGACTGAGCGCTGTTTCGAATTCCGCCAACGCGCTGCGCATCTCGCCTGCCTGCTGAGCATTCACCCCAAGGTCGTAGTGAATCTCCGCGCCCCGCTGTTCCTTTTCCGTCGGCACGTGACTACACCCAAGGCCGAGGAGTGAAACGAGGAGGAGAAGCTGGCGAGTAGGCCGCGCTTTCATTTGTACCTGTGCCTTTAGAATGAGGAGAGGATGCGGCCGATCACTTTCGCCAGGGCGCTGACCGGCTTCGCTTCCGCCTGGGGCGCGGGTGCCGACGGCTGCAGGTCTTTCTTGAAAAGCGGCAACGTGCGCAGCAGCTCGACTTGCGCCGCCGCGTTGAGGCCTTGAAAGTTGATCGGGTCCATCATGAATCCCATTGATTCGACGAACGCAAGCGCTTCTTCCTCTTGCGCCCGGTACTTCTCCATTGGGACGGAGCGTTGCTTCGGAACATAGATCGCACAATCGGGCCCATCCGCAAGGTATAGGTATACGTATACCGAGAAATCGGTGGGACCTCGAACCACGATAATGAACGCTTGCGCCGGACCGGCCTGCTTTCCTGGAATCGCCAGATGCGGAGAGTTGAGAGACTGGTGCAGGGACAGGATTTGCTCCCTGGTGGCGTTGATCGTGCGCAGCTTCGCGTCGAGGGTGAACATGATCGGCTATCAAGTTTGCGAGACGCTTGGGGACGCGAATCCCCGCCGCGCGAAACGCTTCAACCGGCATCCGTGCCCGGCTGCGGGGAAGATCGGTGAACCCGGATTGGCGCGGGGGACGCGCAAAGGAGCGGCCGACGCCGCAGGCCGCACTCCATCGAGCTGCTTGAGGTCACCGCACAACGTGCCCAAAGCACACCGGCTTATGCCAGGGAACCCGCAGACAGACAAGAAAGCTTCCTCAGATGGGCGCGAAGCCTATCGTCGGGTCAGCTGGTCGCGCTCAGCGAGCGCCCAGCTGCCCTCGAGACCTTCGCCTTCGCGGAAACGCCGGAAATCACGCCTGACCAATCCCGGATAGCGCCGGAAGATGTCTGTCCCCCGGCGTCTCATTGCCCGCGTGATCCGGGCGGGACCGGCATTGTAGGCCATCAGCGCGAGGTCCAGATCGCCAAACTGATCGTGCAGGCTGCGGAGGTAACGGACACCCAGCCGCACGCAAAGGGCGGCGTCGGAAGCAACTTCCGCCCCCGTGAGCCGAAGGCCTTCCTTCTTTGCCAGGAAATAGAGCGTGCTTGGCTTGATCTGCATCAGGCCGCGCGCTCCTTTAGGAGAGACCGCCTCTTCCTCGAACTCCGACTCGACGTCGATGATCGCCAGAATCAGCAGCGGGTCGTACCCGGCTCGCGTGGACTCTTCGGCGATGGCCGCGCCCAACTGCCTCCTCAAGGTGAGGCCGAGCTCCGGAGCCCGCTTGGCCAGGATCGCATCGATCAGGCCGGCATCGGGGCTCAGAGCCTCGATGGAAAGGGTTTCCGCCACCTTCGGAGCGGGCATCAGCAGGCTGATCTGGGCCAAAACTGCAAGCGCAAGGAGGCCGAAGACCGGTGGCTTCCCGCACCCCAGCGAGACCGAATGCAGCAGCTGAAAAGCCTTCCTCATCCGCTCGGGATACTCCAAGATGTGCGCGGCCAGAAGCGACCCGTAAACCATGGTCGCACCCTCGCCTACACAGCAGGCGAGCAATAGGCAGCATGACACGAGGAGGACCCCGGGGAAAGGTCTACCAGTGACCCACTCTAGGTCCTAAGCAGCTGATTTAACGTGATTTGCCGGCGGAGATCGATTCAACCTTCTTGGCGAGTTTCGCCAATTCCCGGTTAATCCGATGAACCTGACCGCTGGTTGCGATTCCAGCCGCCTCGATCAACTTCGTCGGCAATTTGTCGAGGTGGAGCTCCCGGATCGAGGTGATCCGCCGCACGCGCTCGGTCCATTCGGAGCGCCTGGCCTTACCTTGGGTTGCGAGTTGCCGAAGCGCTCGCGAGGCCTGTCTTTGAAGCGAATCAAGCCTCTGCCGAGCCTCGTCGATTTGGGCCTTGGCGCCCGCTTGTAAGCCGCTGAATGTGTCGCCGTTTATGCGCATAGATGCCGCTCCCTTACACAGGTTGGTGGACCCAAAAGCTTAACGCATTGCGCCAAGACCTTCAACAGAACCACCGCACCGCGTCAAATCGGTGCGGCGGTCTTCTGCTCAAAGGCTAGGCTGCGTCGGTGCCGGTGGTGGTCTGGGGCAAGGGCGGGATGGGCGGCGGCGGGAGCATCTCGCCATGGGTGGCTGCCAGCGCGGCCTCCATGTGCTGGATCTCGTCGGCGGGGCTCTCCACCTCCAGATCGAGGTGCTTGTACTGAGGCAAACCCGTACCTGCCGGGATCAGTCGGCCCATGATCACGTTCTCTTTCAACCCTCGCAGGTAATCCACCTTGCCGTTGATCGCGGCTTCGGTGAGGACCTTGGTGGTCTCCTGGAACGAAGAGGCCGAAATGAACGACTCGGTAGAGAGCGATGCTTTGGTGATTCCCAGAAGCAGCGGCTCGCCCACTGCTGGACGTTGGCCGGCAGCCATGATCTTCTCGTTCTCCTCCTCGAAGACCCACTTCTCCACCTGCTCATCGACGAGGAAGTTGGTATCGCCCACGTCGGTGACGCGCACCCGCCGCAACATCTGGCGCACGATCGTCTCAATGTGCTTGTCGTTGATCTTCACGCCCTGCAGGCGGTAGACCTCCTGCACCTCGTCCACCAGGTAGCGGGCCAGCTCCTTTTCGCCCAACACCTTGAGGATGTCGTGCGGATTGGCCGCCCCATCCATCATCGGCTCACCCGCCTTCACGCGATCCCCAGCGTGAACGCTGATGTGCTTGCCCTTCGAGATGAGGTACTCCTTGGCCAGGTCGGTGCGAAGCTCGCCATTGACCTCCGGGGTGATGATCAATTTCCTCTTGCCCTTGGTGTCTTTTCCAAAGGACACCACGCCGTCGATCTCGGCAATCACCGCGTGATCCTTGGGCTTGCGCGCCTCGAAAAGCTCGGCGACGCGCGGTAGACCGCCGGTGATGTCCTTCGTCTTGGTGGTCTCTCGCGGAACCTTGGCGATCACCTCTCCCGGGGTGATCTCGTCGCCGTCGTTGACGGTCAAGATCGACCCTTGGGGCAGGTGGTAGCTTGCCGGTTGCTCGTTCGGCAAGAGCTTGATCTCGCCTTTCGTATCGCGAATCGAGATCCTCGGCCGCGCCTCCGGGTCCTTGGATTCGACGATCGTCTTGCGCGACAGACCGGTGACCTCATCCAGCGTCTCGCTCATCGTGACGCCTTCGATGATGTCGTCGAACTTCACCACCCCGCCGACTTCGGTGAGCAGCGGCATCGCGAACGGATCCCATTCGGCGATCAGGAAGCCGGGGTCGACCTTCTGGCCCTCTTTGACGAGGAGCCGCGCCCCGTAGATCACCTGGTACCGCTCGCGTTCACGTCCGGAGTCGTCGACGATCACCACTTCGCCGTTCCGGTTCATCACCACCAGCGTTCCGTCCGTTCGCTTGACGGTGGCGAGGTTTGAGAACTTGACGGTTCCCATGTAGCGGTTCTCAAGCGACGACTGCTCGGCGCGCCGGGTTGCCGCGCCTCCGATGTGGAAGGTGCGCATCGTCAACTGGGTGCCCGGCTCGCCGATCGACTGGGCGGCGATCACCCCGACCGCCTCGCCGATGCTCACCTTGCGTCCCCGAGCCAGATCTCGGCCGTAGCATTCAACGCAGATTCCGCGCTTCGCTTGACAGGTGAGCACCGAGCGGATTCTCACCCGGTCCAGACCCGAGTTCTCGATCTTCGCCACGCGGTTCTCATCGATTTCTTCGTTGGCGCGGACCAGAACCTCGCCGGTGAGCGGGTCGTGGATGTCATCCAAGGCAACCCGACCGAGGATCCGTTCGCCCATCGGTTCGATGATCTCGCCGCCCTCGACCAGGGCGCCGATGTAAAGACCGTCCATCGTTCCGCAGTCGTACTCGGTGATGATCGCGTCTTGCGCCACGTCGACCAGACGCCGGGTGAGGTAGCCGGAGTTGGCGGTCTTCAGCGCGGTGTCCGCCAATCCCTTCCGCGCGCCGTGGGTGGAGATGAAGTACTGCAGCACGGACAAACCTTCGCGGAAGTTGGCGGTAATCGGGGTCTCGATGATTTCGCCCGAGGGCTTGGCCATCAGACCTCGCATTCCGGCGAGCTGGCGAATCTGCTGGGCGCTGCCTCGCGCCCCGGAGTCGGCCATGATGTAGATCGGGTTGAACGAGGGCTGCTTGCGCGTCTCGCGCTTGCCATCGTCGTTGTTGCCCGAGACCTCCTCCTGCGAGATCTGTTGCATCATCTCGCCCGCCACCTTCTCGGTGACCTCGGCCCAGATGTCGATCACCTTGTTGTACCGTTCACCATCGGTGATCAGACCCTCGAGGTACTGATTCTCGATCTCCGTCACTTCCTTACGGGCGTAGTCGAGGAACTCCTGCTTGCGCTGCGGTATCACCATGTCCTTGAGCGCAATGGAGATCCCGGCCTTGGTCGCGTGCGCGTAGCCAAACGTACGGATGCGGTCCGCGAGAAGAACGGTCTCCTTCTCCCCGGTCAGGCGGTAGCAGGTGTCGATCAGGTTCCCGAGCTGCTTCTTGTCGAGGACCTTGTTGATCGCGTCAAAGCCCACTTTCCGCGGAACGATTTCCCACAGCAAAACCCGACCGACGGTGGTTTCCTTGCGGACGCCCTCGATCCGGCACTTGATTTTTGCCTGGAGCTCCACTTCGCCGTGATCGTAGGCGGCGCGGACTTCCTCCGGTGAGGCAAACACGTGCCCCTCTCCGCGCGCGAACTCGCGCGGGCGGGTCATGTAGTAGATGCCAAGGACCATGTCCTGGGTGGGGACGATGATCGGCTTGCCATTCGCGGGGCTGAGGATGTTGTTGGTGGACATCATCAGCACGCGGGCCTCCATCTGGGCCTCGATCGAAAGCGGCACGTGGACCGCCATCTGATCTCCGTCGAAGTCGGCGTTGAAGGCGGCGCAGACCAGCGGGTGAAGCTGAATCGCCTTGCCCTCGATCAGGACCGGCTCGAATGCCTGCATCCCGAGCCGGTGGAGGGTCGGCGCCCGGTTGAGCAGGACCGGGTGCTCGCGGATGACCTCCTCGAGGATGTCCCAGACTTCCGGCCGCTCCTTTTCGACCATCTTCTTCGCGCTCTTGATCGTGGTGACGTAGCCCTTCTCCTCGAGCTTGTTGTAGATGAAGGGCTTGAACAGCTCGAGCGCCATGATCTTGGGAAGGCCGCACTGGTGCAGCTTGAGCTCGGGACCGACGACGATTACCGAGCGCCCCGAGTAGTCCACCCGCTTTCCGAGCAGGTTCTGGCGGAACCGCCCCTGCTTGCCCTTGAGCATGTCTGAAAGTGACTTCAGCGGCCGCTTGT
>WNFC01006775.1_pt1 | contig 15257 bp, 16 predicted proteins | sample 5400541 | NCBI WGS metagenome assembly WNFC01 (sample SAMN13153342, study PRJNA577476) | soil metagenome | isolation source: 120 cm saprolite under Douglas fir tree site 2 hole 2 replicate 1 | place: USA:California | collected 2015-04-18
CGGCCTCGCTTGGCTCGGTACCGCATGCCAGCGGCCGGCTTCGGCCTTGGCCCGATCGATGTCCTCGCGCGTCATCCTGTTTTCCAGAACGCCCATGAGCTGACGACTTCCGTTCCGGAATTCCTCGACCCGGGTGCCGACTGAAACAATGTAAGCCCACTTGTAGGCGTTGAAGTTGTCTTGCGGTACTCCCCGCCCGATGGCGTAAATTCCGCTGAGAACCAGCATGGCATGCGAATGGCCTTGATCAGCGGCGCGTGAGAACCACCGGAACGCTTCCGCATCGGACCTCGGGCGCCCGACGCCCGCCGAATAAAGCGCGGCAAGATAAAACTGAGCGTCGCTGTCTCCGGACTGCGCCGCCTGCGAATAGCGGTCGGCCATTTCCTTGTCGGATGCCGTATCCGCGGCATAGGCAATGGAGCTCGCAAAGAGAGCGACACCGCAAACGATTGCTAGAAAAGCTCGCTTCATGAAAATTCCCCGGGATCCCGTACGCGATAACCCAGCCTGTTGTTTTGCTGATGTTACCCGCGATCATTCATTAGCCCAAGGCCTGATCGTTTCATGTGATTTCTATCACAGTCTCGGTCGAAGCGATCTGAGAGATTGATTGCGTCGGAACCAAGGGAGCCCGCCATGGGAAACTTTCGCAAAGCATTGTTCGCCAGCCGCATCCTGGTGCTTCTGGGAATGTTAGCCGCCACGCCAGTTGCGGCCGCGACATTTGACGGCGCATGGAATGTGCAGATTGCCTCCGAGAACACCGCATGCGGCGGCGGAGCAACCATCTCGATCGGAATCAACAATGGCCAGGTCGAATCGAGCAATGCGCTGATGAAAGCATCCGGCCGTGTCGTCGATGCCGGCAACATCAGTGTGATCCTGACAAGCGGCATCAAGCGCGCGGTCGGGTCGGGTCACCTCGGCGCCACGTCAGGATCGGGTACCTGGCGCGGCGCTCTTTGCTCCGGCACCTGGACCGCGCAGCGTATCTAGCCGGCCAGTGCGAGACAACTATACGCCGACTTTCGCGGCATATTCCGCGTCGGTCACCTGCTCCATCCAGGTCGCATAATTTCCGTCCAGCGATTCCTGCATCGCGATGTGGATCATACCGTTGGTCGGCGAGCCGCCGTGCCAGTGCTTTTCGCCCGGCGGTATCCAGACAACGTCGCCCGGCCGGATCTCGCGTATCGGCCCTCCCTGGCTCTGAACCCGGCCGACGCCCGAAATGACATACAGCGTCTGGCCCAGGGGATGCGAATGCCAGGCTGTCCGGGCGCCCGGCTCGAAGGACACGCGGGTCGATACGATCCGCGCCGGGGCTTCCGCTGCAATGATCGGGTCCTGCCAGACCGTGCCGGTAAAATACTCTTTGGGCGCGAGCCGTGTCGGCCGCGAACCTGCGAGATGGATGTTCATCGTGTTCCTCCTTTTTGAGCAAGAAATCCCTCATGGTGAGGAGGCGCTCTCCCGGCAGCCCGAGTGAGCGCAAACGCCCTCATCCGGGGATGAGGTCAGGTTATTTCTTCGAAGCCGCGTAGCGCGCCTTGGTCTCGGCATTCATCGGATAGAGACCCGGCAACACCGCACCAGAGTTCACCTGTTCAACGATCCAGGCTTCCATCCGCTCCTGCTCCGCACCCTCGGCCAGAATGAGGTCGAGAAATGCTTTCGGAATGACCACGGCACCGTCCTGATCGGCGACGATAATATCGTCCGGGAAGATCGCGACGCCGCCACAGCCGACCGGCTCGCCCCAGCCGACGAATGTCAGTCCGGCGACCGAGGGTGGGGCCGCGAAGCCGTCGCACCACACCGGCAAACCGGTGCCGAGCACGCCTTCGAGATCGCGCACGACGCCGTCGGTCACCAGCGCAGCTACCCCGCGCTTGACCATGCGCGCGCACAGAATATCGCCGAAAATACCGGCGTCGGTGACGCCCATGGCGTCGACCACGGCGATGCAGCCCTCTGGCATGGCTTCGATCGCGGTCCGGGTCGAAATCGGCGACGACCATGATTCCGGTGTGGCCAGATCCTCCCGCGCGGGCACGAAACGCAAGGTAAAGGCCGGCCCGACCAGCCGCTTCTGTCCCGGCCGCAGCGGACGCGTCCCCCGCAGCCAGACATTCCGCAGCCCCTTCTTGAGCAGGACCGTGGTGATGGTGGCGGTCGACACGTGCGAAAGGGTCTTGATCGCTTCGGGGGTCAGGGACATCGAACGGGTGGCTCCGGTTGTGGATTGATCGAAGGCGCGCATCTTGCGGGGCGCGGGCATCGCGTCAAGTGTCGCCACCTCACGGCTGAAGACGCGGCATCGCATGGCGCGATCACGCCGTCTTATCGCGGCGATGCAGATTAATTTATTGAATTTGCAGGCTCATTTGCGCGAAGCGAATTCCACTTCACGGCAAAACACGCTAGAGCTTGGCATCCGCCGACGAGTTTGTGAGGCTATGGCCGCGACACTATCCCCGCCCCGCCTTTTGCCGAGTGGCGACAGCGCCATCACGGTGGAATTCAGCCGCCATATCGACGATGTCGCGAACCAGCGGGTACTGGCGCTCGATCTCACGCTTGCGCGCGAGACCATCCTCGGCGTGACCGAGGCCGTGCCCACCTATCGATCCCTGCTGGTGCATTACGATCCCGTGCAGATCGATTTCGACACGCTGGGGGAGAAGCTCCTCACGCTGGCGCAAATGCCGGCTCCACCGGCCGCGACCACGCGGCGCTGGCGCATTCCGGTGGTTTATGGCGGCGAGCACGGCATTGATCTGGAGGATGTCGCCAAGGCGCTCAACACGACGCCTGACGATATCGTGGCGCGGCATGTTCGTTACGGATGCCGCGGCGGCTAAATCCGCGCCTGCTGACGCCGGCCGGCACGATTTCGATCGGCGGCGTGCAGGCGGGCGTACAGTGCCTGGCCGCTCCGAGCGGGTGGCATCTGCTGGGACGGACCGCCGTCAGGACCTACCAGCTGCATCGCGATCCGATTTTCCTGCTGGAACCCGGGGATGCCGTGACGTTTACAGCCGTCGATGCCAAGACTTTCGCGGAGCAGGATCAGGCCGCGGAACGCGGCGAGATCGTCGCCGAGTTGATGCCCGCATGAGTAAACTCGTCATTTCAGCCATTGGTCCGGCGAACTCGGTGCAGGACGGCGGCCGCCACGGCGCCCAGCGCTATGGCCTGACGCCGAGCGGGGCGATGGACCGCTTGGCGCTCGCCGCTGCGAATAGTCTGGTCGGAAACGCAGCCTTTACCGCGGCCATCGAAATCGGCCCGTTCCGCGCGGCGTTCACGGCGCGCGAAGGTGCGGTTCGTGTCGCGCTGGCTGGCGCACCACGCAATGCGGACATCTCGGGGCGCGCCGTCACCTCGGATACATCCATGACCCTGGCCGACGGCGAGACCCTGACGCTGGGCTTTGCCCGCGGTGGTTCATTCAGTTACCTCGCGATCGAAGGCGGGATCGCGGGCGAGCCGATGTTCGGCAGTCTGGCGGTGAATGCGCGGGCCGGGCTCGGCAGCCCGTATCCGCGCCCGCTGCAGGCTGGCGATGAATTACAGACGGCAGCCGCAAGCGGCGCGACCGAGCACCGGATCGATCTTCCTCCCCTGCCGGACGGGCCGATCCGCGTGGTGATGGGTCCGCAGGACGACGAGTTCGGCGATGCCAAAGAGTTGTTTCTCGAGAGCGAATGGAAGATATCGGCGACCAGCGACCGCATGGGTTACCGGCTTGAAGGTCCGGTGATAAAACATCTGCACGGTCACAACATCGTCACCGACGGTACGGTGAACGGCAGCATCCAGGTGCCCGGCAATGGCCAGCCCATCGTGCTGATGATGGACCGCGGCACCAGCGGCGGCTATCCCAAGATCGCAACCGTGATGACGGCCGATCTAGGACGGTTCGCGCAGATTCCCGCCGGCCGTGGCTTTCGTTTCGAGGCCGTCGGCATGACTGAGGCGCAAGCTGAGGCCCGGAAGTTCTGGGAAATGCTGCGCACCCTGCCCGACCGTGTCCGAGCTATCGAGAATTTTGATCTCAACATCGAGGCCCTGCAAGATGCCAATGTCGCCGGCGCCGCGGTCAGTGCAGTCGATGCCGGAACGTGGCAAGTTCCATCGCCGGCGGATGCGCAGGCGCACGACCAACCAAGGATCCACTCACGGCAAGCGGACACGACATCATGACAATCGATCTCAACTGCGATCTCGGCGAAGGATTTGGCGCATGGGAAATGGGCAATGACGCCGCCATGATCGACCTCGCCACTTCGGTCAACATCGCCTGCGGCTTCCATGCCGGGGATTCCGACACCATGCGCAAGACCGTGGAGCTTGCGAAGGCGCGCGGCGTCAGCATCGGCGCGCATCCGGGTTACCGCGACCTGCACGGCTTCGGCCGCCGGCCCTTTCCAGGCATGAAGGCCTCGGAGATCGAAAATCTGGTCGCCTACCAGATCGGCGCGTTACAGGCGATCGCGACCATGGCCGGCCACAAGGTCACCCACGTCAAGGCGCATGGCGCGCTGTCGAATGTTGCGTGCGAGGACGACATGACCGCGCGGGCGATTGCGTCCGCGATCAAGGCGGTCGATCCCGATCTGATTTTCGTGGTGCTCGCCAATTCGCGTCTGGTGCAGGCCGGCGAAGCCGCGAACCTGCCGATGGTGCACGAGGTGTTCGCCGACCGCGCCTATGAAGACGATGGTTCGCTGGTGTCGCGGCGCAAACCCGGCGCGGTGTTGCACGATGCCGAGCAAATCGCGCAGCGGGTGGTGCGGATGGTGCAGGACGGCGCCGTGGTGTCGGTCACGGGCAAAACGATCAAAATGCGCACCGATACCGTGTGCATTCACGGCGATACGCCCGGCGCGGTCGATATCGCACGCGGCGTCCGGCAGGCGCTGAAGGATGGCGGTATCGAAGTAGCGCCGTTTAAGAAAGCAAGCTAGCGCGCGCCTAGCTTAGCTAGAACGGGTGAATCGACAGCGTTCCGAACACCACCGCGGCAATGATGGCGAATGCGCCATAGAGGGCGGCCGTGTGCAGACCATGTCCCGCCCGCCCCGAAAGGGAACGCGCGTGCAGGTGCAGGCGGGCTTCCGCCGATAGTTCGCGCATAGTCGATCTCCAACGCCGCATCGCCTCCAATGGAATACCGATTGCGGCGGGATGCAAGGCGACGTTGGAAATAGCGATATGAACGCTCTGACATACTCCTGTTGCAGTCAAAAATTCTCTGCGGTGGATCTACGCGAGAATTTTATTCGTTCGGATTTGAGCTGATTGGAACTCGTCAATACACGTCCTGTTGGAATCGGCCCTTCTTTTTGAGTTCCGCGACAAAGCGGACGGCTTCATCGGTCGAGCGCGCCCCGAACTGGGCAACGATATCGACCAGCGCGCGTTCGACGTCCTTGGCCATCCGCTTGGCGTCGCCGCAGATATAGATGTTGGCGCCCTCGGCCAGCCAAGTCCACAACTCGCGGCCGACTTCGCGCATGCGGTCCTGGACATAGAATTTCTTGTCGCCATCGCGCGACCACGCCAGCGACATTCGCGTCAGCAGACCTGACGTTTTCAAGGCGTTCAACTCGTCGGCATAGAAGAAATCGCAATCGCTGCGCTGATGACCGAAAAACAGCCAGTTCTTGCCGGGCGCGCCGGTCGCCTTGCGATCAAGCAGGAACGCGCGGAACGGCGCCACGCCGGTGCCCGGCCCGATCATGATGATCGGCGTTTTCGGATCCTGCGGCAGCGCGAAGCCATGGGCCTTCTGCACATAGACCTTCAATTCATCACCCGGCTTGATGCGTTCGGCCAGAAATGTCGAGGCTAGTCCGAGGCGCTTGCGCTTGCCGACCACGTAACGAACGCAGTCTACCGTCAGCGACAGCTTGCCGGGTGTGGCGTTGTGCGACGACGAGATCGAATAGAGTCGCGGTTGCAGCGGCTCCAGCGCCTCGACAAACGCTTCGGGATGCGGACGCACGCCGGAGAACTTCTGCAGCGCCGCCATCACGTCAAGGGTCATGGCATCGCCGTCGGGGTCCTCGCCTTGCGCCAGCGCGCGCGCCTTCTCGCGCTGCGCGCCACCGGTGATGAACGAAATCAGTTCGAACAGTGTGTCCGGCGCGGGCGCCAGCGACACATCGTCGCGCAGCACGTCGCGAAGCGTCTTGCCTCTGACCTCCGTGGTGTGAGAGGCGCCGAGCAAGGCAATGATTTGATCGACATGGCCCAAATCGTTGCTGGCGAAGATCCCAAAGGAATCGCCGACGACATAGTCGAGACCGCAGCCACTCAGATCGAAATCGATATGCCAGGTTTCCTTTTCCGAGCCGGTCTTGTTCAGCAAGCGGCGCGACACGAACGTCGCCGGCACCGGATTGTCCCGCGAACGCCCGGGCTCCGCCGTGATCGCTGGCGCGGTTGCCGCGGGCGCGGCTGCCGCGCCAGGCGAAGCCGCCGGCGCCTTCTCCAGCTCCTCGTTCAGCGCCTTCAACATCCGGGCGGTTTCCTTGCCGCCAGGCACGCACAGATTCAGCCGCGGTTCGGCCTTGCTGACGATCGCGTCCGAGTAGTCGTTGCAATTGTAGCCGCACTGGCCGCAATCCTGCTGGGCCATCGCCGCCATCATGCGCCGCCGCAGCGGGCGGCCTTCCGCGAGTTTCATGCGGTCGGCAATCGGCATGGTCTGGTCGTGCCACGGCGCTTCGCCGTCGTCGCCATCGCCGGCGGGGCTCAGCACCGCGTCGTTCTGTCCGGGTGAAAGCGGCGTCGAGCCGTCGAGCGAGAGCATTCCCGCCAGGAAGCCGTTCAGCCAGGAACGCTGCCCTTCGGAGAACGGCGCCGTCGCCGGAATGATTTCAATCCGTGGCGGAGGAGTTATCTGGTTCATGGCGTGGCTTCCGCTTCAGCGAGCTTACGAAGGGCTTCGCCGTCATGACGGCGTGAAAAGGTCAGAAACGTCTCGTCGGCCGAGGCGCGGTTGGTGAGGTAGGCCTTCAGCAGCCGCTCCACGGTCTTTGGCGCGTCCTCTGCCTTGACGTCGCGATAGACTTCCTGCCCGATATCGGCGTCCGGGCCGAAGCCGCCCCCGGCATAAAGGTGATAACCCTCGACCGTGTCGTCATCGCTTCCCGCCGGCACCTTTGCGGCAAGCAAACCAATGTCGCTGATGTAATGTTGCGCGCACGAATGATGACAGCCGGTGAGATGGATGTTGAGCGGCGTTTCGACCGCCACGCGTGTTTCGCACCAGTCGCCGATCTCGGCGGCGTGACGCTTGGTATCGGAGGCCGCGAACTTGCAGCCGGCGTTGCCGGTGCATGCGATCAGCCCGGCGCGTATTTGTGAGGCCTGGACCGCAAGGCCGAGTTTCTCGATCGCCGCGGTCGCCAGCGCGACGTTCTCGTTGCGCACGCCGGAGATCAAAAGATTTTGCCAGACCGTGAGGCGGATATCGCCGTCGCCAAGGTCCTGCGCGATTTTGGCGAGGCCGCGCATTTGGTCGCAGGTCAGCTTGCCCACCGGCAGCACCACGCCGATCCAGTTCAACTCCGGCTGCTTCTGCGCATGGATCCCGATATGGGCCATCCGATCGAACTTGGGACGCACCGCAATCGCGTCGGTTGGCGCGCGCACCAATTTGCGGCCAAGCTTGTCTTCCACAGCGATCAGGAACTTCTCGACGCCCATGCTGTCGAGCACGTATTTGAGACGCGCCTTCAGCCGGTTGGTGCGGTCGCCGGTGTCGACGAACACGCGCACGATCGCGTCGGCCACTTTCGTGGCGTCCTCAGGCTTGACGATGATTCCGGTGTCCTTGGCGAAATCCCTGTGACCGGTGATGCCGCCGATGCCCAAGCGAAACCAGACGCCGGCATCGACCCCAAAACCGTCTTTCACCTCGACCGCGGCGAAGGCAATGTCGTTGGTGTCTTCAAGCACCGCGATCTTGCCGGCGCCATCGAACGCGACGTTGAACTTGCGCGGCAATCCCGTCAGCGAGCGGTCGTTGAGAATGTGGTAGTGCCATTCGCGGGCGTATTCGCGGGTGTCGATCAACTCCTGCGGATCAATCCCGGCGGTCGGCGTGCCCGTCACGTTGCGGATGTTGTCGGCGCCGGAGCCGCGCGAACACAGGCCGATGTCCTGGATCCCCTCGAGCAATGCCACGGTGTGCTTCGGCGGGATCTCCCTGATCTGGATATTGGCGCGGGTGGTAATGTGCGAATAGCCGCCGCCGAGGCGTTCGGCCAGATCGGCGACACCTGCGAACTGCCAATGCTTGAGAATGCCGTTCGGAATCCGCAGTCGGCACATGTAGGAAGTCTGGTTCGGTGCGACATAGAACAGGCCGTAGTAGCGCCAGCGAAAATTATCCGCGGGCGTGGGCGGCGCGTTGGTCAGAGCCTGTTCCTTCAGCCGCGAATAAGCATCGAATGGATGCTCTTCGCGTTTGAATTTTTCCTGGTCCGCAAGTTTTTTGCCCGACGCGATGATCCTGTCCTGAGCCTTGAAGCCGGCGGCGTCCGGACCAATCGGCTCCGGATCGGCTTTGCCGGCCGGCGCCGCGGCGCTACCGGCGAGGCGCCCCACCCGGCCCACCTGCAGGCCCGACATGAAGCCTTCCAGATAGCGCTTCTGCTCGTCGCTAAAATCGGCTGTTGTTGTTTCAAGTTTCATGATGCCGATGCCGTTATTGTGCGGGAACTTGCGCCGCGATCGGCGCTGCTGCGGACGTCAGCGGCTGCGCCGGCTTGAAGGTCGAGTACAACGCCAAACCGGTGAAGACGAAGCCGCCGACGAGATTGCCGAGCGTCACCGGAATTTGGTTCCACACCCACCACTCGTAAACGCTGACCTTGGCGCCGAGCAGCATGCCGGTCGGAATGATGAACATGTTGACGACGGCGTGCTCAAATCCCAGCGCGAAGAATGTGAAGATCGGCAGCCAGGTTGCGGCGATCTTTCCGACCGTGGAGGTGGACGTCATCGCCATCACGACGCCAAGACAAACCAGCCAATTGCAGAGGATGGCTTTAACGAAGACGCTGACCATCCCGGCTACACCGAGCGCCTCGTTGGCAATGGTCTTGGCCTCGGCGATGCTGACGATACGCGCCGCGACGCCCGCCGGTTCGATCTTGCCCATATTGGTCAGGGCAATCGCGAGCAGGATCCCGTAGGCGATGCTGCCGAGAAGATTTCCGAGGAAAACCCACGACCAGTTCGCCATGACGGTGTTCCAGGTCGCCTTGCCTTCGAGACGCGCGAGCGGCAGCAATCCAAAACTTCCGGTCACGAGTTCGAGGCCGAGCAGCACGATCATCACGAGGCTGACGGGAAAGATCAGGGCGCCAACCAGCGGCTGGCCCGTCGTAAGGGCGCCGCTAAAGGCAAGGCTGGTGGCGGCACCCAGCAGCGCACCGGAAAGCGCGCCGCGAATGAGAAGGTCGCGTGGGGAAAGCGCCAGCTTCTTCAAGCCGGCATCGATCATCGAGGCGACCACGTCGGCAGGTTTTGCGTAATCCATGTCGAAGCTCCAGCTGCCACGCATCGGCGCGGCTGCAACGAGGAAAGGGGCGTGTGATCGCTCGGAAATTCGATTCGAAGGGCAGCGCCGCATCGGAAAATTCGAAGCGATCCGATCAGCCTCGTTGCTGCGGAAATCCATCTTGGAATACGACCAGCGGGCATCTACGGCGGCTGGCTTGCCCATACCTATTCAAATCGTGTGCCAGTGCAGCAATTCGAATAAAATCGTTTTTAATCAACAGGTTATATTTTATGGCGGTGCGACGATTAACGGCTGCCCATGCTCCTTATGGAGGCATCAGCCTAAGAATTACGCTCGAAGCAAAGTTGCCTAATATTTACTCTGGCAACTTTCCGGCATCATGGCGCCCGCCGGAAAACCTCAAAGGAAGCCAGGTATCCGGTGATGTCGGCCGGATCGAATACAGGCCCGGCGAACGCCCCGACGGAGCCGAACGCAGTGGGGTCCGCGCCCCCCCCGCGCAGTCCCAACGCCGAATCGTAAAGGTCCGGCCTGAACACCCCCTCGGCGATCCTGAGCGCCTCCGGGCTGATCGAGGCCTGCCCCCAGCGGACCATCTGCGCATAAAGCCAGGCAGCCTGCGCAGGTTCCGGCCTGGCGGCGCCTTCCCGTCCCACCAGCAGATAACGGCTGCTTTCGCGCATCGTGCCGTCAGGCGAAATCTTGAGACGGCCGTCGAGCGTTCGCAGGATCACATCTGCATCGACGCCGATGCGTTCCGGCTGCGCCAGCATACGTGCTGCTTCGGCGCGGTTTTCGGGCTGCTCGATGAATTCGGCGGCGCGAGATGCCGCCCGGATCAGCGCGGCCAGAACCTGCGGGTTCTTTTCGGACCAGTTCTGCCGGACGGCGAGCACCTTCTCCGCCGCACGCACCAGAATGTCCGAGACGAAATGCAGGATGTGGCCGACGCCGAGATCGACCGCGACGGAATTCCAGGGCGCGCCGACGCAGAACGCATCGACCTGACCGCTGGCAAGGCTATCCACCATGTAAGGCGGTGGCAGCACCACCATATGAACGTCCTCATCGGGATCGACGCCGCCGGCAGCCATCCAGAACCGCAATTGATAATTATGGGTCGAAAACGGAAAGGTCATGCCGAAGATCAACGGTTCGGCGCCGCTCTTGCGCCTTGCCGCCACCACCCGCGACAGCGCCAGTGCGGTGACCATTGGATCAAAAGGATCGCCGTCAATTTCCGCCATGATCGCCGCGTGCAGTGCCGGCGAAACCGTGATCGCGTTGCCATTAAGGCCAAGACTGAAGGAGGCGACAATCGGCACCTTGACGTGGCCGAGCCCCAGGCTCGACGCGATCGCGACCGGCGCCAGCAGATGCGCGGCGTCGAACAGGCCGATGTTGAGCTTGTCGCGGACGTTCGACCACGACACTTCCCGCACCAGCGTGACATCGAGCCCTTCCGCCGCGGCAAAGCCCTTGTCGACAGCAACGATCAGGGCGGCGGCGTCGACCAACGGAATGAAGCCTATGCGAAGAGGTCCGGTCATTTCAGCAACTCCGACGCCGTCAGGATCGACTGCGCGATCTCGCCGATCTTCTTTTTTTCGCGCATCGCCGTCGATCGCAGCAGGACATAGGCCTCGTCTTCGGTCAGGCCCTTGAGCTTCATCAGGATACCCTTGGCACGATCAATCACCTTGCGATCCTCGAGCGCGGATTTGGCGCGGTCGAGCTCGTCCTGCAGTTTCGCGAATGCGTTGAAGCGTGAGATGCAGAGGTCGAGGATCGGCTTGATGCGCTCTTTCTTCAATCCATCGACGATATAGGCCGAGACGCCGGCATCGACCGAAGCCTGGATCGAGGCCGCGTCGCTCTGATCGACGAACATCGCGATCGGCCGACGCACGGCGCGGCTGACCTGGAACATCTGCTCCAGAACGTCGCGGCTGGGATTTTCCAGATCGATCAGGATTACGTCGGGATCCAGCGCATAGATCCGGGCCAGCAAGTTCTGCATTTCGCTGATATGGACCACGCCGGTAAAACCCGCCTCCCGCAACCCCTCCTCGAGGATCGCGGCACGGATCGGGCTTTCGTCAACAATGACAATTTTAGGAGACGACTCGCTGCCCATCGATCACTCGCATTCCGGCCAAACATCCATAGCACGCCGCAGGCCGGCTCAAAGCCTTGTAATTATGGGCAATTGGGACTAGTTCCTGCCAATCAATCAGGCAGTTCAAATATGCAACAGGCCGCTGCGCCCAAAGTAAGCTTTGTTTCGCTGGGATGTCCCAAGGCGCTGGTGGATTCCGAACGCATCATCACCCGGCTGCGCGCGGAGGGTTACGAGCTGGCGCGCAAGCATGATGGCGCCGATCTCGTGATCGTCAACACCTGCGGCTTTCTCGACAGCGCCAAGCAGGAATCGCTTGGCGCCATCGGCGAAGCCATGGCCGAAAATGGCAAGGTCATCGTCACCGGCTGCATGGGCGCCGAGCCCGAGCAGATCGAGGCAGCCTATCCCGGCGTGCTGTCGATCACGGGGCCACAGCAATATGAAAGCGTGCTCGATGCCGTGCATCGCGCGCTGCCGCCGGTTCATAATCCGCATCTCGACCTGCTGCCGCCGCAGGGCATCAAGCTGACGCCGCGGCATTACGCTTACCTAAAGATTTCCGAAGGCTGCAACAATCGCTGCAGCTTCTGCATCATTCCAAAACTGCGCGGCGACCTGGTGTCGCGTCCGGCCAACGACGTGCTGCGTGAAGCCGAAAAGCTGGTAACCGCCGGTGTCAAGGAATTGCTGGTCGTTTCGCAGGACACCTCAGCCTACGGCGTGGATATCAAATATGCCGCCAGCGCGTGGAAGGATCGCGAGGTCCGCGCCAGGTTTTTTGACCTCGCAAAAGAGCTCGGCGAATTCGGCGCCTGGGTGCGGCTGCAATATGTCTACCCCTACCCCCATGTCGACGAAGTGATCGCCTTGATGACGCGGGGCAAAGTGTTGCCCTATCTCGATATTCCGTTCCAGCACGCCAGCCCGGAAATCCTCAAAGCCATGAAGCGCCCGGCGGCGCAGGACAAGACGCTGGCGCGGATCAAGCAGTGGCGCGAGCAATGCCCGGAGCTGACGCTGCGTTCCACCTTCATCGTCGGTTTTCCCGGCGAGACCGATTCCGACTTCGCCTATCTGCTCGACTGGCTCGAAGAAGCCGAGATCGACCGCGTCGGTTGCTTCAAATATGAGCCGGTCGCGGGTGCGCCGTCGAATGCGCTCGGCAACGCTGTGCCCAACACGATCAAGCAGGAACGCTGGAACGCGCTGATGGCGCGGCAGCAGAAGATTTCGGCGCGCCGGCTGAAGCGCAAGGTCGGCACGCGGCAGCAGGTCATCATCGACGAAGTCGGTCCTTCCGTATCGAAAGGCCGCTCCAAGGCGGACGCGCCGGGGATCGACGGCGCGGTCTATATCTCCAGCCGTCGTCCGCTGCGAACCGGCGAAATCGTCACCGCGAAAATCGAGCGCGCGGACGAATACGATCTCCACGGCAGTGTCGCGGGGTTCTGAGATAACCACGGCGGAGCATAGCGTGACATGGCGGGCGGCGAGATGTCAGATCACTTGAAGGAAATGCCGCCAGCCGCCCACCTTCTTGGTCGGGAGATCGTCTCTGTAGATCCACTTTCCGGTGAAGTGAAACTTCGATTTACGGCAAAAGAGGAATTCGCGAACCGCCATGGCACCGTACAAGGCGGAATGCTGGCGGCGATGCTTGACTCCGCAACGGGTAACGCTGTCATGGCGAAGTTGCCGTCGCATCTGACGGCTGTAACGACCCGCCTGGATACGCAGTTCCTGAGGCCTGCAGCATTGGGTGCGATTATTGCGACCGCACGTCTCGTTCATCAAAACGAACGCTCCGCCGAAGTGATGGCTGAACTCACCGACAGCGAAGGCCAGATCGTCGCTACGGCCCGGGCCGAACTGCGCGTTCGCGAGCGTAAGAACAACCCTTGAATTTCAACCGAGGCGGGTCGCCAATTTCCGCGCCCTTGACAGCGCCTGCCCTTCGGCTGTATGGCCCATCGCCATGAACCTGAACCGGACCCAACTCTGCGCAGCTTTCCGTCGTCGCTCGTTCGACGATGATGGGTCGCGCCGTTTCCGACGACAACGCTGAACAGATAGATCAGCTTAAGTTTTCGAGAAGGCCGCACCCGCAAAGTGCGGCCTTCTCGCGTTTCAGCCGGCCTTCATCCTAACCCACAGGGAGTTCGACATGACCATTGCCACCCATCCGTTTGACGCGCTGATGAACATCACGGCGCGACCGCCGACCGTATTTGTGCGGGGCGAAGGCTCATACCTGTGGGACGACAGCGGCAAGCGCTATCTCGACTTCATCCAGGGGTGGGCGGTCAATTGCCTTGGCCACTCCCCGCCCCAAATCGCCGAAGCGCTGGCGGCACAGGCAAAACTGCTGCTGACGCCGAGCCCGGCTTTCTACAACGGCCCCAGCCTCAAGCTCGCAAAAGCTTTGACCGATCACAGCTGCTTCGATCAGGTGTTCTTCACCAATTCGGGCGCGGAAGCCAACGAAGGCGCGATCAAACTCGCGCGCAAATACGGCGCCCTGCACAAGAACGGCGCTTACGAGATCGTCACGTTCGAAGGCGCCTTCCACGGCCGGACGCTGGCGACGATGTCGGCCTCCGGCAAGAAAGCCTTCGAGCCGCTGTTCGAGCCCAAGGTACCAGGCTTTCCCAAGGCAAAGCTCAACGATCTCGCGTCGGTCAAGCGGCTGATCAACGACAAGACCATTGGCGTGATGCTGGAGCCGATCCAGGGCGAAGCCGGCGTCTGGCCCGCGACCGATCAATTCCTGCGCGAGCTACGGGCACTCACCAAAGAGCATGGCCTGCTGCTCATCTTCGACGAGATCCAGACCGGCATGGGCCGTACCGGAAAGCTTTTCCACTACGAGCATGCCGGGATCGAGCCTGACATCATGACGCTCGGAAAAGGAATCGGCGGAGGAGTGCCGCTTGCCGCGTTGCTCGCTACCGACGCAGCCTCCTGCTTCGAACATGGCGATCAGGGCGGCACCTTCAACGGCAATCCGCTGATGTGCGCGGCCGGGCTCGCCGTTCTGCAGTGCGTCGGCACGCCGGATTTTCTGAAATCGATCGTTGATACCGGGCTATTTCTGGCGAGCGAGTTGCAGCGGATTTCGGCACGGCATGGTCTCGGCGAAGTCCGCGGCCGGGGGCTGCTGCTGGCGCTGGACTTGAAACACCCGATCGGCGCTTCGATCGTCGCGCAAGCGCTTGCAGACGGCGTGCTGCTCAACTCGCCGCAGCCGGACGCGCTGCGTTTCATGCCGGCGCTCAATGTCACGCGCGAAGAGATCACGGAAATGATCGAAGGCCTGGACGCGATCCTCTCCAAGATGGGCGCGGCAAGGCGCGTGGCGTAGGGCGCCCATCGCTTGCGAACAATCGACGGTGAGTTTCAACGCGGGTCGTCCCGGCGAACGCCGGGACCCATAACCCCTGGCGCATTTTGTTGAAGAAGGCCTTGGCTACACTGCCGAAACGAGACTCCGCGCCGGCCGCGATGAGCGCAATTGCGCTCACGCTGGGGTCCCGGCGTTCGCCGGGACGACCCGTGGAGGCAACGAACCTTACGGCCGCAAGATCG
>WNFC01014831.1_pt1 | contig 15257 bp, 17 predicted proteins | sample 5400541 | NCBI WGS metagenome assembly WNFC01 (sample SAMN13153342, study PRJNA577476) | soil metagenome | isolation source: 120 cm saprolite under Douglas fir tree site 2 hole 2 replicate 1 | place: USA:California | collected 2015-04-18
GCTGCTCCTCGAGCCGTCGAATCTCGGCCTCGAGCTCGCCGATCTGCTGCTCGACGCCGGTGGTAGGCGCGGCCGTCCCGGCCGCGGCCCGGGCTTCGCGGCGCCGCTCGCGGCGAGGCGTGGTTTCGGGCTCGTGGGCCACCACGAGGCGGCCCGCCCGCTGACGGGATCGCTCCAGGTCGGTGTAGTTACCGAGGTGCGTCGTGACCGTGCCCTGGTCGACCACCCAAAGGCGAGTGGCGATGGCATCGATGAAGTAGCGGTCGTGCGAGACGAAGACGATGGTGCCCTCGAAGTCCTGCAGCGCCTCCTCGAGCATTTCCTGGGCGGGAATATCGAGATGGTTGGTGGGCTCGTCCAGCAGCAGCAACCCCGCGTCGTCGAGCATCAGCTTTGCGAGTGCGACCCGGCTCTTCTCGCCACCGCTCAACGACCGGATCAGCTTGAACGCGTCGTCGCCCCGGAAGAGCAGGCGGCCGAGGAAGGTGCGCAAGGTTTCGTCGGGCAGGCCAAAGGCGTCCTGGAGCTCGGTCAACACCGTCTTGTTGGGATCGAGGTCGGCAAGGTGCTGGTCGTAATAGCGCATCGTGACCCGCGGCCCCGTTTTCACCCGGCCCTTGCGGGGGCGAAGCTCGCCCTGCAACGCCTTGAGCAGGCTCGTCTTGCCAGAGCCGTTGGGCCCGACGATCGCCACCCGTTCGCCGGCGCTGATGGTGAAGGCGGGCATCGCGAGCTGCCAGGCGGAGCCAGCAGGGGATGGATATGAAAGCGTGAGGCCGTCGCTCTGAAAGATCAGGTCGCTGGTGCTCGAGGCGCGCAACCGGATCCGGATCTGCTGATCGTCGGAGGGGGGCGCGACCCGGTCGAGCCGGTCGAGCTTGGTCTGCCGGCCGCGCGCCTCGCGCGCCCGCTGCCCCGCCCGGTAGCGACGGATGAACTCCTCGGTCCGGGCGATGTAGTCCTGTTGGGCGTCGTACTCCTTCTGGCGCAAGGCGCGACGCTCGCGACGCAGCCGCAAATACTGCCGGTAGTTACCCGGGTACCACTCGCCCGTTCCGGCCTGCAGCTCGAGGATGTCGTCGGCGGTGTGCTCGAGAAAGCGGCGGTCGTGCGAGACGATGAGCATGCCGGCGTGCGAGAGCCGAAGGAATTCCTCCAGCCACTCGATGGCCTCCAGGTCGAGGTGGTTGGTCGGCTCGTCCAGCAACAGCAGGTCGGCATCCTGGAGCAGCAGACGCGCGAGCGCGAGCCGCCGTCGCTGCCCGCCGCTGAGCGCGCCTGGCGGCAGCGCCTGGTCTGCCTCGGTCAGCCCAACGCCATGGAGAACCTCCGCGACCTTGTTGTCGTAGGCGTAGCCGTCGAGGCGCTCGTACTCGTGCTGGACGTCGCCGTAGTCTTCGACGAGGGCGGTGAGCTCGGCACCGGCGCCGCCCACCATGGCGGTCTCGAGCTCGCCGAGCCGGTTACGCAGGCCCATGATGTCGGGCCGGCTGTGTAGCGCGTCCTCGTAGACACTTTCATGCGGGCTCGCCTCGATCTCCTGCGCCAGGTAGGCCGTCTTCGCGCGTGGCGCCAGTGTCAGCGAGCCGCGTGTCGGGCTGATTTCCCCCGAGATCGCCTTGAGCAGGCTGGACTTTCCGCTGCCGTTGGCGCCCACGATCCCGAGGCGCTGGCGAGACTCGACCTGGAAGCTCAGGTCGATCAGGACCTCGGTGGCGCCGTACACCACAGCCAGCCGGTCAACGCGCAGGAGCGGCATGTCACCGAAAGTCTACGGCTGCCTCCAGCAGGACGCTCCCATGTTCGTTTGGTTTCCGGGAATAAACGCCGGACGGATTCGGTTTGCGGAAACGTAGTGCATTTTCAGGCCATGGAATTGAGGGGTCAGCGATGACAGGACTACTTGCCCAGACCAACGCGTACATCCGTAACGCCGAGCGCCAACACATGGATCAAAAGGCTCGCCAGGACCAGGTTCGGCGTCCGGTCCAGTTGATCGACCAGCTGCTCCAGGAACTCGAAGAGCTCAATCTCAAGGGCTTCAAGCGGGTTCCGGTGGCCTACGAGCCGCGGCTGGAGGAGATCCTCCGGTTGGTCGGCCCGGTGCAGTCCCTGGCCGTCGACCTGGGCAACATCAAGGTCAAGGTCGGGATCTCGAAGCTGATGGACGCCCTGTTTGCCGTCGAGGAGGCCCTTTTCACCGAGCGTCACGGGCGGGCGGTCGACGCCGACGTGGCCTACGACAGCACGCTCTTTAGCGCCGCTTAAGGCTTTCTCCGGCACCGGCGGTCGCCGTGGCAGTACCATAGCGCCGTGCCGAATGCCGCCGATCTCATGCTGCGCCTGCTGGTGGCGCTAGCGCTGGGCGCCATCGTTGGCCTGGAGCGCGAGCGGCAGGAGCGGGCCGCCGGGCTACGGACGGTGACCATGGTGTCGCTCGGATCGTGCCTGTTCACCATCATCGGTGCCTACGGTTTCGCTAACACGGACCCATCGCGAGTCGCCGCCCAGATCGTCACCGGCATCGGCTTCCTCGGAGCCGGGACGATCTTTCTTCGCAAGGACCTGGTACGCGGGCTGACGACCGCCGCGACCATTTGGGCGGTCGCTGCCATCGGGATGGCGGCCGGTACCGCGCGCTACTTCGAGGCTGCGTTCACGACGCTTTTGATCCTGGCCGTGCTGATGGTGTTGAAGCCGATCGAAAAACGCTTCTTCAAGCGACCGAGCGAGGCCCAGGTCAGCGTCATCATTCCGCGCCACGATGGCGAGATCGAAGAGGTGCGCGCGGCCCTTGGCGCGCTCGGCGCTTTTCCGCTCTCGATTCGGATTCACGAGCTCAACGAGACCGAGGATCGGCTGGAGGTCGACGTCGGCCTGCCTGCCAACCGGACCACCGCCGAGCTGCTGCGTCAGCTCCGCATGGTGCCGGGGGCGCGCCAGGTCCTCATCTCCCGCGACCTCATTGAGGATCGGGTCCGCGCCGGGAATTGATACAATGTCGGCCTAAGAACTGGGAGGTGGTGCCCATGGCATTAGTTGATTTAGGTGAGAGCGGCGGGTAACACCGCCGCTCTTTCTTTTTAAGGGGCAGGCCCCGGGGACCGGCCGAACTGCGGCTTTCGTTTCTCGAGGAACGCCTGGATCGCCTCTCTCGCATCGCTCGTTTCGGCGGCCACCGACTGCAGCTGCGACTCGAGCTCCATCGCCTGCTCGAGATCGAGGTTGAGCGCGCGTTCCAGGCCGTGCTTGATCAGGGCATAGGTCTGTCGCGGCCCATCGTTAAAGCGCCGGGCGCGTTCCGTCGCCGCCGTCATCAACTGCTCCGGCGGGACGACCGCCGTAATCAACCCGAGCTGGTGCGCATCCTCCACCGTCAGCGGATCCCCTGACAGCGCCAGATCGGTCGCCTTGCTGAGGCCGAGCATTCGTGTCAGGAAGAAGAGGCTGCCGGCATCGGGAACCAGCCCGACGCGGACGAAGACGACGATCAGGGGAGTGCCGGCCGCCGCGATCCGCAGGTCGCAGGCGAGCGCCAGGCTCAGCCCGGCGCCGGCGGCGGTTCCGTTGAGGGCCGCGATCACCGGCTTGGGACAGGCCCGGATGGCTCGGATCATCGGGGTGTAGTTCGTGCGCAGGTCATCGCCGAGATCGCGCTCGCCGGCCTCGCGTCGCGCCACCACATCCTTGAGGTCGGCGCCGGCGCAAAATGCGCGGCCGGCCCCGGTGACGATCACCGCTCCGACCTCGCGATCACGTGCCGCGGCCTCCATGCCGTCGCGTAGCGCGCCCGTCATTTCTCGATTGAGGGCGTTGAGCGCCTCCGGGCGGTTGAGCGTGAGCGTCAGGACACCATCGTCAAGAGCGCGCAGGACCGTGTCGCTCATCGACCGGTGAACCGACCGGGGCGCTTCTCGAGAAAGGCGTGCATCCCCTCGCGCTTGTCATCGGAAGCGAACAGAAGGTAGAAGAGCTTGCGCTCGAAGTCGAGGCCGGCGGTCAGTCCCACCTCCATCGCATGATTGACGGCTTCCTTGCCGAGGCGCACCGCCAGCGGTGGCCGCTGCGCGATCACCTTTGCGAGCCGCAGCGCCTCCTCGAGGTGAGCCCCGGCCGGGACGACGCGGTTGACGAGTCCGAGGCGCTCCGCCTCCGCCGCGCCCACCGGCTCGCCGGTCAAGACCGCTTCCATGGCGCGGACTTTTCCGGCTGACCGCGCCCACCGTTGGGTGCCGCCCGCGCCCGGGATGATGCCGATCTTCACCTCGGGCTGGCCGAACTGGGCGGTCTCCGACGCCACCACCAGGTCGCACATCAGCGCCAGCTCGCAGCCACCTCCCAGCGCATAGCCGCTAACCGCGGCGATCACCGGTTTGTGGATGGCTCGAAAGCGGGTCCAGCGGGCGAAGTTGTCGTCGCTGAGCACGTCGACCGCACTCGCCTCCACCATCTGCGTGATATCGGCGCCCGCCGCGAACGCACGATCGTCGCCCGTGAGGATCATGCAGCGGATGGCCTCGTCACGGTCGAAGGTCTCCAGCGCGTCGACGAGCTCCGCGATCGTCTGCGGGTTGAGGGCATTGCGAACCTGCGGTCGGTTGATTCTGACGATCCCCACCGGGCCGTCGGACTCGGTGAGAACGAATTCGTACGGCATTTCTCCCTCCTGCGGGCCAAGTCTAGCCAGGGAACGTCGAGACGACCGGTGCCAGCCATCGGCCGAATCGGCGTTATAGGCTCGTGAAGCGTCTGCTTGCGGCGCTCGCCCCCGTCGGCGCGCTGCTGCTGTTCTCGACAACCGCCCTGGCCGACGATCAGCCGTTCAAGACGGTGGTCGACACGATCGTCCCCAAGACCCCCGGGCTGACCATCCAGGGATCGATGGGCGGCTGCGACCTGCTGCTCCAGAACCAGACCAGCCAGGACGTGATCCTCTTCGACATGAGCAAGCCGCCGAAGCCCTTTCGTTTCGCCGCCCAACCCAAGGCCGCCACCCCCCGTCCTCCCATCCCGGTTCACCTACCAACGGCCGGCGTATGGCCCTGCGCCAGCCTGCCGGCGGTCAATGAGGACCAGCGTTGGAATCACGTCGTGGCCACCGTCGGCATCTGGAGCGTGAACGGCACGGTCGGCGTCCTCAGCTTCAAGCTCAATGCCAGGACGCTTTACGATCCGGCACTGGATCCGCCTTCGGACTGGACCATGTATCTGCGCTATGGAGCGGGGGCAGTGGCCGTCGGTGGACTCTTGATCGCCATCCCCTATCTTTTCGTGCGGCGCCGCGAGATCCTCGGGAGCAACAAGAAAGCCGGCTGACCCAAAGTCGGGAAACTTGGCTCTGGACGAGTCGTGAGACTGCCCATATAATCCGGGCAGTTCGATGAAGGGAAGCGGGCGGTATTCAGAAAGCGCCGACTTGGACGTTGCTTTTCTGATAACGCCGATATAGAGTCTTTTTCAATGTTGGGGATTGGGGACGTGGGCACCGCCGTGAGCCAGCGGGTGAAAAGCTTCGGCAAGAAAGACATCTCCAACCGCAAGAAGGCCTTCATCCTCGGCGGCTTCTGCACGGCGCAGGTGCTCGACGTGACCACCACCCATATCGGGCTGGCGCAAGGACGGCAGGAGCTCAACGGCGCCGCCGCCTGGATCATCGCCCATAACGGCGAGCTGGCCGTCTACGCGATCAAGCTCAGCCTGGTCGCGGGACTGGTGATCTTCCTCCTCTTCTTCGGGCGTCGCCGCAGCAGTATCTGGAACGCTTACCTGATCGCGGCCTGGATCACGACGTTTGCCGTGATCAACAACCTCTATCGCATCCTGAGCTAACTCGCTCATCGGCGCCGGCCTCAAGGCCGCTGAAGACTAAATTGTTTATGTGGTCCCTGTGGCTCTCAGCTTTGGCGAAGTCTTGACGCCGCTGTTTTTCTACGTCGTGATCGCGGCCTACATGGCCTTCGTGCTGGTCTCGGCCTGGCAGTTTTCGCGCCGTCTGGAGCCGGGTCGCTCGATGCGCTTCATCAATCTCACACTCGTCCCACTCGGCGTGCTGGTCGCGCTCGTCGGCGTGCTGGCGGCTAGCTTCAACGCCTTTTCGCACCAGGAGGGCACGCCGAGCACGATCTGGGCCATCGTCATGGTGGCGCTCGGTCTCGGCGGGTCGTCGCTGCTGCTCGCGTTCGAGGGCTTCGTGCTGCGCAGTCGGGTGCGTTCGTCGAACGAGGAGCGACGCGAGATTGGGTTGCGCAGCTTGAGCCTGATCGCCACCACCGTCCCGCTGGTCGTCCTCGGCCTGCTGTTCGTCGTGCTGGCGCTCCGAATTTCGCTTTAGAATCACCTATACTTGACTGGTCCGATCAACTATTGAGGGGACCTGAGTGCGAATGCGCTTGTCGATGAAGACAGAGTACGGAGTCAGGGCCGTCGTGGAGCTGGCGGCCAACGCCGGGCGAGGCGCGCTGCAAAGCGGCGAGATCGCGCGGCGGCAGGTGATCCCCGGGCCGTTCCTCGACCAGGTGCTGATGACGCTGCGCCGCGCCGGCCTGGTGCAGTCGACTCGCGGCCCGCATGGCGGGCACGTGCTCGCCCGCAGTCCGGAGGACATCCGACTCGATGAGGTGATCGCGTGTCTCGAGGGCGATGGCGTCAAGAGCCGCCAGCCGGATGGCGCCGAAACCGGAGACAGCCGGGTGCTGGCGCAGGTGACCGAGAAAGCCGAGCAGGCCGCCCGCGATGTCTTCGCCGCGCACACGCTGGCCGACTGCCTTCGCTTGCGCCGGACGCAGCCGCAGGTCTTTCACGGCATCTTTCATGCAGCGCCTGCCAAGCCGCGGAGCTCCTGATGCCCGAAGCGTCGCTCACGGCCGAGCAACGACAACGCTACGCGCGCCATCTCGCGCTGGCCGAGATCGGGCCCGCCGGCCAGCGTCGCATGCTCCGCTCGAGCGTGCTGATCGTGGGCGTTGGCGCGCTTGGCTCGCCGGCTGCCCTCTACCTGGCCGCCGCGGGCGTCGGCACCATCGGTCTCGCCGACCACGACCACGTCCGGCTCTCGAACCTGCAGCGACAGGTGATCCATTCGATGGCAGGATTGAACCGCTCGAAGGTCGATGGCGCCGCCCGCACCGTCGGCGCGCTGAATCCTGACGTCAAGGTGGACGCGATCGAGGCGACGGTCGACGAACATAACGCGATGGGGCTCCTTCAACGCTACGACGTCATCGTCGACGGCACGGACACATTCCGTGCCCGCTACCTGCTCAGCGACGCCGCCTACCTCCTCCGCAAACCACTGGTGCACGGCAGCATCTTCCGGATCGAGGGGCAGGTCACCGTCTTTATGCCGGGCCGCGGCTGCTACCGGTGTCTCTATCCGGAGCCGCCGCCGGCGGGCGCGATCGAAGAATCCGAACAGGTTGGGGTGCTGGCGGCGCTGCCGGGCATCATCGGCACCATCCAGGCCGCCGAGACCATCAAGCAGATCACGCGGACCGGCGACCCATTGGTGAACCGCGTGCTGCTCCACGACACCATGGCGATGACCTTTCGCGAGGTGCACTACCGACGCAATCCCGCGTGTCCGACCTGCGGCGACCGCCCCACCATCCAGTCGCTCGCCGATTACCGCGCCGTGGTCGGCGCGGAAGAGGGCCGCCGATGACCGCCGAGCGACACCATCGCCAGCGGATCCTGGAGGAGGTCGGCGAGGCCGGGCAGCAACGGCTCGAACGGGCTTCGGTCGCGATCGTCGGCCTCGGGGGTTTGGGTTCGCCCGTTGCCCTCTACCTGGCGGCGGCCGGCGTGGGACGGCTCGGACTGATCGACGACCAGCAGGTTGAGCTCTCGAATCTGAATCGGCAAATCCTCTTCGAGGACTGCGATGTGGGCCGGCCGAAGGTCGAGGCCGCAGCCGGTCGATTGCTGATTCTCGACTCGGCGCTCCGGCTCGATGCTCGTAAGGAGAGCGTTGGCGCATCGAACGTCGAGGCCATTGTTGCGGAATACGACGTGGTCGTCGATGCCACCGATTCCTTCGAGACGAAGTTCCTTCTGAACGACGCCGCCGTCCTGCTCCGCAAACCGCTGGTTCACGGCGCGGTCCTGCGGTGGGGTGGCCAGGCCACCACCGTGCTGCCCGACGGACCGTGCCTGCGGTGCCTTTTCCGAGACCCGCCGGATCCGGCCGATATCGAAACCTGCGAAGAGGCCGGCATCATCGGCGCGGCAACCGGCGTCGTTGGCAGTGTGCAGGCGGAAGAGGCGATCAAGGTCATCCTCAACGTCGGCACACCGCTGAGCGGCCGGATCTTTCAGCACGATGGTTTGCGCGGCGAGACTCGGATCACCACGTTTCCGCGTGACGCCGACTGCCCGGTATGCTCCCCTCGGGCGCGGATTACCGACCTCTCGCGTTATGCGCAACAGGTCTCACCACGCGGTCACGTCCGGAGCTGATGTCGACCGCGGCGGAGATCGGCATTTTCGGCGGGTCCGGCTTCTATGAGTGGCTCGACGCGCCCGACGAGATCGAGATCGCGACTCCCTACGGCCCACCCAGCGGGTCGATCGCGCTGGCCGAGGTAGGCGGGCGCCAGGTGGCGTTCCTGCCGCGTCACGGACCCAACCACGAGGTCTCCGCGCCCTTCGTCAACTATCGCGCCAATGTCTGGGCGATGCACGAACTCGGCGTCACGCGGATCATCGGCCCGTGACGTCGTGCATGTCAGCGCCGCCGACCCGTACTGTCCCGAGCTACGCGAGCTGACCGGTCGCATCGCGGAACAGCGATCGCTCCGCTTTCAGCCCTCGGGAACCGTGGTCGTCGTTCAAGGCCCCCGCTTTTCGACACGAGCCGAGAGCCGGTGGTTCAGCCGGATGGGCTGGGACATCGTCGGCATGACGCAATATCCCGAGGTGATACTGGCCCGCGAGCTCGAAATGTGCTACCTCAACCTCTCATTGGTGACCGACTACGATGCCGGACTCGAGGATGCACCCGAGGTGGCGGCGGTACAGGCGCACGACGTCATGCGGGTGCTGGCCGACAACATCAGCCGCGTTCGCGACCTGCTGGGCGTCTTGATCCCGATCATCCCAACCACCCCGAGCTGCAACTGTCAGCACTCGCTCGAGGGGGCTCGGATGTGAGCTGGATGTCGCGTAGAAAAGAAGAAAGGCCGAGATTGGGGTCTCGGCCTTCAAGGAAGGGGAAGCGGGGATCACGATATCGGTGGGGGTGTTAAGGACCAGTCAAGGGGCGGTAACGGCGCTGTCACGGGAATGGTTGGGGGCTCGATCGAGCGTCAGCTATAGTCCCCAGCAATGAGGGTGCTGATCACCGGCGGGGCCGGTTTCATCGGTCAGCGCACCGGCCAGCTCCTGCTCAACCAGGCGCACCAGGTCACGATTCTCGACAACCTGTCGCCACCCGCGCACGACGGACCACCGGCGCTGCCGGCCGGGATGGAGCTGGTCGAGGGCGACATCCGCAAGCGCGAGGACTGGGTCAAGGCGCTGAAGGAGAACGAGGTCGTCCTGCACCTCGCCGACCACCATGACTACCTGCCGTCATTCAGCAAGCTGTTTCACATCAATGCGGTCGGCACGGCCATCCTGTTCGAGCTGCTGCTCGAGGGAAAGACATCGGTGCGGCGGATCGTGCTGGGATCGACGACCGCCGTCTACGGCGAGGGCAAGTATCGATGCGGCAAGGACGGCGATGTCTACCCACTGCCGCGCCGCGTCGATGTACTGGAGCGCGGGGTTTGGGATCCGCCGTGTCCGATTTGCGGTGGCGCGATCACACCGATGATCACCGACGAGTCGGTCACCCGGCCCACCAGCGCCTACGGTCTCAGCAAGCTGGCGCAGGAAGACCTCGTTCGCTTGCTTGGCGACCGCCATGGCATCGAGTGGGTCATCCTCCGCTACAGCGCCGTCCAGGGAAAGGGCCAGCCGTTTCAGAACGCGTACTACGGCGCGCTGCGCATCTTTGCGCTCCGCCTGGCGCACAGCCAACCCCCGGCGCTGCTCGAGGACGGAAACCAACTACGCGATTTCGTCGACGTCGAGGATGTCGCGCGTGCCAACCTGGCAGCGATCAACGGGCTGCCGACCGGCGCCTACAACGTGGCCACCGGCCGGGCCCACGCGGTGATCGACCTTGCCCGCACGCTGCTGCGCGTCGCCGAGCGGGATCTTACGCCGGAGACGCCGGGCCGGTACCGGGTGGGGGATCCGAGACACGTCGTGCCCGACGTCAGCCGGCTGAAGGCGGCCGGATGGGAGGCGCAATCCGGTCTGGAGACGATGGTCCGCGAGTACTGGCAATGGCTGCAGCAGCAGCCCAACCTCGACACCTACTTCGAGGGCGCCGACCACCTGATGGAGCGCACCGGGACCGTCCGCGAGGCGCGATGAGCGGGGAGCAACGACGCCGCTACCCGATTCTCTACGCGGTCCAGCGTTGGAACGACGGCAAATGGTTCTACGGTGGGTTTTTCATCATCCTGGTGGTGCTGACCGCCATCAAGCTATACCAGCACCAGCAGATCATTTCCTTCATCCCGGTCACGGTGCTCGACGGCGCAATCCTGGTGGCGTTCTGGCTTATCCGGCGGATCTCCTACGTCGAAATGTCGGATGACGGGCTCAAGATCCGCTACCTGCTGCATCACATCGAGCTGCCCTACACCGCGCTGTCGCGGGTCCGCCGGCAGCCGCTCGAGGTCGCCTTTCAGCCCGCGGATCGGCGCCGTTTCGTCAACCGTTTCGTGCGCCGCCTGGCGCGCGGGCCCGCCGCCTACATCCGGCTCGACCGCCGGCAGGGCGACCTGATCGAATCCGCCGAACGGCAGCTCGGCCCACGTTTCGTTGCCGGCGCGGACATTGTCATTCCGATCGTCGACGTGGATGACTTCGTGGCGCAAATCAAAGGCCGGCTGCGCGGCCAAGCGAGCTGATGCAGGCCGGACCAACCATTACGGTTCCGACCGCATCCGCAAGGCGAGTCTCGCGCGCGGCGTGGTGGCGCCTCGAGCGCACCGACCTCTACTGGCTGATCGCCCTCACCCTGGTCGCCGGTGTGCTGCGCTTCGCCAGCCCGATCTTCCTCGACATCTTTGCCCACCCCGGATCGGCGGCGCCCATCAGCGCCTGGGGGATCGGGCACAACTATCAGGATCCATCGATTTCGGGGCTGGGCAAGCCGAACGACATCGCGCCCAACTCGCCGTTCGTCTTCGACGAGCTGTACTTCGCCAACGATGCGCACAAGGACCTGCTGGGCCAGGACTACTTCGACCCCGAGCCGCCGCTCGCCAAGTTGATCATCGCCATCGGTATCAAGCTTTTCGGGTTCAACTCTTTCGGCTGGCGCTTCATGCCGGCGCTCTTTGGCACGGCGCTGATTCCATTGATGTACCTGCTCGCCCGGCAGTTGCTGTCGGTCCGATTCTTCGCCATCGCCGCCGGCGTGGTCACCGCATTCGACGGCATGACCTTCGTCGAGTCGCGCACCGCCGTGATCGACATCATTCCCATCACGTTGGTGGTCCTCGCCTATCTCCTCTTTCACCTGCATCTCAACGCCGACACCGCGAGGCGACGGCGCTGGATGATCGTGCTCACCGGCATCACGCTCGGCCTCGCCCTTGGCGCCAAGTGGACGACGCTGGCGGCCTACGGCGTCATCATCGTGATCCTTCTCTTTCGCCTGATCTTCCGCTGGACCCGCTACGACAGCGCCACCGCAGGGATCGCCTTGCTCAGCCTTTCCCTGTTGCCGCTTCGCGCCCTTCCACTTCAACCCCGGCGCGGCCTGGACCGAGATCGCCGAGTGGCACCGCCAGACCTGGCTCTACCACATCAATCTGAAGGCGGACCACATCTTCTACAGCCCCTGGTGGTCCTGGCCGCTTGACTTCCGGCCGGTCGTGTTTTACTACGCGGGCCAGGGTCTGGGCGTCGACCAATCGAGCGGCTCGACCCTGGTGGCGGAGATTTTCAACCTGGGCAATCCGCTGATCTGGTGGGCTGCGACCTTTTCATTGGCTGGGATCGCGATCGGCCTGCCGGTGCTGATCCGCGACGACCGTTCGCGGCGCGCGCTCGATCCGGCCGAGGCGGCGCAACGCGACCAGGCTGGGCCAGTGAACCAGCGGCTGTACAGCTCGATCTTCATCCTGGTCGCCTTCTTCGCTGCCTGGCTGCCGCTCTCGCGCGTGCCGCGCGGGCTCTTTCTTTACCACATGCTCGGCGGGTTGCCGGCGATGTTCCTCGCCCTGTCGCTCGCGCTCACCTATCTGCGCACGCTGTCCGGTCGTGTGCCGGGGATGGCGATCCGATTCAACGGAGCGGTGCCCGCCTACGCCTACCTGGTGATGGTGATCGGGTTCTTCCTCTACTTCTATCCGCTCTGGACCGGGCTGCCGCTGACCGGCGACGCGCTGAACAGTCACGTCTGGTTTGCGCTGACCAAGCCGCTGCCCAACTGGTGCCTCTGCTACTGGACCTCCCCGGGCTAGCGCTCGTCGCCGGCTGTCTGACACTCGGGCTCGGCCTGGCCTCGGGTGGGCCGCCCTGGCTGACGTGGGGAGAGCGCGTGGTGATTGGCATCGTGCTGGCGGTCGTGGTCCTCACCCTGTGGGGCTACATCCTCGCGCTGGCGGTCGGGGTCACGGTGGGACTCGTCCTTCTGCTGGCGGTGGTCGGCCTTGCGGGTGGTGGCCTCCTTTTGTGGCGCCACCTCCCACGGCTCCGTTCCGCGGTGGCGACACGGCCATGGAAACAACCCCGCGCAGTCTCGGTCGCCGTCGGGGTCACCATCATCGCGCTGGCGATGGGGTATCTGTTCCTCCGCGCGGTCGAGGTCACCCCTCAAGCCTGGCTCGCCCACTACAACAACACCTGGTCCGATTGGTCGTTCCACGCCAGCTACACCACCACCTTCGTCTACGGTCACAACCTGCCACCGCAGAACCCGATCTTCGCGGGGACGCCGTTCCGCTACACCTTTGCGCCCGACTTCGCCAGCGCGCTGCTGGTCGCGGGCGGATGGAGCATCCCGTCGGCGCTGGCCTGGCCGAGTTGGGCGATGACGGTGCTCGCGCTCAGCGGACTGATCCTCTGGGCACGGCGGCTCACGGGTGGAATCGGGGCCGGCCTGATCGCGGTCACTCTCACGCTACTCGGCGGTGGTGTTGGATTCTGGGTGTTCTTCGGTGATGCCGCGCGGCTCGGCTTGATCAACACGCTGGCACATATCCCTCGGACCTACGACCGCTCCTGTCCGGACGTGACGTGCATCAGCCCGTCGTACAACGTCCAGTGGTACAACCCCATTCTTTCCTACTACCTCCCACAGCGATCGTTCGTCTTCGGCGCGGCGATCGTGATGTCCGTCCTGCTCTTGATGACGCCGCCTCTGCTCACGACGCCCTTCTTCCGCTGGCGCGAAACCATCGACACGATCCGTCAGAAATGGCGGAGCTGGTCGATCAAAAGCGAAGCGGTCGCGTTCCTTGTCGCCGGCGGACTGACCGGCCTGCTGCCGTTCTTCCACGTGCACAGCCTGGTCGTGCTCGGCATCGTGACCGTGTGCTGGGCGCTTCTGTTCCCGCGGCCGGCGTGGCTCGGGTTCTTTGCCGTGATGGCGATCCTCGCCGTGCCGCGACTACTGATGGCGGTGCCGGGCGATCCCGGCGCGCCGCCGGATCACCAGTACCCGCGCTGGCTGATCGGGTGGGTATCTGGCTCGGACTTCCCGCCCTGGTTCTGGCTCAAGAACACGGGTCTGTTCTGGCCGCTGCTCCTGCTGGCCCTGCTGAGCCCGCTGGCGTTGCGCGGCCGGATCCGGCTGCTGATCGCCCCGTTCAGCCTGCTATTTCTCGTGGCCAACCTGATCAAGTTCCAGCCGTGGGATTGGGACAACAGCAAGCTGCTGGTCTTCTGGTACATGGCGAGCGCGGTCGCCGTGGGGGCCCTGCTCGTGCGGCTGGCCCGCGTACACGCGGCCGGCGCCGTGGTCGCGGCTGCGATCTGGCTGAGCCTGGTCGCGTCGGGGGCGCTCTCGCTGCTGCAATTCCTTCCGCCGCAGGGCCCGGCGTATGTCTGGTTCACGACGGAGGAGGTGCAGTTGGCAGCCCAGGTGCGGCAGCAAACGGCACCGAGAGCGGTCTTTGTCACCGGCGAGCAACCGACCAACCCGATCGCCGACCTCGCGGGTCGGTCGGTGTTGATGAGCTACCCGGGCTGGCTATGGAGCTACGGCATCAACTACACGCAGCGGGAGGCCGACCTGGCCAGGATCTACAACGGCGGCCCCCAGGCGCTCGACCTGCTGCGCCACTATCACGCGGACTATGTCGTGATCGGGCCGAGTGAGACCACCATCTTTCATCCCAACCTCGATTACTTCGCCGCCCAGTTCCGACTGGTGTTGCATACCGCGAATTACCGGGTCTACGCGGTCCCGCCGGGCTAAAATGGCGACGTGCTGACGCGCTTCCTGATCCACGTCGTCGCCCTGCTGTTTGTCTTCTATTTCATCTGGCACATTCACTCGAGCATTCTCGGTGCGGCGATCATCATGGCTGTGATCCTGGCGTTGGTCAACACCATCATCCGCCCGGTGCTCCTGATCCTGACACTGCCCGTCACCATCCTGACGCTCGGGTTGTTCGTCATCATTCTCAACGCGCTGCTCTTCGCCCTGTCGTTTGCGGTCCTCCAGGGAATCCTGAACGTGCACTTCGACCTGACGTTCTTGCAGATCCTGATCGGCTACCTGATTTACGTCGTCGTCAGCTTCGTGCTGACGCGCCTGATTCGCTAGAAGGCCCAGTAGCCGCGGCCGAAGGCGAGCCCGAAGACAAGCAGTGCGACGAAGGATGCCGCCACCATCGCCAGATAGACCCAGCGATAGCTGATCCGCCCCACGAGCAGGAACATCGGGTACATGGCGAGGAGATAGCGTGGAATGCTCAGCCAGAAAGGAAGGAAGGTCACCATCACGGTGAGCACCGTGGCGTAGGCGGCGTCCGATGGTCGCAGCCGCAACCAGCTGAGGGTCGTGGTGGCATAGGCAGCGATCCCGCCCGCGACCTCGCCGCCACCGACGGTCAGCTTCTCCCAGGGCACCCGCCAGCCGATGCCGCGGATGGCGTCGGCAAAGCCCACCCAGGGTGCCGACAGTGAGTGCGACCAGTGCTGGCGTTGGACGCTGATGAAGGCGAACGCATCGCCCAGCACAAGGAGGT
>WNFC01010569.1_pt1 | contig 15252 bp, 13 predicted proteins | sample 5400541 | NCBI WGS metagenome assembly WNFC01 (sample SAMN13153342, study PRJNA577476) | soil metagenome | isolation source: 120 cm saprolite under Douglas fir tree site 2 hole 2 replicate 1 | place: USA:California | collected 2015-04-18
GGTCTCGTGATTGGCGAAGCGCCGGGTCAATTCCTGCGCGATCGGGATCGAACGCGCATTCGCGAGCGAGCAATAATCCAGTCCCGGGCAGGCGATGATGTCGGACACCAGATTGACGTTCGGGGTCGCGACGCCGATCCTGTCCAGCGCTTTCCACAGCACCGGCAGGTCACGTCGCGCGACATGGGGCAGCGCGAGATTCTGTTCGTGGCCGACGCGAATCTCGCCAAAGGAATATTTGTCGGCGAGATCGGCGATCGCGTCCATCTGGTCGGCGGTGGCATCGCCGGGCGGTCCGCCGACCGGCTTTAACGACAGCGTCACGATCGAATAGCCCGTCACCTTGTGGGGCGCGACCGAATTCTTCCGCCACGCCTCGAAATGCGGATCATGCGCCGCCTTCTTCAGCTCCTCCGGCATGTGCGGCAGCTTTTCGTAGGCCGGATAGCTGAAGCGCGAACGGATGTCCTCGATGACGGAATCATCGATCGCCAGCGCGCTGTCACGCATCTGCAGCCATTCTTCTTCGACTTCCTTTGCGAATTTCTCGATGCCGAGCTCATGCACCAGGATCTTGATGCGCGCCTTGTAGATGTTGTCGCGGCGGCCGTACTGGTTATAGACGCGCAGGATCGCCTCGACATAGCTCAGCAGATCGTGGCCGTGCACGAACGGCTTTATCGTCTTGCCGATGAAGGGCGTGCGGCCGAGGCCGCCGCCGACCAGCACCTCGAATCCGGTTTCGCCCGCCTCATTCCTGTAAAGCCTGAGGCCAATATCGTGCACCTTGATCGCCGCGCGATCGTGATCGGAAGCGGTAATCGCAAATTTGAACTTGCGCGGCAGGAACGAGAACTCCGGATGCAGCGTGGTGTACTGCCGCAGCAGTTCGGACCAGATCCTGGGATCTTCGACCTCGCCGGGCGCCACGCCGGCCCACTGGTCCGAGGTGACGTTGCGCGTGTTGTTGCCTGAGGTCTGCATGGCGTGAATGCCGACCTCGGCGAGATCGGCCAGCGCATCCGGCAGTTCGGAGAGCTTGATCCAGTTGTACTGGATGTTCTGCCGCGTGGTGAAGTGGCCGTAGCCGCGATCGTAGCGCCGTGCGACATGCGCCAGCGCCCGCAACTGCTTCGACGACAGCGTGCCGTAGGGAATCGCCACACGAAACATATAGGCGTGCAATTGCAGGTAAACGCCGTTCTGCAGCCGCAGCATCTTGAATTCGTCCTCGGTGAGTTCGCCGGACAGCCGGCGCTTCACCTGGTCGCGAAACTCCGTGACGCGTTCGTTGATGAGCGTGCGGTCGAGTTCGTCATATGCATACATGGGTAAGGCCTTATGCCGGAACCGGAAGGTCGATGGTGACGCCTTCCGACCGGATGTGTTCACGCAGATTGCCGGGCTTGATCTTGCCGCTGCTCTTGATTTCAACAGGCGCGATATAGGCGCCGATCGCGCCGACGTCGTCGGCGATCGCTTCCGTAAGCAGCGCCCGCGCTTCATCGGAGGTGCGTACGATCGCGGCGTCCGACAAGTCCGCCGACCAGTCTTGGCGGGCGGTGCGATAGATCACCACACCATCCCAGGTACGGTTGGCGGTCACCATCGACGGCCCGGTAATTCTGATTTTTTTCTGTTCAAGGGGAGAGGTCATTCGGCAGCTTCCAGGAGTTCTGAGATCACATGGTTGAGATTCTGACGGCGCCATGGCGCGGAGTGCGCGACGACGTCGCCGATGATGAGAACGGCAGGACCGCCGTCGATCTTTTCGACCAGCGACGGCAGGTCGTTCAGCGTTCCGACAGCGGCTTGCGCGTCGGGCCGCGTCACGCGCGCGAACACGCCGACCGGGGTTTGCGGCGAGCGCCCCGCGGCGAGCAGGCCGGCGCGCACCGATTGAGCCGCGGTCATTCCCATATAGACCACCACCGTCATCTTCTCGTCGGTCAGGACCGACCAATCGACGGCATCGGCATCCTTGGCCTTGTGCGCGGTGAGGAAGGTGATGCGGCGCGCCTCGTGCCGGAAGGTAAGCGGCACTTCGAATTGCGCGGCGGCACCAAGACCCGCGGTAATTCCCGGCACCACCGAATAGGCAACACCGGCTTCGCGCAACGCTTCCACTTCCTCGCCGCCGCGGCCAAAGACAAAAGGATCGCCGCCCTTGAGACGCACCGCGCGCTGCCCAGACTTCGCAGCCTCGATCAGCAGTCTGTTGATCGCATCCTGTCCGATGCCCGGCTTGCCGACGCGGCGGCCGACCGGCACGCGTGACGCATCGCGTCGCGCGCGATCGAGGATTTCGGATGAGACCAGTTCGTCATAAAACACAATGTCGGCATCCTGCAGCGCCCGCAGCGCCTTGATGGTCAGCAGATCCGGATCACCCGGGCCGGCGCCGACCAAGGTCACCCTGCCCTCCGCCTGACCCGACAAGGAAGCGCCGGCAAAAGCCGATGCGTCACTAATATCTTTCAGCGCCGCTTCAGCTTCGTCGCCGCGCCCGGCCAGGACCAGCGCGCCGATCGGGCCATCGACCACGCGCTCCCAGAAGCGGCGGCGCAGCGCAAATTCGGGAATCCGGCCGTGGATCGTCTTGCGCCAGCGGCCGATGAAGCCGGCGAGATCGCCGATCCGCGCCGGCAGCACCGCTTCGATGCGCTCGCGCACGCGGCGCGCCACCACAGGCGAAGTTCCGCCGGTGCCAACGGCGACCACCACATCGCCGCGATCGACGATGGCTGGAAAAATGAAGGTCGAATGCGCAAGATCGTCCATCACATTCACCGGCAGGCCGACCGCTTTTGCCCGCGCCGACATCGCTATTCCGATCTCGCCCGCGCCCGCACAGAGGATGGCAATCACGCCGCGGAGATCGGCCGCCAGCGGATCGCCTTCGGCAAGCTCGATCCGCGCTGCGTCGGCAGCCGCCAATCCGCTCACATCGTGATGGCCATCGGTCGCGAACCAACGGATGCGCGCCCCCGCCGCTGCCAACAGGCGCAGTTTCGCCCGCGCCAGGTCGCCCGCACCGACAAGCAGCACGGGACCGGTTTGCAGGTCGAGAAATACCGGCAGGTATCGCATACGGCACTCGCTTCCCCAACTTGCGGGGTTGACTGGAATTATTTTCTATATATGTCTCATTCAAGCGTCGCAAAGAGAAAATTATTTCTTCTCTACTGCAGTGCAACTATAGAATTTTAGTCCCCAAAGGCCAAGGGCCAGAGATGCATCTTCTCAACAACGATTCCGCCAACGACCGGTTGGGTCCCGCCAACCCAACGCAAGGCTCTCCGCTCCGGCAAATTTTGGTCAATGGGCGCTCCCCTGCGCCCTCGATGGATCATCTGGACGCGCTCGAGGCCCAGAGCATCTACATTTTCAGGGAAGCTTTCGCGCGGCTGAAAAAGCTGGCGCTGCTGTGGTCGCTCGGCAAGGATTCCAACGTGATGATCTGGCTGGCGCGCAAAGCCTTCTTCGGCCGGGTGCCGTTCCCCGCATTGCACGTCGATACCGGCAAGAAATTTGCGGAGATGTACGCGTTTCGCGATCGCTACGGCAAGGAATGGGAGCTCGATCTGAAGATCGAACCCTGCCCGCCGCTTGAAACCATCGATCCGACCTTGCCGCCGGCCGCGCGCTCCGCCGCGCGCAAAACCGACGGATTAAAACTCGCGCTCGCCAAATATGGCTTCGACGGCTTGATCGCCGGCATCCGCCGCGACGAAGAGGCGACGCGCGCCAAGGAGCGGGTGTTCTCGCCGCGCGGCACCGAAGGCGGATGGGACGTGCGCGATCAGCCGCCGGAATTCTGGGACCAGTTCAACGCCTCGCCGCCGCCGGGGGCGCACTTACGCATTCATCCGATCCTGCATTGGACCGAAGCCGACATCTGGGCCTACACCCAGCGCGAGAACATCCCGATCATCCCGCTTTATCTGGCGAATGAAGGCAAGCGCTACCGCTCCCTGGGCGACGCCGACATCACCAATCCCGTGGCATCGAGCGCCTCCAACATCGAAGAAATCCTGATCGAGCTTGACGGCACCAAGGTGCCGGAACGCGCGGGCCGCGCACTCGATCACGAAACCGAAGACGCCTTCGAGCGGCTGCGCGTCGCCGGCTATCTCTGAACCGACATTGAGTTGAGTGATCAGATGAACATGATCGTCCCCACCGCGATATCCGCGACCCCCAACGGCACCACGCGTCCGCAGGTTCGCATCGTCATTGTCGGCCATGTCGATCACGGCAAGTCGACATTGGTCGGACGGCTGCTGCACGAAACCGGCAGCCTGCCCGAAGGCAAGCTCGACATGCTGAAAGCCGTCAGCGCCCGACGCGGCATGCCGTTCGAATGGTCGTTCCTCTTGGATGCGCTGCAGACCGAGCGCGACCAGGGCATCACCATCGACACCACGCAGATCAGCTTCCGCACCCGCTCGCGCGACGTGGTGCTGATCGATGCGCCCGGCCACGCCGAATTTCTGCGCAACATGATCACCGGCGCCTCGCAGGCGGACGGCGCGCTGCTGATCATCGACGCGCTGGAGGGCGTGCGCGACCAGACCCGGCGCCACGGCTATCTGCTGCATCTTCTCGGCGTCAAACAGGTCGCCGTGGTCGTCAACAAGATGGACCGGGTCGATTTCAGCGCGGCGCGATTTAGGCAAATCAGCGAGGAGATTTCCGCGCATCTGATCGGCCTTGGCGTGACGCCCACGGCGGTGATTCCGATTTCGGCGCGCGACGGCGACGGGGTTGCCGAGCGCACGCCGCTTATCCAATGGTATGACGGTCCCACCGTGGTGGAAGCGCTCGATGCGCTCGAACCGGCGCGCCCGCTGGAAGCGCTGGCGCTGCGGCTGCCGGTGCAGGCGATCTACAAATTCGACGACCGCCGCATCGTCGCGGGGCGCATCGAATCCGGCGGCCTTGCCGCCGGAGACGAGATCGTCATCATGCCCGCGGGCAAGATCGCCAGGATCAAATCCGTCGAAGGTTGGCCGGCGACGCCGGTCAAGGGAAGCCAGACCGCCGGGCGCTCGGTCGGCATTACGCTCGACCGCGAACTGTTCGTCGAACGCGGCGACGTGATCGGCCATGTCGGAACCAGCCCGCGCGATACGCGCCGCATTCGCGCGCGCATTTTCTGGCTGCACGACAAACCATTGGTAACCGGCGCCTCGATCCTGGTCCGGCTCGGCACGCGGGAAACCCGCGCCACCGTGGTCGCGATCGAGAAAGCGATAATCCACGCACCGGTCGCCTGGTGATCGAGGTCAATGGCCGCATTGCCGGCGGCGGCCTGGTGCTGTCGGTGGATGCCGGACAACGCGCCGTTCCCGTCGATATCGTGCCGGTGGAATCCGCGTTGCGCCCGGACGAGCGCTCGGCGCGTTATCGTCATGGCGGCGCGGTGATCTGGCTGACAGGATTGCCGGGCTCGGGGAAATCGACCCTGGCGCGCGCGGTGGAACGCAGACTGTTCAGCAATGGCGGTTCGCCGGTATTGCTGGACGGCGATACCTTGCGCGCCGGCCTCAACAGCGATCTCGGTTTCTCCGCTGCCGATCGCACCGAGAACATTCGCCGGCTGGCCGAAGTCGCTACGCACCTTGCCCGCAACGGGCACATCGCCATCGTCGCCGCGGTCTCGCCCTCAAGAGAAGATCGTGCCGCGGCGCGCCGCATCGCCGACACGGTGTTTCGCGAAGTCTATGTCGCGACGCCTGCCGAGGTGTGCGAGAGCCGCGATCCCAAGGGCCATTATGCCAAGGCGCGCGCTGGAACGCTGCAGGCGTTCACCGGGATCGGCAAGGATTACCAGCCGCCCACGGACAGCGAATTGACGATCGACACCTCGGCACGCTCGGTCCCCGATGCGGCCGACGAGATCGAACGGATGCTGGCTGAGACCGGCATCTTGTTCGACGAATTGGTCGACCTCGCTGCCAATATTTGAGGCTTCATTTGAGGCTTCCCAGAAAGCCCTTGTTATGAGCAATCGAGGCCTGCCAAGGGCCTTCTCTTGGCCCCGGATTTGGCGCTAAAAGGGCTCTGAACGCTGCCCTTTGCGGCGCTATTTGCCGTTCACCAAAAAACTGCGCGTAGCTGCCGTTTCTCGTGAGAAAAAACCCCATCATGAATCGTATCGATGCCCACGGATTGAAGATCGCCCCTGTTTTGTTCGATTTTATCGCCAAGGAAGCCACCCCGAAAACCGGAATTTCACCTGACGCATTCTGGGCAGGGCTCGCCGCCATCATCGAAAATCTTGCGCCGAAAAACGCTGAATTGCTCGCGGTGCGCGACACCTTGCAAGCGAAAATCGACGGCTGGCACCGCGCCAACAAGGGTAAGCCGTTCGACATGAATGCGTACACGGCATTCCTCAAGGAGATCGGCTATCTCCTGCCGGAGCCGGCCACCCAAAAGGTCGAAACATCCAATGTCGACGAGGAGATCGGAAATCTTTGCGGACCGCAGCTGGTGGTGCCCCTCACCAATGCCCGCTACGCGCTGAACGCCGCCAACGCCCGCTGGGGCAGCCTTTACGATGCGTTTTACGGCACCGATGCGGTACCGCACGAAGCCGGTGAAGCCGGCAAGGGCTACAACAAGGCACGCGGAGCCAAGGTCATCGCCAAAGCGAAAGCTTTTCTCGATTCCGCCGTGCCGCTCGCAACCGGAAGCCACACCGATGTGACCTCCTACAGCGTCATCGCCGGGCAACTCGCGGTCAAGCTGAAGAGCGGCAACGCCACCGCACTGAAGTCGAACGCGCAGTTCGCCGGCTACCAGGGCGATCCCGCCGCCCCGACCGCGGTCCTGCTGGTCAACAACGGGATGCATATCGAAGTCAGAATCGACCGCGGCCATATGATCGGCAAGGACGATCCTGCCGGCGTGGCCGACATGATCATGGAATCGGCGGTCAGCACCATCCTCGACATGGAAGACAGCGTCGCGGCGGTCGATGCCGAAGACAAGGTGCTGATCTACCGCAACACGCTCGGCTTGATGAACGGCACGCTGTCGGCCGACTTCGAGAAGGGCGACAAGACGCTGACGCGCGCGCTCAATCCCGACCGTGTCTACAAGACGGCGGACGGCAAGCAACTCAAGCTGCACGGCCGCAGCCTTTTGTTAATGCGCAATGTCGGCCATCACATGTTCACCGACGCCGTGCTCGACGGAACCGGCGCGGAAATTCCGGAAGGTATTCTCGACGCCGCCGTTGCCGGCCTGCTCGCGATCCACGATCTCAACGGCGGCTCGAAGACGCGCAACAGCCGCACCGGCTCGGTTTATATCGTGAAGCCGAAAATGCATGGCCCCGACGAGGTCGCGCTGACCTGCGAACTGTTCGGCCAGGTCGAGAAGATGCTGTCGTTGCCGGCCAATACCATGAAGGTCGGCATCATGGACGAGGAGCGCCGCACCACGGTCAACCTCAAGGCCTGCATCCAGAACGCCTCCAAGCGCATCTGCTTCATCAATACCGGCTTCCTCGACCGTACCGGCGACGAGATCCACACCTCGATGGAAGCGGGGCCGATGATCCGCAAGAACGACATGAAGGCCCAGCCCTGGATCAAGGCCTATGAAGACTGGAACGTCGATGTCGGTCTGGTCGACGGCCTGCCGGGTCACGCCCAGATCGGCAAGGGCATGTGGGCGGCACCGGACAAGATGGCCGACATGCTGGCGCAGAAGATCGCGCACCCGCAAGCCGGCGCCACCACCGCATGGGTACCTTCGCCGACAGCCGCGACGCTGCACGCGCTGCACTATCACCAGGTCAACGTGCACGCACGCCAGCAGGAACTGGCGAAAGGCGGTCTGCGCGCCAAGCTGTCCGACATCCTGACCATTCCGGTTTCGCAATCGAACTGGGCGCCCGACGATGTGAAGCAGGAGATCGACAACAACTGCCAGGGCATTCTCGGCTATGTGGTGCGCTGGATCGACCAGGGAGTCGGCTGCTCCAAGGTGCCCGACATCCATGACGTCGGCCTGATGGAAGACCGCGCCACCTTGCGAATCTCGAGCCAGCATCTGGCGAACTGGCTGCATCAGGGCGTCATCACCAGGGAACAGGTGATGGAGTCGCTCAAGCGCATGGCCGTTGTGGTGGATGGACAGAACAAAGGCGATCCGCTGTATCGGCCGATGGCGCCCGGTTTCGACGGCGTCGCCTTCAAGGCGGCCTGCGACCTGATCTTCAAGGGACGCGAACAGCCGAACGGCTACACCGAGTTCATCCTGACGGCGCGGCGCAGGGAAGCCAAAGCGGCGGGATGAGTTCCAAGAAGACTGCGGCGTGTCGACGACACCATGCCGCAATTCCCGTCGGAACGTTTGAATTGTTCGCCGGTTAATTCGCCATCTCAACGCAGGAGGAGATGGCGATGGATTGGAACCGGGTTGAAGGCAACTGGAAGCAATTCAAGGGCGCCGCGAAGGAGAAGTGGGGCAAACTCACCGACGACGATCTCAACGTGATCGAAGGACGCCGCGAACAACTCGAAGGCAAGCTGCAGCAGCGCTACGGCTTCGCCAAGGACCAGATCCACAAGGACGTGGACGACTGGTTCAAGACGCTCAGGTGAGTTGACGTCATTGAGCGATCGAAAAGATTGAGCGATCGAAAAGCCCCGGCAGTTGCCGGGGCTTCTTTGTTGGAGGCGGCGTAGCGAAGCAATCCGGTAGGCTTCCGGGTTCCGGGGAAGGAACTGGACGTTGGGCGTTCAACATTCGTTAGCGAATCAGTGCTGCGAGGTCCGGCAGTAGTATCGGCAGAGGCACTGTCTAAATATTTACCCTTTTTTGCCCAAATGGGCGGAATTTTGAGGGGGCCTATTATGCTGAATCGCTTGACCGTATCCGCGCTGCTCAAGGCAGTGATCCTGACAACGGCTTTTTGCGTCGTGCTCGGATTTTCGCTCAACGCCTGGGATTCCTGGGGGCGGGTGCAGCTGACGAGCCGCATCTCGGTGATCGCCGATGCCTCGGCCAACCTTTTCAAGGCCATGCATAATCTGCGGACCGATCGATCCACCACCAACCGGCTGTTGAATTCCGATCAGCCTGTCGACAGCGACATCGACAAATACCTGCGGAATCTTCGCGATACCGAAATGCCCGCCATGGGCAATGCGCTCGGGCAACTAGCGTCAGTCGAATTCGACCAGCAAAAAACGCTGGTGCCTGAGCTGGATCGCCTGTTCAAGGTGCTGACAGCGCAGCAGAAGGAATTCTGGGACGAAGTACGCAAGCCGAAGGCCTCGCGTCGTCCGGCGCTGGCCAAGGAATATATGGAGACGACGGCGGCGTTGCTGGAGACGCTCGACAAACTGTCCGCTGCGCTCGCAGCCAACGTCAACCATCAGGATGCCATGATCGACCAATTGCTGGCGATCAAGCAAAGCGCCTGGCTGCTGCGCAACACCGCCGGAGAGGCGTCGTTGATAATTTCGATTGGGCTCAGCACCGGACGCGTGCTGCCGGAAACGCGCGTGAAATATGAGAAATTCCTGGGCGGCACCGAGATCGCATTTACCGCGCTGGAAATGGCGGCATCGGGAATGCGGTTACCTTCGGCGCTCTCCAGCGCGATAGCCACGACCAAAACCGCCTATTTCGAAGCGGAATATCTCGCTTTGCGCGATCGTCTGCTGAATACGCTGATCGCCGGAGAGAAGGCTGAATTGACGGCGAACCAGTGGAGCCCGGTCACGGTGGGACGCCTTGGCGCTGCGGTCGGCGTCGCTGAGGCCGCGCTCGACGCGGCCAGGGAACACACCTCCACGCAGCATTCCGCTGCCCAGCGCTCACTCGCCTTGCAGCTCACGCTGCTGGCTTCGGCGCTTGCCTTGACGTTCGGCGCCATGATGGCCGTCAACCGCCGCGTCATCGGACCGCTGCACAATATGCGCGACGCCATGCTGAAGGTGGCCTCCGGCGATCTGACCGTCGACACCGGCTATACGGCGCGCCGTGACGAGATCGGTGCGCTTGCCGGCGCGCTCGAAACCTTCAAGCAGCAGGCCGTGGACAAACTCAGGATCGAAGAACAGGAGCGTGAACGCAATACCGGCGCCACCACGCGTCAGCAGGCGATCGAAGCCTACGTCGGCGAATTCGAGAGCACGGTGCGGCAAACGCTGCAGGAATTGGGCGACGCTTCAGGTCAAATGAGAAACACTTCGGCGGGCTTGTCGTCCGTCTCGCGCCAGACCAATGAGCGCGTTCATGTGGCGGAGAAGGCGTCCGGAGAGGCCTCGATGAGCGTCGAGAGCGTCGCTTCCGCGTCGGAAGAACTGAGCGCCTCGATCAACGATATCAGCCAGCAGGCGGCGCATGCCGCCGGAATTGCCAGCCGCGCGGTCAATCAGGCGCGGGAAACCGACGGCACGGTGCAGGGGCTGGCGAAATCGGCGGGCCGGATCGGCGAAGTCGTCGGCCTGATCAATACCATTGCCGCCCAAACCAACCTCTTGGCGCTGAACGCGACCATCGAGGCGGCGCGCGCCGGCGAAGCCGGCAGGGGCTTTGCGGTGGTGGCCTCTGAGGTCAAGTCGCTGGCCAGCCAGACCGCCAGGGCCACGGAAGAAATTTCGGAGCAGATCGCCGACATCCAGAAGGTGGCCGGCGAAGCCATCGACGCCATCAAGGGAATCGGCAGCATCATCGGCGAGGTCAATGAAGTGGCCACCGCGATCGCGGCCGCGGTCCAGCAACAGGGCGCCGCCACCCAGGAGATTACCCGCAGCACGCAGCACGCCGCGCACGGCACCAAGAATGTCGCCGACAATATCACGGGCGTCAAAGCCGGCGCGGACGCCGCCGCGGTCGCGGCGGACGATGTGAAACGCGCCTCCGAGACGCTGGAAACGCAGAGCCGGCAACTGGGCAGCCAGGTGACCCAGTTTCTGGGGAAAATTCGCGCGGCGTAATTAGCTCGTCAACGGCTCTCATTCAGACGCCACCACCGGTACGCGCTGATAGCGCGCGCGCACCGCTTGCGAAGCCGGCGAGAGGCTCAACGACGCGCCGCGTCTGTCGGCGCCGCGGCCGGCCACCACCAGCCCATTACTGCCTGCGACGATATCGCCCTTGCGAAGCGTCGGATCGTCTTCGATCTTGACCGGCGCCAGACCGATCTGGTCCTTGCCGTTGCAGGTGCACCCCGCGACGATCTCGTTGCGGTAGCGGAACGCGTTCGGCAGTTCGGAATAGGGCTTTCCGGTCTCCGTTGCCGCGTTGTCGATGTTGCTGCCGTAAACGATCTTGGTATCGCTGGCGGGGCAAAAACTGTTGCAGGATGCCGCCCGGCTCTGACGGTCGGATCCCGATATCGGGAAATAGCGGCCGTCGCAGGTGCGCACGCAATAGGCCAGCCCGCCGCCGGAATAGCCGGCGCGTGCAGGTCCATCGCCTTGCGGACCGATCGGGCCGCCCTCGCTGCCAAACGGTATGAAAGGAGCATGCGGGCGGCCGCCTCCGAACGCGCCGAACAACGCCGAGAGAAAGTCTTCGGCATGCGCCGGGAGGATCGCGGCACACAATGACGCCGCCATGCCCAAAGCCACCCAAGTGCCTGATCTGCTGCCTGATCTGCGCTTCATGTTCGGCTCCGGAAGGTTCACGCTCAATACAGCGACGACATCGAAAGGTTCATCGCCTGGCGGCCCGAGGACGACGTCGTCGTAACGGAACGCGCCGCCGCCGGACGAACCGGGATCGCTCCCCGTGCTTCCAGCCCTCTGGCTTCGAGGCGCGGCGAATTCTTCGGCAGCACCATCACCCTGGTGCCGACATCGACGCGGCTGAACAGGTCGGCGACGTCTTCATTGGTCAGGCGGATGCAGCCCGAGGAAACAAACTTGCCGATGGTCGAGGGATCGTTGGTGCCGTGAATGCGATAGGCGCTGGAGCCGAGATACATCGCGCGCGCGCCCAGGGGATTGCCGGGACCGCCCGCCATGAAGCGTGGCAGATAGGGCTGGCGCGCGATCATCTCCGCCGGCGGATGCCAATCCGGCCATTCCGCCTTGCGGCTGATGGTCTGCACACCAGACCAGGTAAAGCCCTCGCGACCGACACCGACGCCGTAGCGAACGGCGCGGCCCTGGCCGAGCACATAATAGAGCGCGGTGTTGCCGGTATCGATGATGACCGTGCCCGGCGCTTCGCGGGTGTCGAAAGCGATCACGGCGCGCCGCAGCCGCTCGGGGACCACGCCCGAGCCATCGCCTTCATCGCTCAGCGCCGGCTGGGCCGGCGCGAGCATGCTGTCCGACGGGAATGAACCTCGCGACGCGGAGGTGAAGCCGAGAACCTGCGCGCTCGCAGCACTGGAGAGAAGGGCGGGCGCCAGCAACAAAAACCCGGCGAAGATCAGCGCGCTGGTCGCGCGCGGCGATGGCCTGCGATTGCCTGTGAGGTTCTGTGCCATGTGCCGCCCCGTTCGATGATGCGCATCGCGTTGATGCTCTGCACAACAAACGTCACCAAGGCTCACCAGTTCCGCTCCCGGACAAATAGACCTGATGCCGTCAAGCAGGCTTCGCTCACGTCTCCGCGATGGAACTTTCATGACAGGCGCGGGTTGGAGCGAACTTGAGTCCGGCAGCGTGCTTCGCGACTCCAGCCAGATCGCCGTCGCGCGGGGAGAGAGCCAGTTGCGTGTCCTTCCCAATGAACGTGGGCCCAATGAACGTGGGTCCAACGGGGCGGGCGGTACGCCATTGCCCGACAGCAAGAGCGAGCAACCGCCGGTCGTTCGCCGTGCCGAGGTCGTTGCCTTCGCGCTGGTCGCGCTCCTGGTCATCTGTGTGGTCGCCGTTCTCTACGCCGCGAAGGCGTTCTTTCTGCCGGTCGTGATGGCATTCGTGGTCGGCACCATGCTGTCGCCGGCCGCCGGATTTCTCGAGCGGCATCGCATCCCCCGCTCGGTATCGGCGGTCCTGATCGTGACGGTGGTGGGCGCCGGCGCCGCCTTCATCGTTGGCCTGATCTCCTCCCCATTGATGGAATGGAGCAACCGCCTGCCCGAACTGGGATCGCTGCTGAAGGATAAGCTGCACGTGTTCGACCGGCCGCTGGCGCTGTGGCAACAGCTCCGGACCATGCTTGGCGGATCCGACGGACTCTCCTCGCTTCAGATGCCGAAATTCGACTGGGTCCAGCCCGCCATCGAATTCCTGTCGCCGACCTTCAGCGAGTTCCTGTTGTTCTTCGCGATCCTGGTGCTTTTCATTGCGAGTTGGAGAGATCTGCGCCGGGCGCTGATCATGACCTTCGCCGATCATGCCACCCGGCTGCGCACCTTGCGGATTCTGAACGAAATCGAGGGGCATCTCGCCGGCTATCTGATCACCGTGACCCTGATCAATCTTGGTGTCGGTGCAGCGACCGGCATCATCTGCGCGGTTACCGGCATGCCCAACCCGGCCGGGCTCGGCGCGCTGGCCGCGACCTTGAACTTCTTTCCGATCATCGGCCCGGTGGCGATGTTCGCGATCCTGACGGTGGTCGGCGTGATCGCATTCTCCACGATCGGCGCGGGCCTGATCGCCCCGCTCGCTTTCGCCGCAATTATCTTCCTCGAAGGCCATTTTGTTACCCCTACCATCATCGGCCGCCGACTCGAGTTGAACGCGCTCGCTGTATTCATGGTGCTGGCGTTCTGGACCTGGCTGTGGGGACCGATGGGCGGCTTCCTGTCGTCGCCGCTTTTGATCGTGGCCCTCGTGCTCAAGGATCATCTGATGCCGGTCGATTCGCCGCAGCTGCCACCGGACTGATCGGGGTTCTCTTCACGGAACTTCCCGCGAAGCGAAGCGTTTGTTCCGTACCTCACTTCAGTATCCGGGAGCTTTCGATGTCGAGTACGGATGGCGAGATCGGAATGAGAAATCTGACGGACAAAGCGACCTATGAACGCCTTGAGAAGGATGTAACAGCCGTGAAAAACGATATCTCCGCCCTGACCGACCAGATCACCGACGTGCTCAATTCGTTCGCCGGCACCGCAACGAAGCAGGCGCGCCGCGGCTACAAGGAAGCCCGCGCCAATGTCGATACGGCCGTCGACGATATGTCGGAACGCGGCAGCGCCATGATGGGCGCCGCCCAGGACGCCGCCTATTCGATCGAGGAATCGCTGGAGGACGTCATTACGCAGCGCCCGCTTGCAACCGTTGGGATCGCGCTCGGCCTCGGCTTCCTGATCGGCGCGACTTGGCGGAGGTAAAGGCTTGGCGGAGGTAAAGGCTTGGCGGAGGTAACGTCAGGATGACGACAGGCGTCTCGTTCGCGACCGCCGCGATTGCGAATGGCGGCACGCGATGCGCCGCCAGTTCGTTTGATGATGCTGTTTTGAATCGAGGCGTCCCATGTTTGCGCGAATGATCGATGACTTCAAGGATCAGACCGGCACGGCCTTGCGGCTGACATCGCTGGCGGCTGCAGCGGCCTTGGCCTTGTTCGTCACGACATCGTTTCTTTGCGCCGCGGCGTTCATGTTCATGCTGCAGAAATATGGCCCGATCGAAGCTTGCCTCACCGGGGCCGGCATTTTCTTTGTGGTCACACTGATCGCAGCCGTCTGTTACATGGTGCGCAAAAAACAGAAAGCCCGCGTCGAGGAGAACGCCAAATCCGCCGTGCAAACCGCACTGGCCGATCCGATGCTGGTTGCGGTCGGCATCCAGGTGATCCGCGCCATCGGCATCAAGAAGCTGATCCCGATTTTGGCGGTGGGTGGATTGGCATTGGGGTTCTTGGCCAGCCGTAACAGCACACCCGACGAAGCGCCGGCGGAGTGATGCAGCCGTTACAGGTTCGGACTCGCGGATAGTCCCCCTCACCCGAAGCCTTCGGCTTCGACCTCTCCCCGCAAGCGGGGCGAGGTGACACGAGTCGCGGATGTTATGCGCGCTCTAATTTCCGATTCAGTTTTCAAACAGCCAGACCGTCATTGCGAGCGAAGCGAAGCAATCCATCTTGCCGCGCAAAGGAAGAATGGATTGCTTCGCGGAGCCTGTCATCGGACGCGCATTCGCGCGACCCGTTGGCTCGCAATGACGAAGAATCCGCATACGACTTCGTCCTCGCCGCGCCATGCGCCCGAGCCGTTGAAAAATCTTCCGCCCAAAGAGGGCGTGGGGAACGCCGGATGCCCGTTGCACCCGCGGCCTCGTGTGCACTTGGTAGTGGTAGAACGCACACGAGTAA
>WNFC01013712.1_pt1 | contig 15245 bp, 15 predicted proteins | sample 5400541 | NCBI WGS metagenome assembly WNFC01 (sample SAMN13153342, study PRJNA577476) | soil metagenome | isolation source: 120 cm saprolite under Douglas fir tree site 2 hole 2 replicate 1 | place: USA:California | collected 2015-04-18
CCTGCAGGGCGTGGCCATGGACGAGCACGGCCTCCGGCCGGATGCCTTTGCCGCCGCCTGTCGTGCCCGCCGTCCGAAGGCGCTGTACTGCGTGCCGACCCTGCAGAACCCCACGACCGCGGTGATGCCGGCTTCGCGCCGTCAGGAGATCGCCGCCATCGCGCGGGATCACGGGGTGCTGATCGTCGAGGACGACGTGCACGGGCGGCTGCTCGCGCGGCCCCACGCCCCCCTGTCCACGTTCGCGCCCGACAACTCCGTGTACGTCACCGGCACCTCGAAGGTGCTCGCCCCCGGCCTGCGTGTCGGGTTCACGGTGGCGCCGCCCGCTCTCGGCCCGCGCATCGCCGCCGCCATCCGCGGCACGACCTGGATGGCCGCCCCCCTCATGGCGGAGATCGCCTCGCGCTGGATCCAGGACGGGACGGCCGAGACCATCCTCGCGCGCAAGCGCAAGGAAGCCGCGGCCCGCTACCGCATCGCCCGGAAGGCGCTGGAGAGGTTCGCGATCCAGGCCCATCCCGAGGCCTACCACCTGTGGCTCGCCCTCCCGAAGCCGTGGCGGGCGGAGTCCTACGTGGAGGCGGCGCGGCGGGCGGGCGTGGCCGTGACCGCGGCGTCCGCGTTCGCGGTGGGGCGCGGGGCGGCGCCGGAAGCGGTGCGCGTGTGCCTGGGCGGCGCGCGCGATCAGGACGAGCTCGGACGCGGGGTGGCCCGACTGGCCGCGCTTCTTGCCGGCAGTCCCGAAGCGCCCGTCGCGTCCGGCCCCTAGCGGGGGACGACCCCGCTCAGCACGGCGCGCGCCTTGGTCACCTCGAGCCGGGAGGCGTCCGCGCGCCCGCATTGCCTGACTAGCAGCGCGTAATAGCTCTTCGCGCGGGCGGCATCGCCGGTGGCTTCGGCCGCGCGGGCGGCGCCGGCGAGGCTGTGATAGCGGCCGGGGGCAACGCGCAGGCTCGCGTCGTAGGCGACGAGCGCGCCCGCCGCGTCTCCGGTCTCGAGGAGGAGGTCGGCCAGGGTCTCGCGCGCGGGCAGGATGGAGCCGGGCGTGACCGGGCTCTTCTCCGTCCCGTCTTCGAGGTCCGCCGCCGCGCGCATCAGGCGCACCGCCTCCTCCGAGCGTCCTTCCGCCTGCGCGACGATCGCCGAGGCCTGGCCATGGAGGACGCGGACCTGGTCGCCCCAGTAGGAGTCGTTCTTCGCCCGCAGCCGGTCTTCGATCTCCTGGAGGCGGGAGACGGCGATGCGAGCGGCGGGGAGGTCGGACTGCCGGGCGGCACCGACCGCGCGCGCGAACACGACGATGGCTTCCGTGTGAGGGAATTGCGCCCAGGGAAAGCTCGACGGGGCCAGGGTCAGTGCCGCCGCCCCGGCCCAATCGCGCCGTTCGAGGGCGTGACGCGCGGGCACGGCGGCGAGGGCGTAGGCGGCCGCGAAGTTCGGGACGTCGAGCGTGACCACCCGTCCGATCTGCTGGCGCACGCCGTCCGCCTCGGCGTCACGACCCTCCTGAAGATAGGCGTACTCGAGGTAGTCCAGGGCATGCAGCTCGTCGAAGGAAGTCGCCCCCGGGTGAAGGCGGGCGACCACGCGGCGCGCCGCCTCCGCCGAGGCGAGGTTCCCGGCGATGGACTCGTCCCACAAGCCGAGCCTCGTGAAGATGTGGGACGGCATGTGCAGGGCGTGGGGCGCGGAAGGCGCGATGCGGGCGTAGGCGCGGGCCGCGGGCAGGGCCAGCTCCGCCAGCGGCGGGTAGTCGAAGCTGTGGATGACGTAGTGCGCGATGCCCGGATGATCGGGGGCGCTGGGCAACACGGCGTTGAGGACGTCCGCCGCCTTCTTCTGCACGGTGTACGTCTTGTCGGCCGGAGACGCCGTTCCGAGCAAGGCCAGGCCGTAGAAGATCGCCGCCTCCTGGTCCGCCGGGTAGCGCGCGTGGACCTGCTCCATCGCGCCCGCGAAGGCGACCGATCGTGCGCGGTGATCCAGATGGTCGGCGCCGGCGTAGAACGCTCTCACCGCGGCCACGTAGTCGCGCTCGCGCGCGGTCGGCGGGCCGGGTGTCGTGGCCTTTTCGACTTCGTCCAGACCGCGCGCCAGCTCCGCCGCGCTGGGGGCGGCGGTCGGGTTGGCCGCCGCCCAGATGGGATGAAACAAGGTCATGGCGACGCCCCAGTGCGCCATCGCGCACGTAGGATCCATGGCCAGAACGTCCTGGAACGCCCGCTCCGACTCCTCGTAGGCGAACGAGTGCAGGAGAGCGACCGCGCGCTGGAACTTCGGCTGGGCCGCGGCCGAGCAGGAGACGGCGAAGTTCACCGTCCCCAGCTTCTCGCCCGGGACGACCGGGTGCTGGTGCGCTTCCTGGGCGAGGGCGGGGAAGGCGGCGACGGCGAGGAGCGCCGCCGCCGCGATCACGCGTCTCCGGTCAGGGCCCGCTCGGTGCGGGCTTGCAGGCGTTGAGAGTGGCGGTGGGGTCGATCGCATCCTTGCCCTCGATCACTTTGGCCACCTTGCCGTCCTTCCCGATCACGAACGTCACGCGGTTGGCGTAACCGGCGGGATTGGCCACACCGTAGGCCTTGGCGGCGACGCCCTCGGGATCGGCGAGCAGGGGGAACGGCAGGGTGAGGCTTTCCGCGAACTTGGTCTGCGTCTCCAGGTTGTCCATCGAGACACCCAGGACCTGGGCGTCTTGGTCGGCGAACTGCGCATGGACGTCGCGCAGCCCCGACATCTCCTTCGTTCAACCGCCGGTGAACGCCTTGGGGAAGAACGCGAGCACGACCGTCTTCTTGCCGCGGTAGTCGGCCAGCTTCACCGTCTTGCCGTTGGAGGCGGAGAGGGAGAAGTCGGGCGCGACGTCGCCGGGCCCCACGCGCATCGGCGTATCCGCCGCCGCGAGCAGGAACAACAGGGGGACCATGGCGTGCATCAGCACCTCCGGATCTGCGAGAGAAGGAAACGTTAACCCTGGCCGCGGTGCAGGTCAAAGGGGAGCAGCGAGATGTTCAGCCGCCGAGGCCGAGCGCGGCCACGACCGCCTCGAGAGCCGGCCCGCAATCGGCGGCGACCTTGAGCGACAGGAGCTCGTCCGCGCGCGTCCGGCCCAGGTTGACGGCGGCGACAGGCTTGCCCAGGTCGCGAGCGGCCAGGCAGAATCGCAGCCCGGAGAAGACCATCAGCGACGAGCCGACGACGAGGAGCGCGTCGGCGGCCGCCAACGCCGCCCGCGCCGCCTCGACCCGCTCGCGCGGCACGTTCTCGCCGAAGAACACCACGGCGGGCTTGAGGACGCCCCCGCAGGCCGGGCAGTCGGGCACCCGGAAATCCGAGAAATCCGTCTCCACCTGCGCGTCCCCGTCCGGCCGGGCGGACGGAGCCGCTCGCAAGGCGTCGCCCAGGACGGCCAGGAACGCGCCGTTCCAGGCGAGCAGGACCTCCTGCACGTCCGCGCGGTGGAGGCGCGTGCCGCACTGGAGGCATTCGACCTCGTCGAGCCGCCCGTGCAGGTCGATCACCCGGCGGCTTCCGGCCCGCTGGTGCAGCGCGTCGACGTTCTGCGTGACGATGGCCCGGGCGTAACCGCCGTGCTCGAGCCTGGCCAGGGCGCGATGGACGGCACTCGGCGCCGCCCCCGCCACGCGCGCCCAACCGAAGAGGCTGCGCGCCCAGTACCGGCGCCGCGCGGCGGCGCTGCCCACGAACTCCGCGTAGCGGACGGGGGGGCGGCTCTTCCAGGCCCCGTCGTGATCCCGGTATTCAGGGATCCCGGAGGCTACCGAGCATCCGGCGCCGGTCAGGACGAGGAGCCGCGGGTGGCACCGGATGAAATCGGCGAGGCGCTCGTCGCACGCCGGTGCCGTCGCGATCGTGGCGGCCATCGCGGGAGTCTACCCGGAGAAGTGGCAGACAATAGTGAGATGCGGTTGCGGGTGCTCGTGGTCGACGACAACGCGGACGTGGCGGAAACGATCGGGATGCTCCTGAGCCACTGGGGCCACGACGTGAAGTCGGCGGGCGATGGCCCGACCGCAATCGAGACCGCCGCCGCCCAACATCCCGACGTCGTCCTCCTCGACATCGGCCTGCCCGGCATGAGCGGCTACGAGGTCGCGGAGCAGATCCGGGCGAATCCCGCGCTCTCCGATACCATCCTGGTGGCCATGACCGGATACGGCCAGGCCGAGGACAAGAAGCGGTCGCTCCAGGCGGGAATCACCCTCCACCTCGTCAAGCCGGTGGAGCCGCCCCTGCTCCAGAAGCTGCTCTCCAGCCTCGGAGAGGCACGCGGCGGCGGCGACCGCTAGGGCGCCCCCGCTTCCAGGAGCCAGGCCCCGGGCCCGGCGAGGAACGCATCGAAGTCGGGCACCTCGGCATCGGGCTCCGCACCGTGGGCCGCGAACGTGCTCGCCGGAAACGACGTCGTGAGGGCGACGCACCCCATGCCGGCGGCGCGAGCGGCCAGGACGCCGGCGGGCGCGTCCTCGAAAGCGAGGCAGTCCTCCGGCCGGACTTCGATGAGCTGGGCCGCGGCGAGGAACACGTCCGGGTGGGGCTTGCCGCGCGCGACGGTGTCCGATCGGACCACGTGGGTGAGCCGGCGGGTCAGGCCCAGCTCGCTCAGGGTGTGCGCGACGTTCTCGAGGGGCGCGGAGGTTGCGAGAGCGGTGGGGAGCCGCCGCCGCTCCAGCGTGTCGAGGAGCCGCCCGAGGCCCGGCAGCGGCGCGAGTCGCCCCTTCGACAGCTCGCGATAGACCTGTTCCTTCTCGTCCGCGAAGCGGCTCTGCTCCTCGGGGGAGAGGGCCCGCTCGAACAGGATGGGGAAGATGTCGCGGTTGCGCTTGCCGTCGAGGCGCGCGCGCATCTCGGCCGTGAGCCGCGGCAGCCCATGGCGAGTGGTGAAGAGCGCGAAAGCCTCCTCGTGCAGGGCCATGTTGGCGACGAGGGTGCCGTCGAGGTCGAAGATGAAGCCACGGGGACGGCGCGGAAAGGAGGGACTTGGCATCGCCGTCGATTGTCGCACGCGCCTTTTTCGCTACGGGATCTCGTTCGCGTTCCACCGGGTTGGATCGGGCGTGGCCTCGACGGCGACCCATGAAAGGCGGCTGAGGACGCAACCAACGGATGTGCACGCTCTTGCGGATACGAATGAGGATGCCGTGAGTGGTCCCGGCGCGGCACGCGGAGTGCACTCCCACGGCGCCCAGTAAGGCGAAAGGCTGAAGGGAGTCGATGGGCGCTGAGCCAGACCTGCTTTGGGGGAAGGGAGAGAGGGCCCGCCGGTTCCGATTCGGGGTCTTCGAGCTGGACCCGCGAGGCGGCGAGCTGTGGAAGGCGGGTGTACGCACGCGTCTCCAGCCTCAGCCGGCGCGCGTCCTCAGCCTGCTCGTCAGCCGCTGCGGTGAGCTGGTCACGCGGGAAGAGATCCAGCGCGAGGTCTGGCCGGAAGGCACCTTCGTCGATTTCGAGCAGTCCCTCAACTTCTGCATTCGCCAGATCCGCACCGCGCTGGGCGACCAGGCGGCGACGCCGCGCTACGTGGAGACGTTGCCCCGCCGCGGCTATCGCCTGCTGGTGCCGGTCGAGATCGTGGGAGGCGGCGACTCTGGCCCCGCCGAGGTGGAATCCAAGCGCGAGCGCGCCCCGTCCAGGGTTTCCCGGCCGTGGTGGTCGCGCCGTCGCGGCTGCGGCGGCTGCAGCGGCCAGTAGTGGTGACGGCGGCCGCCGTCGCCGGACTCGTCGCCGGCGTGGCGGGCGCGAAGCTGCTCGTCTCCCACCCGGCCACCGCCGTACCCGCCTTCCAGCGCGTCACGTTCGGCCGCGGGTACGTGGACTCCGCCCGGTTCGGGCCCGAAGGCCAGGTCATCTACACGGCGGCCTGGGACGGCCGGCCCGCCTCCGGCTTCGTCGTGAGGACGGCGTCCCTGGACGCGCGGCCCCTGCCTCAACTCGGCACGCGCATCGTGGCCGTGACCCAGCCCGGCGAGCTCCTCTTCTTCGCGGGCGAAGGGAAGACGCTGAGCCGCGCGCCGCTTCTCGGCGGTCCGGCCAAGGCGTTGCTCGAGGACGTCGTCGCGGGGGATGCCGCGCCCACCGGAGACGACCTGGCCGTCGCGCGCTCGACCGATGGGGGGCCGGCGCGCATCGAGTACCCGCTGGGCCACGTGCTGGGCACGGCCCTGCGCCCGTCTGCGCTACGCATCTCACGCGACGGAAGCCGCGTCGCGGTCGCGGAGCATCCCGTGGCCGGCGACGACCGCGGGCGAGTCGTGCTCTTCGACGGGAAAGGGCAACGGCGCGTGCTCACGGATGGCTGGGCGAGCCTCAACGGCCTCGCCTGGTCCGCCGACGGGCGCGAGGTGTGGTTCACGGCCACCCGCGTCGGCGCCGATTGCGCGCTGCAGGCGGTCGATCTCGAGGGCCGCGTGCGCACGCTGGTCCCCGCTCTCGGACGCCTCGTCCTCCACGACGTCTTCGCGGACGGACGCGCCCTCCTCGAGCGTACGACCTTGAAGGCGGAGGTGCGTTTCCGCGGCGCCGCCGACGAGGCGGAGCGGGACCTGTCCTGGCTGGACCTGCCCCGTGTCGCGCAGCTCTCCCTCGACGGCCGCTCGATCCTGTTCTACGAGAGCGGAGAGGGGGGAGGCCCGGTCTACGCGTCGTACCTGCGCGCGATCGACGGGGCGGTCCCCGTGCGCCTGGGCTCCGGCCGCGCCATGGCCCTGTCGAACGATGGGCGATTCGCGGTCTCGATCCCGGTCGAGGCGCCGGATCGGACCCTTCTGCTGCCCATCGGCCCCGGCGAGGTGCGACAGGTCCGCGAGCCGGGAATCCTCGAGTTCCAGTGGGCCGCCCTCACTCCCGATGGCCTCTCGCTCGTGTTCACCGGCACCGGCCCCAGCGGCCGCGCGCGCGTGTACGTCAAGCCGCTGGCGGGCGGGGCGGCGCGGCCGGTCACGCCCGAAGGCATCGGCCTCTGGGGCAATGCCATCGCTCCCGACGGCTCGGCGGTGGTCGCGCGATGTGAGAGCGCGCTGTGCGTGTATCCCCTGGCCGGCGGGGCGCCGCGCCGGATTGCGGACAGCGACAAGATGAGCCCGGTCGGCTGGCCGGCCGCAGGCGTCGTGATCGCGCGTGACGCCAGCCTGGTCCCCGCGCGTCTCTTCCGCTTCGACCTCGCCACCGGCCGGCGCGCGCCGTGGCGCGAGCTGATCCCGCCGGATCCTTCGGGGGTGCGGCGCATCAATTCGGTGTCGATCGCGGCCGACGGCCAGTCGTACGCGTACAGCTTCACGCGCCAGGTTTCGGATCTCTACGCCGTGACGGGGCTGCGCTAAGCCGATCGATCTTCTTCTTCAGAACCGAATCGCCACCTGCAGTCCGGGGAGGGCCGGCGAGCGCACGATGGCCGAGGGCGGGGTCGCGCGCCAGCCGTAGCGGGGAACTTGCGCCCCGATGGCGGCGCCGAGGCCCACGCTCCCGGCCAGGACGGCGCCCGACTGCCAGGAGGCGACGCCCCATTTGTCGAGGGAGCCGCGCGACGCCGCCGCCACCGCACCGATCCACACCGCCACCCCGATCACGGCGCCACGCTTGAGGTGGCTGCCTGTCCGGCTGCGCACCTCGAACCGCTGGACGTCGGCCAGGGGGACGTGGCGATAACGCCCTTCGCTCGTGTAGATCACGACCTCGTCCTTGCTACGCCCGCGCAGGTACCCCTGCACGTAGTCCTGGTTGCGGAGCTGAAGGCGCACGGTCTGCGGGAGCGGCGGAGCGGGGGCGGTCTGGGCCTGGGCGGCTCCGGCGCCGAGGAGCAGGAGAGACAGGGCGAAGGCGACGTATCGCATGCGGACCTCCGTGATCGTGGGTCGTCCGTCAGTTATAGACCCGACCCTCGCCCCGTCAGGCCCGCCCGTCTCTTTTCGACGCGTGAGTCGGACGCCTTCGCGGAGTAGGAGGGGCTAGAGCCGCGTGGCGTGCTCGAGCGCGGCCAGGGCCGCTCCCCGCGCGCCCGCCATGTCCAGGTCGGGCACCAGCGCGAAGCGGGCGGCGCGCGTCTGCTCCTCGCGGAGGATGGTGTTCTCGCGCACCTTGCCCATGAACCACTCGCGGAACTCCAGGGCCGTCTCCACCACGCCCCCGCCCACGAAGTAGGCGCTGGGGTCGGTGAAGTTCGCGGCGATCGTGAAGAGACGGCCGATGGCCATCGCCTGCTGCTCGAAGATGCGCCGTGCCATCGGATCGCCCTTCTCGCCCAGCGAGCGCACGAGCTTCGCCGCCTGCGCGAGCGACCCCGCCCGGGCCAGCTCGTGCCCTTCGTACCGTTTGAGCCAGTAGGGGAGCAGGTTCTTCTCGATTCCGGTGAGGGAGGCCACGCTCTCCGCATCGCCGTCGAACCCGCAGTTGCAGCGGGGGATCGGCTGGCCCTCGGCCAGGAGACCCGGCATGGGAATGTGGACGTGTCCGAGCTCCCCGGCCATGCCCGCGGCGCCCTTGACGATCCTTCCCGCCTCGATGACGCCGCCGCCGAGGCCGGTGCCGACGATCGCGGAGACCGAGGAGTGCCGCGCGGCCTCCGCGCCGAAGCAGAGGTGGTGCGCGTAGAGGGCGGCGGCGTTGCCGTCGTTGTTGTAGACGACGGGCAGCCGCAGCCGCGCCTCGAGGGCGCCGCGGAAGTCGAACCCGCGCCAGCCCTCGTGCGCGAAGTTCGTGGAGCCCATCGACGAGATGACGCCGTCGGCGCTGGCCGGCCCGGGCGTGTCGAGGCCGACGGCCCGCACGCGGGCGCGCGCGACGCCCGTGCGCTCGAGGATGGAGTCGAAGGCCTGGACGAGGGCCTCGACCGCGATCTGGGGTCCCTCCGTGACGCGGCTGGGCGTCTCGATCATCCCGTCCACGAGCGAGCCCTTCGCGGGATCGAGGACGGTCGCGTTGTTCTTGTTGCCGCCGTTGTCGAGACCGACCACGACCCAGGAGCTCTGCGTAGCCATTTCGGGCGGGATTGTACCCTCGACCCGACGGAGGAAGGGGGCAGCGCCGAACGACGACGGCCTCCCGAAAGCCAAGCGCAAGGGCATCGGCCTGTGCCTGTCCGGTGGCGGCTTCCGTGCGACGCTGTTCCACCTGGGTGCGCTGCGGCGCTTGAACGAGCTGGGCGTCCTCTCGCGCAGCGACTTCCGGACGGTGGCTTCCGTTTCCGGCGGGTCGATCATGTCCGCCCAGCTCGCCGACGCGTTCACGCACCTCGTCCTCGCGCCTGGCCAGGCGATTCCGCGCGACGTATGGGACCGCGAAGTGCAGGCGCCCCTCCGCGCATTCACGACGAAGGACGTGCGCACCGGCCCCTTCCTCCGGGGACTCCTGCCCTGGAACGTCGGGCGCTCCGGGACCACGGTCGAGGCGCTGGCCCTGCGCTACGAGCGGGACCTCACGCGACTGCGGCTGGCCGCGCTCCCGTCCCGTCCCGAGTTCCTGTTCCTGGCCACGGACATGGCCTACGGCGTGTCGTGGGTGTTCTCGCGCGGGTGGATGGGGGACTACCAGGTCGGCTACATGGCCCCCCCGCCCGATATCCCCCTCGCCCGGGCGGTGGCGGCTTCCGCGTGCTTCCCGCCCCTGCTGGGTCCGCTGCGGCTGCGGCTGGACCCCGCGGAGCTCAAGGGCGGATCCGCGCCCCCGGGCGAGGCGCGCGCGGAGTGCCTCTCGGATTTCCGGCTCACCGACGGCGGCGCCTACGACAACATGGGGCTGGAGCCCGTCTGGAAGAACCACGCCGTCGTGCTCGTGTCCGACGCGGGCGCGCTCTTCACGAACCAGAGCGACCGCGGCCTCCTCTGGCGCGTGCCGCGCTACCAGGCCATCCAGGAACGGCAGGCCCGTGCCTTGCGCAAGCGCTGGCTCATCGCCAGCCTGGTCGAGGGCGTCCTCGAAGGCGCCTACTGGGGCGTGGGCAGCGCGCCGTCGCACTACGGCCCCGACCTGGCCGGGTACTCGAAGGAGCTGGCGCGCGAGGTGATCGCGGAGATCCGCACCGATCTCGACGCCTTCACCGACGCGGAGGCGGCCGTCCTCGAGAACCACGGGTATCTGGTCGCCGACGCCGCCCTTCGCCGGCACGCGGTCTCCCTCCTTCCCGGCCCTCTCCCGCCGGCCGTGGTGCCGCATCCGGATTGGTTCCCGCCCGCGCGCACGGAGCAGGAGATCCGCTGGGAGCTCCGGCACAGCGGAAAGCGCAAGGCCTTCGGCCGCGGCTGACCTCTGGCCCCCATAATCGAACAGGAGGGCTCGACATGGCCATCAAGATGAAAGTCCTGAAGAAGCGGGGCCGGAAGCTGGTGCGCGCCGGTGCGGCGAGCCTCCAGTCCGGGGCGGAGACGTCCGCGCGCGTGGCGCGGAGCGGAGCGACGCGGGCCCGGGTGGCCGCGGGGGCGGCGGGAGCCATGGCCGTCATGGGCGCCGGGCTGGCCGCCCGGAAGGTGAGGAAGATGGTCGCGCGGCGCAAGGTGCGCAAGGCGCTGGCCGGGGCGCGCGAGGTCGCGACCATGGCGGGGAAGGCCGCTCTCGCCGCGGGGGTCGTGGCCGCCGTACACACGACCGCGCGCGAGGTCTCCCGGCGGCGCTCCCGCTAGCCGCGGGTCAGCGGGCGCGGCCGAGCACGGCGAGGGCCTGGTCGCCGAAGTACTGCACGACGAGCCGGCTCCAGGTCTCGCTGCGGCGGACGTTGGTCAGGTAGTCGTCGAGGGACGTGCGCAGCGCGCTGTCTTCCTTGCGCACGGCCCAGGCCACGGTTCCCGGCGCCCCGACCTTCATCCCGGCCTCGAGGCCGGCCACGCGCTTCGCGGCCAGCGCCAGCTCGGAGATGGGGAGGACGGCCGCGCCAACCTCCCCCGCCTTGAGCGCGCGCAGGAGGTCCTCCATCTTCTCGTAGGCGACGAGGTCACGTGGCTTGACGCCCGCTTCCGCGGCGGCCTCGGCGGGCTTGGCGCCGCGGATCACGCCGACCTTGACCGCGTGGAGGTCCTCGAGGCTCCGGATCGGCGGATGCGGCGGCAGCGTGACGGCGACGTTGTGCGTCGGGATCACCTCCGAGGTGAAGGCGACTTTCTCCCGCCGGTCCGGTGTGTCGAAGATGGCGGCGATGACGTCGCCTTCGCCGCGCAGGAGCATCGGGATGCGATCGGCATAGCCGGGGGCGCGGACGACTTCGAGCTTGAGGTTCTGGAGCTGGGTGAAGCGCTCCATGAGGTCGCGCTCGAACCCGGGCCGCGTGCCCGCAGTCAGGGCGAACGTGTCCGGCGATTCGTCCGCGGCGATGATGACGCGCAGGGCCCCCCGCGCCTTCACCTCCGCCAGATCCGCGCCTTCGCTGGCCAGGGCCGCGCCGGAGGCCAGGGCGAGGACGAGGGCCACCGTCGTGCCGTCCCTGGAGGCGATCCTCATCGTGCCGCCAGCTCCACCGCGATGACGGTATCGTAGGGATCGCGCGCAGCGGCCTCCGGCAAGGTCAGGGTCAGACCGGCGGCGCTCTGCTGCACGGCCAGGGGCCCGCCCCCCTTGAGCAGGCGCGCCGACTTCACGCGGCGCGGCAGCGCGGGCAGCGCGAGCACGGAATCGTCCCAGTCCAGGACGTGCACGAACACGGTGTCGCCCTTCTGCGTGGTCACACCCCAGGCGCGCGGCGTGATCGGGCCGCCGCGCGTGCCATAGATGGACGCGCCGTTGGCGGCCGTCCACTGTCCCATCTCCTCGAGGCGTTCGACGAACTCGGGCTGGATCTTCCCGTTCGGCATGGGCCCGACGTTGAGCAGGAAGTTCGCGTCGTGCCCGGCCGCCTTGACGAGGTAGTGCACCAGGTCGCGGGTGCTCTTGTATCGCCGGTCGGTGAGGTTGAAGCCCCACGAGTTGTTCATGGTCTCGCAGGTCTCCAGGGGCAGGGCCCCGATCTCCGCGTCCTTGTTGAACTCGGCGGTGCGCCCGCCGGGCAGGTCCTTCTCGAACATCTGGAAGTCTTCGCCCGGAAAGGGACGGCGGTGATGGTTGCTGCCGACGAGAGCGGCCGGCTGCAGCTCGTGGATCATCCGGTACGTCCGTTCGAGCCGCCAGTCCGCGTCCGGCTTGTCCCACCACCCGTCGAACCAGATGCCGCCGATCTGAGCTTGAGGCCCTGCTTGTGGCACTCGTCGGCCAGCATCTTGAGGACGTCCTTCTTGTAGGGCGTGCGGTCCACGACGTCGTAGTCGGAGACCTTGGAGTCGAACATCGCGAAGCCGTCGTGGTGCTTGCTGGTGATGGTGATGTACTTCATGCCCGCCGCCTTGGCCAGGGCGACCCATTCCGCGGGGTCGAACTGCGTGGGGTTGAACAGGCCGGGCAACTTCTCGTAATCGGCCACGCCGATGCGCCGCTGATGCATCACCCACTCGCCGTCGGCGAGCGTGCTGTATACCCCCCAGTGCACGAAGAGGCCGAACTTCGCGTCCTGGAAGGCGCGGCGCGCCTCCAGGTTGGCGGCGGTGGGCTGATAGTCGGCGGCGGAGACCGGGCGCAGGGCGGCCGTGATGAGAAGTAGCCCGGCCAGGGCGGCTCGCGGCTTCACTGGCCCACCTTCTCCACCCCGAGCTGCCAGAGGAGGAACGCATAGTCGTACGCGTTCTCGTGCAGGCGGTCGTAGCGCCCGCTCTTCCCGCCGTGCCCGGCCGGATCCATGCTGATGTGGAAGAGGAGCGGGTTCGAGTCCGTCTTGAGCGCCCGCAGCTTGGCCACGTACTTCGCGGGCTCCCAGTACATGACCTGGGAGTCGTTGTAGCTGCTCTTGACCAGCATGATCGGGTAGGCCTTGGCCACGACGTTGTCGTAGGGGCTATAGCTCTTCATGTAGCGGTACTCGGCTTCCTTCTTGGGATTGCCCCATTCCTCGAACTCGGGCACGGTGAGGGGCACCGACTCGTCGAGCATCGTCGTGATGACGTCGACGAAGGGCACGTAGGCGAGGACCACCTTGAACAGGTCCGGCCGCATGTTCGTCACCGCGCCCATGAGGAGCCCGCCCGCGCTGCCCCCCATGATGGCCAGCCGATCCTTGCTCGTGTACTTCTGGGCGATCAGATGCTCCGCGGCCGCGATGAAATCCGTGAAGGTGTTCTTCTTGTTGAGCATCCGGCCCTGGTCGTGCCACTTCTTGCCCAGCTCGCCACCGCCGCGGATGTAGGCCAGGGCGTAGACCACGCCGCGGTCCACGAGGCTGAAGAGGTTGGAGTTGAAGCTCGCGGAGCTCGACGAGCCGTAGGACCCGTACGCGTAGAGCAGCGCCGGATTGGTGCCGTCGCGCTTGAGGTCCTTCCGGTACAGCAGCCACACCGGGACCCCTGTCCCATCGGGCGCGGGCGCCTGCGTGACCTCGACCCGATAGCGCGACGGGTCGTAGCCGCCCAGCACGGCCACCTGCTTGAGGAGCTTGCGCTGCCGGGTGGCCGGGTCGTAGTCGTAGATGGACGGGGACGTGATCGGCGATTGATAGGCGATCCGGACCACGGGCGCGTCGAACTCGCGGTTGTTCGAGAGGTTCACCTGATAGGCGGGCTCCGGGAACTCGATCCGGTGCGACTGGCCGTTGCGGAAATCGGTGATCCGGACCTGGGGCCACCCGCCCTCGCGCTCGAAGAGCACGTAGAAGTCCTTGAACATCAGATGGCCGGACAGCATCACGTCCTCGCGGTGCGGCACCACCTCCTTCCAGTTCTTGCGCGAGGGATCGCTGGCGGTGGCCGTGACCAATCGGAAGTTCCGGCCCTGGTCGTTGGTGCGGATCCAGAACGTGCCGTCCCGATGATCGACGTCGTACTCCTGGTCCGGGATGCGCTCGGCGATCACCTTCATCTCCGCCGTGCCCGTGTCCGCGGGCAGGTAGCGCACCTCGGACGTGGTATGGCTGCCGCTCTCCACGAACAGGTACTGGTGGTCGCGCGATTTCCACACGCCCACGTTGAATCGCTCGTCCTTGTCCTCGTAGAGGAGGTCGTCGCGGGTGCCGCCCAGGGCATGGCGGAAGACCTGGTAGGACCGCTTGGTCTGGGGATGCTCGACGGCGTAGAGCAGCGTCTTGCCGTCCTCCGTCCACTCGACGGACGTGACGCGCTCCGCGGTATCGGGCCCGAGCTGGCCGGTGCGCAGGTCCTTCACGTGCAGGGTGTACTGGCGGAAGCCCGTCTCGTCGGCGGTGTAGGCGAGGAGGTTGCCGTCCGGGCTGACCGCCATGTCGCCGATGGCCATGAACTTCTTGCCTTGGGCCAGCGTGTTCACGTCGAGGATCACTTCCTCGGGCGCCTCGAGCGACCCCTTCTTGCGCGCGTGGATCGGGTACTGCTTGCCCTCCTCCGTGCGGGAGTAATAGAAGAAGCCACGCTCACGGGCGGGAACGTTGGTGTCGGTCTGCTGGATGCGCGCGAGCATCTCGTCGTAGAGCTTCTGCTGAAGGGCGGCCGTGGGCTTCATGAAGGCGCCTGCGTAGGCCAGCTCCGCCTTCAGGTGCGACTCCACCTCCGGCGTGCCCTTGTTGCGCATCCAGTAGTAGTCGTCGACCAGCGTGTCTCCGTGGATCTCGATCTTGTGCGGCTCCCTCTTCGCGACCGGCGGCCGCAGCGGCGCGGACGGGTCGGCGGCCAGCGGCGTGGCCAGGGCGGCCAGGGCCAGGAACGCGAGGCGTGGGCGAAGCATGAATCCTCCTGCTGAGTCAGCGCAGGCGAAGAGGATACACTTGGCGGCATGAGTAGAGAACGCCGGGACCGACGCCAATTCCTGAAGTCGTCGATCACCACGGCGGCGGGCCTGGCCTGGGTGGCCGGACGCGCGTCGCAGGCGGGCGCGCAGACGGCGCCCGCGACCGCCGCCACTCCCGCGGCGCCGGCCCGCCCGGCGCGCATCAAGTTCGCCGTCATCGGGATCAACCACAATCACATCAACGGCCAGGTGGACTCCGTGAAGCGAGGGGGAGGCCAGCTCGTCTCCTTCTACGCCAAGGAGGCGGACCTCGCGGCCGCGTTCGCCAAGCGCTACCCGGAGGCCAAGCTGGCCCGGAGCGACCAGGAGATCCTGGACGATCCCCAGGTCAAGCTCGTCGTCAGCGCGTCGATTCCGAACGAGCGCGGACCGCTCGGAATCCAGGTGATGAAGCACGGCAAGGACTTCATGGTCGACAAGCCGGGCCTGACCACACTGGAGCAGCTCGCAGAAGCGCGGCGCGTCCA